>Ga0182017_10003389_pt1 | contig 11901 bp, 8 predicted proteins | sample 712E3DmetaG_FD_120492 | JGI IMG/M metagenome (GOLD analysis project Ga0182017, IMG submission 120492) | Permafrost microbial communities from Stordalen Mire, Sweden - 712E3D metaG | ecosystem: Environmental > Terrestrial > Soil > Wetlands > Permafrost | place: Sweden: Stordalen | collected... | reverse complement strand
TTCAACGGCCTTTGAAGGTACCAAAGAAAGTATGTTAGAATCCTTAACACAAAGTACCATTGATACAGCAGGACACTATCTTAATTTAGCCCCCTTGCTGTCCTAACAATGGGGTCCACCTCAATTGATCAAAGTATTTAGAAAAAACATAAAAGCGATGCAACATCTTATTAAATATAATAAATACCGAATAAAAATAATTGATAGGGCTTGCCGATGTATCGAAACCAACGGGGAGGAACGTAACGTTTTTTGTCTCCGGACACAACAGGAAAGCTGACAAAATTATACGTCATTAGACATGGTAAAGAGATTATTTATGTGGGAATTACTCGGCAGGATATAAGAAACCGTTTGAGGATGGGTTTTGGAGCAAAAGGTGAACACGGTTATTATGGATACAAATGAAAGGACTTACAAGAAGTCGAGCTATTAGTCTGGAACTTCCCGGGCAGCACTCAAGATTACGTTGAATCCATAGAAGCGGAATTAGTCTATTTAATCAGGGCGCAGACTAGCAAATGGCCAAAGCAATATCCACATTTCGGGAGTAACAAGGGAAATAATCGATAAATACTATATCTGGAAGATGTCTGGAAGAGGAAAAGTTGAATGGTAAGCACTGACTTAGATAAGATTTTTCCGGCACGCGGTGTAAAATTCTACTTTTTAATAAATCAAAACATTCCAGAAAAAGAGCGCAATTCGTGGCAGGAAACGGTATCACGCTCGAGCCCGCTTTCTAAGTGGTTTAGACGAGTCCAATTTGAATATTCTGATCACCCAGCATTAATTAGTGATTGGCAGGGTTGGAACCTCATAAAGATATTTTGTCCAGACGCTCACATTTCAATGAAACCACATGAGGCTAAATCATCCTATAAAGAAATGTTCATCCAGTTCTCGGAATGGTTTATCAAGATCTGTGGGGATAGGAGAATTGAATGCAAGCCTTATGATTTTCGGGTACTCTTTAGGTTATGTCCTCCTGAGAACCCAGGCGAATTTGTCCCTATTCCATCTCTGAGCGACATTGCCAGAAAAATTGTATCACCGCCAACCAACTTACCTGATCCGCCAACAACGCCTAAGGCTTTGTTCGACCTTGCCCAAAAAATTCTCCCCGGTAAAGCATTTGAAGAGTTACTTAAGTATGCGGGAAAAAGCAAAATAAAAGTCTATGGTGGGTATGGGCTTCGCACTGAAGAACATGCCAACACGTATGAGATTGACACCGTACTTCCGGACCAATCTGATGAAATTGAATTAATACGCGGTTTGAAAGGCGAGCTTTCGCATGAGTTAATATTGCAGTCTCAAGAAAAAGCACCCATAGATTTTAACAAGGTTGTTAATTTACTACTCACAAAACTTTTGCAGAATGGCGTAATAGATAGCAAAAAGGTTGAGCATATCTATGCCAATCCAAGCGATTATGTTGATGTAATACAATTGCGTAAGCGTTTTATTCTGAAGTTTGATCTCAAGAAGTGGGGGCCTGACAGTGAGTTATTAAAGGTGTTGGATAATGTCAAGAAGCAACTTCAAAAAGAATTGGCTGGTACAAAATACTATTTATATGGTGCGGTTTCTTACAAACTTACTGATGAAGATTTAACAAAAATGGAAGCCGTAATAGAAAATATAATTTACTTCAGAAACTCTGAACGTGATGACTTATTCACAAACATGAGTATATTCTTGGCTGACAGTACTTATGAGAGGATTGTTGAAATAGCAAGAAAAACAGATGAAATCTTGCGTTCAAGCAAGATAATTGATTTTGACGAATTACCAAGTGCGGCAACAGACATTGAAGACGCAAAAAAGCGATGGGACTCTGCAGCATCAGACTTAATAAGGGATGGGAGAAATATAACATCTTTCATGTTTTATAGAGAGATATCTGGTGTACCTCTGGAGGTCTTTACAAACGCTCAAGAAGCACTGTTTGAAGAATTTAATAAAATCGCAAGAGAAGTTCACTTTAATGTCACACTAACAACCGACAATCAAAATTCCGTGGCATATGGCTGTTATGTCATTGGGCCTAAAAGTTGAGTTAATATGAAAGAAAATTGGCAAGCACACTGGATAGATTATTACAAAATCCTGCAAATTGATTCGAGCGCAGAAATTGAGGTTGTTAAAGCAGCCTATACTAAGCTTGCGTTCAAATATCATCCTGACCGTAACCGGAACCCTAATGCCACTGAGCACATGAAACTTCTAAATGAAGCTTTTGACATTATTAATGATCCAATGAAAAGAATGGTCTATGATGCCAGTTATCAGCAAATGAGGACTAACAGCGGGTCACAAACCGCTGACTCTCAGACCAAACAAACTCAGTACACTTATGGGCAACGCCAAGCACATCAGGAGTGGGGACAACAGTGGAAGAAACCATTCGTAGTCGGTGTTTCTGGAAGAAGCTGTTCCGGCAAGGGAGTTGCTACGGAAACCTTAGCTAGCGCTAACTACAATGTATTGCTCTTGCAATCAGACTACTATTTTTATGAGAATACCCCATGTACCTATAAAGGCTATTCCTGCTGGGAGCATGTCAATTGCATAGATTTTGACAGATTAATCCGTGACGTCGAGTTTTTAGAGAGAGGTAAAGAAATAATTATTAGGACTCCCACTTGGATGTCTCGAACGGAGGTATCCATATCCTACGAAGATCTGATCGAGAAAAGCTTAATAATCGTTGATGGTTTCTTGACGTTTACTGTGAAGAAGCTGGTCGATATATTCGACTACAAGATTTTCGTCGATGCATCTGACTACAATATACTAAGCAGGAGACCGATGAGGGATGGATTCGCGGCGTTCAACTATGTTCGTGATGTGGTCATTCCTGTTTCTAAAGAATATGAACGCATTCAGAAGGAGAGTGCTGATTTAATAGTTGATGGAGATAGTTCGAAAAACGAAGTTGTTAGGAAAATTGTCCAAGCTCTTCAAGGAAAGCTATCAGGGACAGGTATTGGAGTAACTCTTCCGTTTGGGCAATCTCCTTGGAAGGTTCACCTCGGAGACTTGGTTCAGGACAACGTCTGGCATCCGATTGATTTCGGTGACCTCAAACAATGGGTTAAAAAGGAGAAGGATAGATTGGATAACGGCGAAGAGCTGAAGGGACATACTTTCAGATATCGGAAAAACTTGCAAACAGGCACTTATGAAGTAAGACTGAGCACACTACACAAACCGAGGATTTGTCGCTACAATCGTGAGCCTACGTGAGATTAGAATGATAGATAATTTTAAATTGTTTGAAGATTTGTCGAAACAGGGTACTTTAAGAATTCACATTACGGATATGATGCGGCATGCCCCTGCACCACTCCCATCGGATTTTGATTATAGTAAGGTCGAGGGTATGCTGCTTGGAGTGGCTGTTGGTGACTCGCTGGGAGCCATATCCGAGGGTATGCTACCGGTAGACCGTAAGAGAAAATTCGGCGAAATAAGAAATTATGTGCCCGGACACCGTTCAGGAGGGAAGCCAATCGGTGTACCGACCGACGATACGCAGCTAACATTTTGGACGCTTAGGCAGCTTATCGAAGACGGTGGCCTTATTCCTGATAACCTAGCGCAAAGATTCTGCAGACATCATATTCGTGGCATAGGCACCACAACGAAGGGCTTCATTAGTAATTACAAAGACAGACACAAGCCTTGGTATAATGCCGGTTTGGAGTCTTTTGGTAATGGTGCTCTCATGAGAATATCGCCGATAGTTATTCCTTACCTTAAGAAGCCTAATGAATCTATGTATGCTGACGCGGCACTGGATACTATGATTACCCACAACTCCTTCGGAAATACATCTACTTGTGTAGCATTTGTCAATATTCTATGGTCTCTGCTATCCATGAAGTCCACACCGGAGCCACGGTGGTGGGTCGAAAGTTACTGCTCCTTAGCAGAAAAACTGGAGGGTAATGCAGCGGCAAACGACGTCTCCTATAACCATAGTTACAAAGAACCACTTTGGCAGTTCACAGAACGAGTGGTAACAGACGCTTTACAAAAACGGCTCTCCGTCGTTGCTGCTTGTAACACCTGGGGCTCAGGTGCATCGCTGTTTGAGACTGTGCCGTCAGTTCTCTACATTTTAGCCACACAGGCCCAAAACGGTGAGCAAGCCATCATACGGGCAGTTAATGATACTAAAGATAATGATTCCATTGCGGCGATAGTTGGAGCTGCGGTTGGAGCTTTACATGGTTCAGCTGGTATCCCTAATCGATGGATAAAAGGACTTACCGGGAGAACAAGAAGTGAAGACGATGGTGAGGTGTTCAAATTAATATTAACTGCAAAACAGAAGTTCTGGATTTAGCCTAGCCGACCCGTTTTTAGTGCAATTTCGTCAACGTGGAATGGTTGGTTAACCTCTCATACGGATCGATACGGGAGAAAGTAAATGAATTGGTTTAAAAGGGAAAAACCTGAAACAATCAAAACTCGCTATTCAAACGGTTATCTCAAAGATCATCCGGTTTTTAAGGATCACCGTGGGACGCTCTTATTTGCATTGGTGCGCCTTGCAATTGAGGACATAATGTTAGGAAAGTTTGAAAAAGTTAGCCTTCTTCGTTTATTTTACCCTACCGAATATGAAGAAGCCAAAGCGGGCAGGTTGTCACCACTTGCTCGGATAGTTTCCTCGGATTATATGACAAATGCACCCTGCGGTTTCCTGCTTCCGGGTGACAAGACTTTTAGTTTGGATGCTAGGAAGATAATGCAGCGTGAATACAAGGAATTGGAGGATGGCCCACAGGCCAGAGACGAACTTTTCTATCGTGATCGGGCTACGAGGGAAGAGGACTATGGTAGAGTTGATTATAAGGACGACTTCGGCAACTGGCATTTCAAGATCCCATTAATTCAACGGATGCTGGAGCTATGTCATGCAAACTCGATGGAGAAGCTTTTCCTTGTAACTGTCCCTTGCATTGATAAAGACGGAAATATTAAATACGTTCCTATGCGCATGGCGTATTTACTTCGGGTGATTACTTCGTTAGCGTCCAAGATGAACTTGGATTATTATACGTGCGTAGAAAGGTTGGTCGGCGGTAATCGGCAAATGCTGGCGGGTGCAGAGGTCGTGGACCCTCCGAAGCTAATATACCCATCATCGGTAGCCGCTATGAAGATGCTAACAGACTCCGATAATATTTCATCGAGCAAAAACGGATTGATGTCACTCTCCTCAGTTGAAGTTGAGACCGGGCTGAGATTTCAAGGCTTTCTTGCACCAGATGTGCCGAGCTTATTGCGGCTCCAATCTGACGAGTATTTTCTCTCCTATATAGACACTGTCACCGCTCCAACTTACTCCGATGAAGCTAAACAATGGAGAACCGTAACTCAATTAGAGGGGTATATATATCGAGCTCGTTATAGAAAAGACCTAGTCTCGGACGAGAAGCCATGGTGTAGGGATACGCTGCAGCCTATTTTCGCCAACATGCAATCTAACATCGACAAGCATTCAGGATTCTGAATTTCAATTCCATAAATAGAAATTCTGGAGTTAGGCGTGTCAGAATCGTTATTAGTAGAATTTCGTTTGCGGGGCTATGCCAAAGAATATGCCAAGTGGGCTTCGGCACGAGTTCTCAATAAAGCTAAGAGTCTCGGAATCAGAAAGTTGAATGGACCGAAGTTTATATCTCATATTACCTTGTTTGGTGGCGCAAAAACGAACAATTGGAAGTGGATATCCGATGAAGTCAGGAGAATTGGGCGCACATACACTTTAGTTCCTTTCCAAATCAAAGGGGTCAGTAACTTTAACAATAGAGATAAGCAAGTAATTTATCTCGAAGTAGATCCATCAATGAAACTTGAGCAGCTCCGATGGGAGTTGGCTCAAAGTTTAACAAAAATATCGTCTGAATATGCTCCATGGGATATAAGACCAAAATATGAATTTCATTCAACAGTAGGGATTTTTCAACCTACCAGTAATGAAAAATTTAGTCAGTTGTGTAGCTACGCTGAGACTCAATGTACCTTGGCATTATTCAAGCGCCGTAAAATGTCCATTTTCCTAAGATTATTTAGCATATTTAGGCCGCGAGATTATGATTCCGGCATAAATCAGCATCTACTCAGAGTTACGGTGTTAAGACGCAGTCGTATATATTGTGAGTATGATTTGTTACTCAGGAAATTACTTTCCCGCAAAGAAGCATTAGGCGGCTATTGGTGGAGAAAAACTATTGAAAAATTGCGGCAATTGCAAAATTCACGACCACAAGAACAGACTTCCATATTTTCAAAACCGCCAGAAACGTTTGGCTCAGCTTTCAATAAAGATGTTTATTTTATTGGAGACACTCATTTCGACCACAAGAACATTATAAAATATGCCCGTAGACCTTTTTCAAACGTCGGTGTAATGAATGCCACGATTTTAAATAATTGGAATAAAACCATTGGGGAAAAAGATAATGTATATTTCTTAGGTGATTATACCGGACCGCCTTCAAGAAACTCAACCTTGTATTACAAGAAATTAAGATATTGGACTAACCAACTAACGGGGAATAAGATATCTATTCTGGGGAATCATGACCGAAACGGCGGGTGTATAAAATTTGATAACACTAAAGTTTTCCGTGTCAATGGATATACCTTCTTATTGATCCATGATCCGACTGATAGACAAATCGAATGGCAGGGTTGGACAATTCACGGCCATGTCCATAACAATGAAATGGATAATTACCCTTTTATTAATGGCGAAAAAAAGACTATAAATGTTAGCGCCGACATGATAAATTATACACCTGTGAGTCTCGCCTACCTGCTTTCTTTAGATTTAGGTTCAATAAGGCGTATGCGCACTATAGATAGCCAACCGGAACGATGGAATATCAGAAACCAAAACAACAGTTGAAAATATACATCAGCTTATTGTTGGTTACCCCGATCAACAGACGTAACAAAAAGAGATAATGACCTCAATTTGAATATCCTAATCCGGTAACAAAATAGATACGTGTGATATTTAAAGAATAGTTTTACATATTAACGTTGTAAACTAATAGTGGGGCGCCAGCCTTTAGAAATGACAGCTATTTACCAAGCAAGCGATTATATTCTTTTAAAATGTTTTCTACGTCTTCTTTCAACCACCGTTTTTCTACATCAAATTCATTTAGCCGGTCTTCCTTTTTTCGACGGGTGATGTATTCCTCAAACTGTAACACTTTCTCTCCTCATAAAATGATTTTTCAATATATTTGTCATTTCTGAAGAAAAATGTGAATTAGTGACACCAATGAAAAGGATATACTGTAATTCAATGCAATGACTCAATCACATTTACAAACACTATATTTTCTCCTAATTTGATGCTAAACTGAACGAGAGCCTAAGTTTGACTGACAAGATTTTTCAATTAGGAGAAGCAATGGCCACGCCAGTTTATAACTGGACTGCACCAATTCCCGTAGCTCGGCGAAGGTCTGACCCGTCCGGGATTCAGGATGCTGGCACAGAATGGCAAGCTAAACTTTTGCCGGGTTTAACTACTCAAACCACAAATGTTCGGTATATTTCCTTGTTTACCGCTGCTCGGTATCTCAGAATGATGGGGGGGGAAAATAAACCAAACAATGCGTCGCTAGGTGATTTTTGGCGTCGTTTGGAGGCTTTGATAGCCGTATGTAGTGTCATTCATCACCAAGATAACGATGATCCTCCTTCTGGAATAATCGGTAAAAATTGGGCAGATCGTTCAGCCAATCAATCTCTAATTTCATTAAAAACAGGGTTACAAAACCCACCTTATAGTATTTACCGAGGGACTCTTGGGGCATTAAACTTGTTTAATCTACATGAACACTCACATCCGTTGGAGCCTGATGCGGAGCAGCTGGCAAGAGCATGGAATCCAACCAATGCAGGGAAGATTGGGAAATTAATGCAAACGGGGAATCTGGAATATTCCATTAAACGTTCAGATCTCGCACAAATATCCAATGCTTTTTGTTTATGCATTCCTAACGGATCGCCAGAGCAACAGGAATTGATAAATCTCTTGTTTGGTTTGAAACGCCGTGACGAATGTCCGCAATTTTCCGAGGAAGGTATCGCTGGGTCAGGAATAAGGGTGGCCTCGTGGCGACTATTATTGGAAATAGTAGTCGCAAGTCCGGATCGACCACTTTGGGGGGAGCACCTTATGGGGCGAATCCTGGAAAATGATATGTTGGATCTTTCACTTGCAAAACCATTGCAAGAGACACTCCTTATCTGGCGCTGGATTGCTTCTCGCTCGTTTTACGAACGAGGTTGGACAATACTTTTTAATAATACATTCAAAATTTTACGCGGTGAACGCGATGGACTTTCTCGAGAAAGCTTATGTATATTGATGAATAATAGATACACTTCAAATCATCCGAATGACGATCTTAACAAGTTGATACGAACTGTAAAAAGTAACCTACGATCAGGAGATTGGTACGTTGAGCGATTTCAGCGAAGTCAACCCATGGATTGTTTACAAATGATGGTGGCGGGTTTATTGGCAACCGAGGCAGATCGTAATAGTCTGGATTCCTCTATACTGAAAGCCCTTTATAAAAGTGGCGCAATATCATTCGCCTCAGAACAGAAACGGCTTTCTATCGCACTAGAAGGGCATCTTAAAGCTGGAGATTTCTGGGGTGGGACTTCTATTGAGACTCTCGTTCATCATGTACGTATTAGTTTACACAAAATACGCCAAGGCAATCCTGATACACTTCACGTCGATTTTGAGCGTGGAAGATGGATAGTGCCAGCCAAAGCCTTGGGTTGGAATCCATTACCATCTTCAGCAAGCAGTCGCCTTGATGTTGCGATTGGTTGGGGAGAGCAGTTGGGGCTTCTGACAAGAAATGAATTAGGAGCACTCAAATTAACTCTCTTGGGACAGAGGGTTCGACACCGTTGGGATGAGGTCTACAAAGAATGGGAATAAGCTTACTCGATGATTTGGCCTCGCTCGCGAGCAATTCAAGTCCGGGTGAATTTGAAACTGCTTTCCTAATCACTTATACGCTCAATTTACGATTCTTTGAGCAGTTAGTGCTTCCCCGATTAAATCGGCTGGGTGTGGTAAATGTTGGAATTCTTGTTGATGAACATGGATATCAAACAAGCCTCGATGACCCATTAGGTCAAGAGCTCTGTGGCAAAAGCTATGTAGTTGGTACTTCTCCATACACGAGTAGTCTCCAACATGCCAAGGCACTCTGGATTCATGGTAAACGGGATTTGGTATATGTAGGCTCTCACAACTTAACGATGCCAGGATTTAATGACCAATTAGAGATTACCGCCAAGTTGGATTCAAGAGACAACAGTCACATTGAAGCCTTAAGTGAATTGCATCGCGCCATTTCAACGATTAGTCAAGACACAGGCTACCTCCAACAAATATGGTCAAAGGTTACACAACCTAACCAAACTGCTAGTAAACCAACGATACATTTTCTATGGAGTGGAGAGAAAGGTCTTTTACAACAATTAACTCATATCATCGGGAACGTCGAGAAGGTTCGAGTGCTAACACCATTTTTGGACTCCGAGGCTCTTGCTGATCTAAAGAGACAATTCGGAGCAAGTGACGTGACTCTAATAATTCCTAACGAAGGTGCCGACACCCCTTTAGTTGCCGCCATGAAGGCTGTCCCCAAACTAAAGCCTCTCCGGGTAGGCGCTGGCATACGCCTTCATGCGAAAGCATATTCGTTTCAGTCAGAGACCAGACAATGGTTGGTATTAGGTTCAGCAAATTGCACCCACGCGGGTCTCATCAAGGGAATACCGGACGGGGGGAATGTGGAATTCCTTGTGGTACTCCCCGATGGGTCAATATCTGAAGATGAGTTGAAGTTGGAGCAAGTTAATAACGTCGAAGAAATGTCGGGTACTGGACAACGATGGGATGAAGAATCTGCTAATAAAAGTTTAATCAAAATCCGCAGTGCTGAGTTTAGTGATGGAGTATTGACAGTCGTATGGGAGTCTGCATGCCAACAATCACTCGTAGATCTTGTTTGCGTAGAACAAAGATATCCGTGTGAAAAATCCCCATTTCAGATTCACCTAAATACTATACCCCCTTCGATCGTGCTTGAAACTAAAGTGGATGGAAAGATATCAATTGCGCGTTCTTGGGTTATTTTCCCTGAGGAGCTAAACGCGCAGGTGTCCAAAGCACATGCCCGTCGATGGCAGGAGTTTTTGGATAGTGAAAACCCGTCAGAATTGGCGGTTGGCATTGATGCATACTTTCTTCAATTACTCCATGAATTAATGTCTTCCGAAGCCGACAATCGAGTTCAATTCCAAGGGTCACATATGCGCAGCACAAACGAAATAAACGATGCAATTGAGATTTTTACCTTCTCTAGCGACAAGACAAAGATCACCTCATCTGCTGCTGTGTTAGTATCTGGCAACTCCGAAATAGATCCCTTGGGAGCTCTACGAGGGCTAGTTGCTAAAATACGAGGAACTCCCTCGAGTTCTTTAGAGGGGGACGATGAGGCGCTTTCAAGGTATGAGAACGGACGACAACGGGCAGAACGACAAATTGCGGACAAGTTAATAAATCACCTAAACTTATTATCTGGCTCCAAGCAAGATTGGATATCTTCTACTCCGAACCGAATTGTGTCCTGTTTGAGGGGTACCTTTGAGGCAACAACGCTGTTATGGCACGATGTAATAGTGGATGACGCCAGGCCTTCAACAACCGAACGGTTTGTTGAATCTTTCTTGCAATTACTTAACACATGTGACAGTTATGAACAAACAAAAGTGGCTTGTCGTGACATTAGCGTTGCCGGACCGCTCGTTTTGGCAATTGGTGCAGTGGCAGAGGCGACTGATGAATCGGAGACCTATGAGTTATTGCGAATAGCGGCAAAGGCAATAGTTGTCGATCCCCGAACCATAATTAAAACATGGCTGCAGCGATGTAGTAATCGAGCAACGTTACTACTTTCGCGTGGACACGGTGATAGTCAATTATCAGTTTGGGTACGTCCTGCATTGAGCCTATTGGGCCAGATGGATTTACCCACGCAGAATCGCCAGGAGGATCGCTGGGGTCTTTTATTGAAACTCTACGATGCCGAGAGGACTGGTGCAGTAGCAATGGCTAGTCTTTACGAAGAAGCTGAAATAAAATATAACGGCCAACAGGTCTGGCAGTTCTATAAAGCATATAGGGTGGCTGGGCATCTTATTAAAATCAAACGAGTCACCGGCCAAGTTTGTACTGGATGTTTCCAAAAATTTCCTGCTATCACTCAAAACGAACTACAGCGTGGTGAGGCCGTTTTATGTCCCAATTGTAAGAAGACAATTCTTCTATGGGGTAACGTTTAACAACGTGTGAGTTGGTGGTCGTGGAAGCGTTTCTCCATTAAGAGAGTTTAACTGAAACTATTCAGTCTTTCAAAATAATCTTTACAATATCTATTTCGAGACCCTTGAAGAACCAAGGAATAATTAAGTTGCGATTGCAGTCTGATGCGGTTCTCTTCAATTGTCCTCGTTAAAACTCCTTACCCGACACGTCGAACACCAGCCGGTATTCCCGCCGCGGCAGGGTTTCTTCTCCAACTGATGCGGGCCATGGCTTACCACCGAAACGGAGCCTCCGACGGTTTACAGATGACTCTTCCCTTATCCCAGGAAAAACCGTCCGCTCCGTCCTTACTGTCCGCTTTAGCTTCAAATCAGGCGGACAGTAGTAAAGAGGGCTCCGTATACTGTCCGCCATACTGTCCGCCAAAAGCTGAAGCTGACTCAGGCGTGGGGGCGGACAGTAGACCAGAGCGGACAGTAACTGACAAGAAATGC
>Ga0182017_10003388_pt1 | contig 11901 bp, 8 predicted proteins | sample 712E3DmetaG_FD_120492 | JGI IMG/M metagenome (GOLD analysis project Ga0182017, IMG submission 120492) | Permafrost microbial communities from Stordalen Mire, Sweden - 712E3D metaG | ecosystem: Environmental > Terrestrial > Soil > Wetlands > Permafrost | place: Sweden: Stordalen | collected... | reverse complement strand
TACCTCGCTCTTCGAAATCCGTGAACCAGTCGAACGACGTGCAGGCTGGTGAAAGCAATACCAGGTCGCCCCGCCGAGCGAACGACCGTGCAACATTAATGGTCTTCTGCATTGATGTGATATTTGGAATCTCCGATCCCACCGTATCGACTCTCTCGACGGGAACAAATCCCGCAAAGTTCTTCACGACCGTGCCTGCCGAAGCACCGACAGCGACGATAGCTCGAACCCTTTTCTTGACCGCGTCAAATATCTGTGTATAGTCGTTTCCTTTGTCCTTGCCGCCGAGGATCAACACAATGGGTTCGGCGTACGCACCCAGTGCACGCGAAACCGCTTCAACCGTTGTAGCCTTTGAATCGTTAACGTATTTGATTCCGTTCACTTCGCGCACGAACTCCTGGCGATGTTCAACACCTTTGAAATTTTTCAAAGTAGAGCGGATAGACGCAAGGCTCACCCCCATACTTTGGGCAGCCAGGGTTGCTGCCATCGCATTCTGCAGATTGTGTTCACCTTTGATGCTGATTTGAGACACGTCGATGATGTTCGATTCCTTTCCGCTCAAGATCGTTGTCAAAATCCCCCGCCGAACGAATGCGCCTTCATTCACCTCTCGCTGGGTGGTGAACGGTGTCCTTTTGCACTTTGCACTTTGCACTTTTAACTCTGTCAATTTATCGTCCGCGTTATAGATGAGGGTGTCATCCGGCGTTTGATTCATAAAGATCCGCGCCTTTGAGGCTGCATACCGTTCCATCGAATTGCCGTACCGGTCCATGTGATTTCGTGTGATGTTCAAAATAACCGATACCGCAGGGCGAAAGGAACCGATGAAATCGAGTTGAAAACTGCTCACCTCCAAAATAACAACGTCTGTCTCAGCCACATCCAGAACGAAATTTGAGAATGCCTCGCCAATGTTGCCCGCAACAACATGTTTTTTCTTTGCATCGCCGAAGATTCTTCCTGCCAGTGTGGTTGTTGTCGTTTTGCCGTTGCTGCCGGTAATGGCAACGATCGGCGCCCTGCAAAACCAGCTTGCGACTTCCAGCTCGCTGACAATGTTGATGCTGCGTTTGTTCGCTTCAAGGACAACAGGGGTGTCGCTCGGCACTCCGGGACTTAGAACCATCAAAGAACAATCAAAGACTCGGTCGCTGTGGCGGCCCGTTTCAAACTCGATCTCTTCCTTCTGCAACTCCGCAACGTTTTTTCCAAGCTCGGCGGCCTCGCGATGGTCGCTGACAAAAACACAAGCTCCATTGTCTCTCAACAATCGAGAGACCCCGATGCCGCTTCGTGCAGCACCGATGACCGAAACTTCTTTCCCCTCAAGCTGTGATGCATCCATAATGATTGATCAGATTTCGCTGATTTTACGCTGATTGCGGATTTCTCAGATTTGGTCATCCCATTTTCGCTATGTTCACGATATTTCGATCCCTACCATTCTCATCTCTGCGCAATCTGCAATCTGCGCTCAATCTGTAATCTGCGCTAATCTGTAATCTGCGCTAATCTGTAATCTGCGTGCAATCTGAGTAATCAGCATAATCATTACCGGACTTTAAACGTCGCCAGGCTCACGATCATCAGCATGATTGCGATGATGTAGAATCGCGTAACAATTTTCGGCTCGGGTATACCCATCATTTCAAAGTGGTGATGGATCGGAGCCATGCGAAAGATTCTTCGCCCCTCTCCGTACTTCTTCCTTGTGTACTTGAAATAGAGCCGTTGGATGATTACCGAAACTGTCTCCATAAAGAACACGCCGCCGAGGATAGGAAGAATTAGTTCCTTTTTTATCATGATGGTTATTGCGCCGATAGCTCCTCCAAGTGCCAGCGAACCGGTATCTCCCATGAACACCTGCGCCGGGTACGAATTAAACCAGAGAAATCCAAGGGCTGCCCCAACCAAGGCCGCGCAATAAATAACAAGCTCGCCGTTCCCCCGTAGATAAATAATATTAAGATACCGGCTGAATTCGATATTTCCGGAGACGTAACTGATCACTGCAAGCGTCAAGGCAACAATTCCGACGGTTCCTATGGCGAGTCCATCAAGTCCGTCGGTGAGGTTTACTGCATTCGACGTTGCGACAATAATAAAGATGACGACCGGAATGTACATGAAGAGGAAATCAAAGTTTAGGTTCTTAAAAAACGGAATCGTCGTGATCGTATTCGCACCGATCGCTTTTAAGTCCGGCGAGAAACAGAGCGCGGCGCCGAGCACAATCCCCACCGTAATTTGACCGACAATTTTGTACCAACCAATGAGGCCCTTCGGTTTCTTCTTCACAACTTTCAGGTAATCGTCCAGAAAACCTACCACGCCCAGACCGCTTGTCACAAAGATGATCAGCAAAACATACATGTTCTTAAGATCTCCCCATAGCAGGGTCGGAATCAAAACCGACCCGAGTACGATGAGACCACCCATCGTCGGCGTGCCGGCTTTGCTGAGATGGCTTTTCGGGGCCTCCAATTTTGCCGCTTCGCCGATCTGATGTTTCCTCAACGCCGCAATGATCTTCGGCCCAATCCAGAAACTGATCACGAGCGCGGTAGCGGCTGCCGCCGCAGCTCGAAAAGTGAGGTAGCGAACCACGCCGAAGCCGGGCGGGTGATAAAGCCGTTCTATCAAATTGAGAAAATAGTAGAGCATTTCATTACGTCAGTAAAGTGCTTTCGTAATTACTCAACGAAAGAAAACCGCGAAGGGGCAAAGGACACAAAGAATACATGATTTACTTTTTTTTACAGACCATTCACCGTGCGTTTGATTCTATTCTTCATCAGGACAACATTCCTATTGAGAATGAACCCGGACCATGAGCTTTATGTACCATTCTAGTTGCATCTGGTGATTGTTGCAGCTTCTTCGATATTCTTTATCTTTTCCACAACTATGTTCGGTTTCCTTCGCGCCCTTTGCGCCTTCGTCCGCCTAAGGCGGATTCTTCGGCACATTCACCCCTAGAGCTGCTGAGCCGTTACGTGTTTTCTATTCCCAACATTGGTGCGTCACCAACTGGACAACTATCTAGATCTGCTCAACCACTTCTTCCATTTTCATTCCGCGAGAGCCCTTGACCAGCACGGCATCCCCAGGCGCAATCTTGTCCTTAAGAGATTCGATCAGATCGACCTTCGAATCAAAGTGCTCGGCAAAAGCGAGTTTAGAAGCTTCATGTGTGAACCTCGAAAGGGGGCCAAAGGTCAGGAGATATTCGAACTCCAAGTCGGAGACGGCGAGTCCGATCTTGGCGTGCTCATGCTCCGAATTCTCGCCCAGTTCGAGCATATCCGAGAGAACAACAATTTTCTTTCCCTTGGCCGTTATCGATTGCAGCGTCTTGAGCGCTGCAATAACCGAATCCGGATTTGCATTATACGTATCGTTGAGAATCGTAATGCCGCTACGCCTGACTATTTCCATCCGTTTAGAAACTCCGCCATAGTTCTCCAGGGCGGAGATGATTTTTTTTTTAGGGACTTTGAACTTCAATCCCACCGCCGCCGCCGCCATTGCATTCGTTACATTGTGCAGGCCTGCCGCGGAAAGGCGGACGAAGCCCCTTTTCCCCTTTGCAGAAATCTCAAATTCGGGACAACCCTGTTCGTTTGCTCGGACATGCAACGCTCGCACATCGGCGTTCCGGCTTATACCATATTTCAGAGTACGCCGCACTTTCTTGCCGGCTTTGACAAGGCGCTTATCGTCACTATTGACAAAGGCAAAGCCTTCCGATGTCACCGAACGGAACAACGTCGTCTCTTCTTTCGCCACGCCATCTTCGTCTCCAAAGAATTCGAGATGTTCTCTGCCGATGTTTGTAATGAGTGCATGCGTTGGTGCTGCGATATCGCACAAAAGATCCAGCTCGCCGAAATGATTCGTGCCGATTTCGAGAACGGCAATATCATGTTTCGGCGTCAGACGGAACAGCATATGCGGGACGCCGATATGATTGTTGAGATTTCCCTCGGTGCTCAACACAGCATAAGTTGTCCTGAGTACCGCACTGATCATTTCTTTCGTGGTGGTCTTTCCGTTGCTGCCTCCGACTGCCAGGAGCGGAATAGAAAACTTGCTGCGATATGCATGTGCCAACTCGCCGAATGCTCTCATGGTATCCGGAACAACCGCAACGGTATTCTCCAGACGCCGCACCAACTGCTCGTTCTCTTTTTTCCAGGCGATATCGACGACAACTGCAAGAGCTCCACGGACGGAGGCCGCTTCGACGAAGTGATGCCCGTCAAATTTCTCTCCCCGCAGAGCAATAAAGAGATTTCCCGGCTTCACAGTTCTCGAATCCGTCGACACTCCCGTGATCGTCTTCTTCTTCAGTGCGCTGCCGTTGATAATGTCAACGGAATGAAGCCTTTCCAGATCTGCGAGCGATAACTTCATAACTCTTGTGCTGCAATGAATTCTTGTACGACCTCCCGATCGCTGAAATGATGTTTCGTTGTTCCGATAATCTGATAATCTTCGTGCCCTTTTCCCGCAATGAGAACGACATCGTCCACCTGCGCCATCGAGAGCGCCCTCGCGATAGCGCGACGCCGGTCCGGTTCGACAAGCAGATTTTCTTTACGACCGATGCCTGCGAGCACGTTGTCGATGATCGCGTTCGGGTCTTCCGTACGGGGATTATCCGAGGTCACGACGACGACGTCGCTCAGGACGTCGACAACCTTGCCCATCATGGGGCGTTTAGTTTTGTCCCGGTCGCCGCCGGCCCCGAAGACGGTGATGATCTTGTTCGTGCGATGGTCAGGCAGAACGTCCCGGATTGTCTTCAAACATTTTTCTAATGCGTCCGGTGTATGTGCGTAGTCGACGATCGCAAACCATCCACGATGCGAAAAGATCTTCTCGAAACGCCCCGGCACGGATACCATCGATGCAATACTTTTCTCCATCGCAACGGGAGGTATGCCAAAGACAATGCCGACCGAACACGCTGCCAGAATATTGGATACGTTAAAGCGGCCGACCAACAGCGAGCTCATCGCGATCTCAGTCTGGCGATAATGAAGCGTAAATTCCGTCCCATTCATCGAAAGGGAAACACCCTTTGCGCTGACGTCCGCGCTGGCAACGGCTCCATAGGTCAGGACCGATGCTTTAGTTTCGCAGACGATTTCCCGTCCTGAATCCTCGTCGGCATTGGTGATTGCCCAGCTTGAGGATGGCAAACCGTCGAAGAGGATCTTTTTCGCTGCAAAGTAGTCCGCCATCGTGCCATGATAGTCCATGTGATCTTGCGTCAGGTTCGTAAAGATCGCCGCAGCAAATTCCAAGCCGAACACGCGGTCTTGATGAAGGGAATGGGACGATACCTCCATCACGACATGCGTGCAGCGCAGTTCTACCATGGCGGCAAAAAGCTTGTGCAATTCAAGAGACTCCGGCGTTGTGTGCGTGGCCGGATACTTTTCCCCGCCGATCATGTACTCAATCGTTCCAATCAGGCCGATTTTCCCCTGCAGCGTGGGGCTGCTCGATTCGAGGAGATGTTTGATGAGGTACGTTGTGGTTGTCTTTCCGTTTGTGCCGGTCACGCCGATGAGCTGCAACTTCTTTGCCGGATGGCCGAAATAGTTCGCCGACATGAGCGCGAGTGCCCGGCGGCTATTGCCTACGACAATTTTCACAACGCCGGCATGCATAAAAAACGAGTCGGGAAGTGCAGCATCGTTTTCCAGGACTACGGCTACGGCACCGTTCGATATCGCAGTATTGATATGGTTGTGACCGTCCGTCAACGCGCCTTTCAAGGCCACGAATAGATCGCCCTTCTCGATTTTTCGCGAATCGTACTGGATGCCGTGGATCTCGATATCATGTGTTGTTACCATCTTGCCGTATGATGTCTGGAACATCTTCACGACCGTAATACCCTTCAATATTCCCGATAACGTCATGCTGTCGTATCCTTGATCAGTACAACTGGGCCGACGTCAGCGGCCTCGGCTCGCAGACCAATGTCACCTTCATTCCTTGCTGGGCCGGTGTACTTGGGGCAGGGAGTTGGCGGAGCACAACACCGGACCCCACAACGGCAACGTCAAAATTTCCTGACGTCAGCCGGTTGATCGCGCGTCGCAGGCTCATGCCGCGAAGATCGGGAACCAGGAGAGCGTCTTTCACATTGCCGGTAGTTCCCCGGCTAACAATCAGCTGAACCGTTCCTCCACGTTGAACTCTTGTTCCGGCGCCCGGGTCCTGGCTCATGACGATGTTCCCCTCTCCGCTGGTTGTGACACGAAAACCATTGCCCTCGAGGATTTCCTCAGCAGCGTCTGTCTCAATATGGGTGACGTTCGGAATTGCGACCAGAGGTTCTTTCTCGTCCGTCGATTGATCGGCAAGAGTAGTCCTCGACAACAATCCATTATTGTTGATAATCTGTTGGGCGATTGCCTTAAAGATTGGTGCGCTTGCCATTGCGCCAGTGTAACCTCCCGCCTTAGGGTCTTCAACAATGACTAAACAAACGAGTCTCGGTTTTTCCGCGGGGAAAAATCCGACGAACGTCGCGTTGTAGTTTCCCGATTCATACTTTCCGTCGATATACTTCCGCGACGTACCTGTCTTTCCCGCAATAGTGATTCCCGGAATTCTCGCCGGTTGGCCGGTGCCATGCTCAACAACCCCGACAAAAAAATCTCTCAGTGTCTTTGCCGTTTCCTCCGAAATCACACGCCGAATTTTTTCCGGCCTGCCGCTATAGATCGCTTGACCAACGTCGTTCATTTCCTTCGAGACGATGTACGGTTTCATAAGTGTCCCGCCGTTCGCAACCGCGCAGTATGCCGCAGCAATTTGCAGAGGGGTAGCGGCAACTTCGTAACCGTATGCGATCGAGTTGAGGGTCGCACCCGACCATTCGACCGGCTTCTTCAGTGCACCGTCTGCTTCGCCGGGGAGCTCGATCCCGGTCGGCATACCGAATCCAAAATCTCGGGCTTCCTTATACAGCCGCTCCGCTCCGATGATGTCACTCGCTTTCGCCATGACAATATTGCTCGACAATTCCATTCCTTGTTGGAATGTGATCATTCCGTTGTCGTGGGTATCGGTAATAAGACGAAATTTTCCCCCGTTGAGTGGAACTCTGTATTTTCCATGTTCGGCGAAGAACATCTGGCTTGGCGTTATCAACTTATCTTCCAACGCCGCGGAGGCCGTGACAATCTTAAAAACGGAACCGGGTTCGAACATATCCGAAACGGCTCGCGCTTTCAACGTTTGTGGATCTGTGTGGGCGAGGTCGTACGGATTTACGCTCGGCACGTGGGACATCGCCAGGACTTCTCCCGTATTCGGATCGAGGATCATGGCGAGGCCCGAGCTTGCCTTCATGTGCTCAACGCCTTTTTTCAGTTCGTCTTCGACAATCGACTGATATCCCACGTCGATCGTCAGCGCGATCGAATGACCGCGTGTCGGTTCCTGCCGAGGATAGTCGGCAGAAGGCCGCTTGCGGCCCATGCCGTCGCGCTGCATGACCACAAAACCGTCCGCGCCCCGCAATTGCTGCTCGTAGGTGTACTCAATTCCGCTGATCCCGACATTCTCAATATTAGTGCATCCAACCACCTGGCCGCAAATGTTGTCGTAGTGATACAGCCGCTTTGGTTCGTTGAGCTCGGCTACTCCTTCAAGCACGTTCGCCTGGAGACGGCCGGCAATCTCGGGGCTGACATGCCGCTCAAGCCAGACGAAGCGTTTGTCGCTGTCAAGCTTTTGCAGATAGAATTGCTCCGGCTTCCCGAAAATTTTTGAAAATCTTCTTGCCACTATCAATGCGCCGTCCCCTATAATCTTCGGATCGGCTGCGTAGGAGAAGAACATCGAATTCGAGACGAGAATATTTCCCAGTCTGTCATAAATGTTTCCGCGTGTCGACGGCAGGATAATTCTAACCTCATACTGTTTCCGGGCGATCGCCTGATACTTTGCAGAATCCAAGATTTGAATCTGGACGAGCCTTAGCGCAGCGACGACAAAAGCGATCAGCAGCACGATTTTTGTCGCCAGCAATCGGGCTGACGGGTCGAAGCTGTGGTCCCGGAGGGGTTCTGCCGTCACGCTTGAATTTTCTTGTCTGCTGTCGCCGGACATTTCTATCTCTTTGTTAATTCGTAGACTTTATCCTGATCGACTTCGAACCACACCGGCGGTTCTTTAGGATTTGTCAACCCGAGGTCTTCCTTCGCCATCGTGCTGATGCGGTCAAGGCTTGATTTGCGAGCAATTTCAGCCCTGAAGACCTCATTATTGCTCGCGATAGCGTTGTACCGAACACTGAGATCGTTCACTTCCTTCATCAACTGTTGTACTGCGATGACATTGCCGGTATACAACAAGCTTATGGCAGCCAATAAGAACAGTCCGCTGACAATGTTAAACGTCGAGTGTTTTCGCCGGACTGTCCGTTTGTTCGTCGTTCGTGGCGAGCCCAAGACAGCCTTCCGGGAATCGGAGACAACGCTGCCATTGTAGATATATCGACCGTCGGAGACCGTCGGGGCATTAAGCTGAGACGCCTTTTCCCGGTAGTCTCTGGCCATCAAATTCTCTCTGCGACTCTCATCTTTGCACTCCGGGATCTGGGATTCACCCTCTGTTCTTCCGGCGAGGCAACGATAGGTTTTTTCGTAAGTACTTTGAGCGTTGGAGTCGCCGGCAGATCCGGTACAAGCTTATGTCCGGATGGAATAGATGTTGCAGAATGGTCCCGGAAAAAGTCTTTCACGATTCTGTCTTCAAGGGAATGGTAAGAAATGACAACGATGCGTCCTCCCCCTGCAAGCAAAGCCAGCGCATCGTGCAAGGTGCGCGATAAGGACTCCAGTTCATTGTTCACTTCGATCCGCAACGCCTGGAATATCCGGGCAAGAGATTTTGTCTGGAACTGTCCCGGAACCTTCTGTGCCACGATATCTGCCAATTCTCCGGACATTTCTATGCTCTTGACGTTTCGGCGTTCAACGATCGCCCGTGCAATCTTCCTGGAATTTCTCTCTTCGCCATAGTTCCAGAAAATGTCCGCCAACTTCTCTTCGGAATATGAATTAATGACTATCGCCGCGTTCAATCTCTGGCGGCGGTCCAACCGCATGTCGAGCGTGTCGTCAGTCCGGAACGAAAAACCTTTGCTTCCTTCATCCAACTGGAACGAAGAAACGCCGAGGTCGAGAAACAATCCGTGAATCGCGGGAAAGTTATGCGTGTGGAGAATGGATTGGATATTGGCATTATTGTCGTGTACCAAAACTACACTTGCCGAGAACCGTCGCAACCGATCTCTTGCCGCTACGTGAGCATCTGCATCTGCATCAATGCCAATTAATGTACCATGCGGATAGATCTTTTCGGCGATTCCTTCGGCATGTCCGGCGCCGCCAAGGGTGCCGTCGACATACACTCCATCCGGCTTGGTGATGAGAAAATGGATCACTTCATCCCTAAGAACCGGAATGTGATATGGACCGCTCACACTTTTATGCTGAGTTATTCCTGCGATGGCTTGAAGACCGTCGCAGCAACGCTTTCGTAGCTCTCGTTCTGGGATTGTGCCGTCATGTATTCAGTATAGACCTTTGGGTCCCAGACCTCAATGCGTTCGAGCATTCCCAGAATCAAAACTTCGTTTTCAATCTTGGCAAATTGCAGAAGCTCTCTCGGAATCATTATCCTGAACTGACCGTCCAGCTGGCTTTCAGTAGCATATTGCAGCAGCGTACGCGTAACATACCTATGGCGTGGATCAGCCGGAGAAAGCTGACGTAATGAATGTTCGACCTTTATCCACTCATCGTTGGGATACAGGAACAAGCAAGTCTCAAAACCACGAGTCACGATGAAAAGGTCGTTTGCCTCCGGCGAGAGGTTTTTCCTCAGTTTCGCAGGAATATTTATCCTGCCCTTGCTGTCTACAGAGTACGAATAGGATCCTTTGAATGACGACATAAGCACCCACAATTTTCAAAAAATCTGCAAAATTGGTGCGGTTTGATGAGTCGAATTACCCACTTTTACCCACTATGATGCACGAAATTTATGGAATTAAGACTTAAAGTCAAGTGAAAACTAAACAAAATTGAGGGTTTTTTGAGGTATGTGACGCAGCTTATGTCGAAGGGGTCGTCTTTTTAGGATTTATACCAATATCCTGCGTAGACGAAGATCTTTCTCAAGTTTGGAAACATTCTCGAATAGAATCCCCACCATGCCGCATTGCCCGGCAGCCTTCACGTTTTCCGCGACATCATCAATGAGGACGATCGTCGACGGTTCGACGGACAGATCTCGGACAACATAGCGGTAAATTTCCGGGTCCGGCTTGACGGCACCTATCTGAAAAGAAAGATATCGTTTCGAGAACTTCTTGAGGATGGTCGTCCCGTCGGACGATTTCTGGAAATGGATGGGGTTCGTATTGCTGAGAACGGCGGTGCGGCAGCGGGCCTGGACCGCATCGACGATCGGCAAGATAGCAGAATTTTCGTCTCTGATAATGGCGTTCCAGGCAGCCACCAATTGCTTCCGGGTGTAGCGTCCACGAAGGAGCTCTCCGAGTGCCTCGAAAAACTCGTCGGTTGTCAATCGACCCGTCTCGTACCGAATTGCCAGCTGTCCGACAGCAGTTCTTTCGTCCGGACGCGCATGTTCAGGATCGAGTCCCAACGAGCGGGGAAAAGCGTCAAAATCGATATTGATGAGCACCCGTCCGAGATCGAAGAGGACGGTGGAAAATGTTTTCATGTACGTATCGAATTTTCAGAACTGTTCGAGCAACTCCCGGACTTCGAGAAGCCGTTCCGCTCCGGTTTCCTTCGCGAGGACGGTTTGGAGGATCAGAATTTTTCCTTCCTGTTTCAGTTGAATTTTGTGCGAAGTAATTTGCCCGGTTTTTGTCATAATCGAATGAAACGCGCCGTTTTCGTAAAACTCTTTCTCCCTTTCCGGCGGAAGATGTATGCGCATCGTGCGCTTGTGCAACTCGATTTTTCGGAATCCATTTCTCGCACCGAGTACTCGAAGCTGGGACAACAGGAAAAGATGTTCTACCTCTTCCACCGAAGGGCCGAATCGATCGATGAGTTCAAGCCGGATCTCGTCGATTTCTTTTCCAGTCCTGGCTTTGTACAAGCGACGGTAAATATCCAGCCGCTCGGTGTCGTCTTCAACGTAGAATTCGGGCAAATAGGCATCGACATCCACCTCGATGATGGTATCGACACCAGAACCGGCACTCTTCTTCTGTTCCGAGGCAAACAACTCCGAGAATTCTTGGTTCTTCAATTCGCTCACCGCTTCTTCCAGTGTTTTCGTATACATTTCAAACCCCATCTCAAGGATGAAACCGCTTTGCTCACCGCCGAGCATGTTCCCAGCCCCGCGAATCTCCAGGTCGCGCATCGCAAGGTTGAAGCCCGACCCCAGCTCGGTAAACTCTTCGATCGCTTGCAGTCTCCGGAGCGTTGCTTTTGGCAACGAGGAAATAGGAGGAACGAGAAGATATGAATATGCCTGCACGTTTGAACGGCCGACACGTCCACGCAACTGATACAATTCGGCGAGCCCGAACCGATCTGCCCGGTTAATGATGATGGTGTTCACGTTGGGAATATCGAGACCCGACTCGATAATCTTCGTCGCGACCAGGACATCGCATTTCTTTTCAAGAAAATCGAGCATTACTTTCTCGAGCTGGTGCCCCTTCAATCTCCCATGAGCAACGCGGAACCGGGCCTCGGGAATATACTCTTGAAGCGTTGCCGTAAACACGTCGATATTTTCCACCCGGTCATTGACAATGTACGATTGCCCCCCACGGTGCAGCTCCTTCATCACCGCTTCCCGGAC
>Ga0182017_10003384_pt1 | contig 11915 bp, 10 predicted proteins | sample 712E3DmetaG_FD_120492 | JGI IMG/M metagenome (GOLD analysis project Ga0182017, IMG submission 120492) | Permafrost microbial communities from Stordalen Mire, Sweden - 712E3D metaG | ecosystem: Environmental > Terrestrial > Soil > Wetlands > Permafrost | place: Sweden: Stordalen | collected... | reverse complement strand
TCTGAGGAAACAATTCCTGCTGCTTCTTGTCCCCGATGCTGCAATGCATGGAGACCGTAAAAAGTCAGAACAGCCGCTTCAGGATGTCCATAGATGCCGAAAACTCCGCAATGGCATGCGGGCTTGCCTTCGATGCGTGCGAATTCTCTCATAGATACAATTTACAAAAAAATGAGCGGGCTTCCAAGCGGATGAAAAACAAAAAAAGGAGAAACTCGAAAAAGAGTTTCTCCTTTTCGTTTTTTAAAAAAATTATCGCAAAGGAACCTGATAAGCAATACGAACTGCAAAATCACTGACGTCGCCATTGATGACGTATTTCAGAGATGCATCAAAATTGCCGAATTCATAACCAACACCCGGAGCAATCACAAAATCTGTTGCACTGCCTGAAATAGTATACCCACCATAACTTCGAGACGTCGAGAAGAAATAAAATCCGATTTCTGCAAAACCATAGAATCCAGGAGTTACCTGCTTGCTGAGATTATATTTTGCACCGACGAGCAAAGGAACCGCACTTGCAGTCCAATCATAAGAATTAACAGTCTTTTTTGTCCAATATGTATATCCCAAAGAACCTATTAAGGCAATATCTTCATTTATGCCATATTGAAATTTGGCAAAAGGACCAACCCCGACTCCCACTACATTACCAAGATCGCCTGTCGGCAAGGAGAGTTCAAGACCACCGCCCCATGCTTTTAATCCTTGGCCCCATGTACTCTGGGCAGAGACCAACGAGGTCACAACAACTACTGCAATGACAACTGCTAAGAAACGTTTCATGGATTTAGCTCCTTATTTATTGGTGGTATATATAGTAGAAAAACATTATTTAATGAAAACGGGAAGTCGATGAAAATATATTCTAACAATACATAAATGTCAAGAAAGTTTTACGATAAAACAAAGAAATGAATCGTGCATTTCGAACAGCTATTTTCTAAGTGCAGGAGACACGTTTTATCGCAATGCAAGACTGTAACCGTTAAATCGATTCATAATATCATCGACGTAACCGATCGTTTGCTTGGAATCCTTGAAATACCCGCTTGGAGGTCTGTAATCTTCCCATACAAGCTGATGCAGCGTATAATTTTTCTTCGCTAAAAGCGAAAGTGCGTTGCTGACCGACGACCAGCGATGCGGATCTTCACCCAGATATCGGGCTATTGTTTGCGCATCTTGAATACGTCCCAACCCGGCGTTGTAAGCTGCAAGCGTGATACGTAAACGATCTTCTTTGGTGGATCCTTTTATTGTCTGATATAAGGAACTAAAATAATAGACTCCCGCGATGATGTTATTCCTCGGCGACATTGCCTCTCTCATCCCCAGCTTCTCAGATAGATCTATTTGCGTCAACGGCATAATCTGCATTAACCCGCCCGCTCCCTGATTACTGATAGCGTCGCTGTGGAAACGAGATTCCTGCCTTATCGTGGAAAGCATAAGAACCCAATCGACGTTGTATTTTTCAGCATATTTCTTGACAAGGGGGATATATTGATCAGCATTACCAAGAAAGCTGAACTCAGGCCGTGATTCGCCTATAAGAGCAGCTCTTTTCTGAATAATATCGTTTGGTTGTTCAAGTTTCTGCGTAAATGTGCCCCCCGGAGTCAATTGCGAGCACCCTGTCAGAAGTAATATCAAAGAGACCAGTATAACTATATAGAGACCGAAAACGACTTGGTTAGTGGTTTTACTCATAGCTCCTTAAGTATTGTTGAACATACATTCAAATTATGTCCTCTGTTTCGCGCCTCGCGATGTATGTCTATACAAATATATAAGGAAAAAACGATAAAGCAACAACCTAAATCATAAAAAAATCAGTACCAGCAATTTTGGATCAAAATAAGCCTTTTTATATTACTGATTTATTTCTAAAATCTTAATTCTGCCTTTAATTCCGCTTTTTATGAAGACAGACCTCTTCGGTACATGAAAATACGCGGCGATAAGGGCAACGAGCTCAATATTGGCGCGCCCCTCAATCGGTGGAACCGAGAGTCGAACGGAGAAAGAACCATCCGGCATTGGAAGAACTTGATTTTCTCTTGCGTTCGGCTTAACGAGGACCTTTATCTTCATAAACTTCCTGCGGAGCTTTATTGAATAGGATTGACGCTATCGAGTTTATTTTCCTTTTCCCCATTCCAGTACTTCGAGCCGGATACGAGCGGTTCCCAGTCGGATGAGGTCTATTTCTTTCGCTGCTCCGTACGAGAGGTCCAAGATTCTTCCTTCGTGGAAAGGACCCCGATCATTTATACGGACAATAACACTCTTGTTATTATCCGTATTTACAACACGGACCTTTGTTCCGAAAGGAAATGTCCTATGTGCGGCTGTACGAGAATTCATGTCGTAAACTTCCCCGCTGGAAGTCTGTTTTCCGTTAAAATCTTCTGCATAATAGGAAGTTATTCCGGTCAAGGTTAAAAGGATTCTCCCCCCTCCATTTTCTGCGGTAGAACCGGCTTCCGGGCGTGATTGCTGTGAAGAAGGGGAAGTCTTTGGCGGTTCCATACGTGTTTTTTCGGCAAAACGGGGAGTCGACGAGCATCCGGCCAGGATAATCGCCAGAAAGAAAATTGCAGGCGAATATCGAATGTTTTTATAAGAAATCATTCATTTGCTTACGGCGCAAGTAATCGACAATTTCTTTAACATCCTGGGAATGACCTTTTTTGCATATCAAAATCGCATCGTCGGTTGAGATAACGATCAAATCCTCCGCTCCTACGATGGCAATCATTTTATTGCCGGCGTCGATATAGTTGGAAATGGCATCTTTGACAATAACGTTTCCGCGCATTGTATTTCCGTCCCCATTGACAGGAGTCAGCCGTATCACTTCATCCCACGAACCCACGTCGCTCCAGCCAAAATCGCCTTTTGCGACATACACATTCTTCGCTTTTTCCATTACTCCGTAATCGATGGAAACACCTCGTAAAACACCATACGCGACTTCTATTGCATGGTTGAATTGGGGTGTGCCGACAGTCGGTGCGATCTTTTTTAACTGAACATCCAGTTCAGGAAGCAGTCGTTCAATTTCATCAAGAATAACGGAAGCACGCCAGATAAACATGCCGCTATTCCAGACAAAATCGCCCGATTTTAAAAATTTTTCTGCAGTCTCGAGGTTGGGTTTCTCCGCGAATGTTTTAACGCGGTAAATCCCTTCCGATACATTGATATTTTGATCGTCGGAATCGTCGAACTGGATATATCCGAATCCGGTTTCAGGATGCGTCGGTTTGATCCCGATCGTTACCAGCGCTTCATTTTCCTCAGCAGCACGAATTGCCCTGCGAAGAACAATCAGGAATTCTTTTTCGTTTTGAATAATATGATCGGCCGGAAGGACGACCATCACAGCATGCGGATCTTTATGGAACACCCATTGAGCTGCCAGTCCGATACATGGAGCGGTGTTGCGTCCAACCGGTTCGACCAGAATATTCTCATCCGGAATTTTCGGCAGCTGTTTTGCAATGAGTTCTTTTTGCAGACGGTTGGTGACTATACAAACATTCTCTATCGGAACGAGTGATTCAATCCGCTTGACCGTATTTTGAATCATCGTTCCGGAACCGACAATTTCCAGGACTTGTTTGGGCGTGCGTTCACGGCTGCGCGGCCAAAATCGCGATCCGACTCCGCCCGCCATAATAACGGCATACAAGGTGGATTTCATGTGTTTACTCGAACATCGATTTAAAATCGCGAAGGATTTCCAGAGCAGGATCCAAAATGCCTGCGCGATTTTCCGGTGCACTGTCTTTCCATTGAAGGTAGGGTCCTTGAATATTGGAGATGATATTCATAACACGGATATCATCAATAAACTGATTGGTATCGACGTAGTCCAGGAATTCCAGAATAATCCGGCAAAATTCATGCAGTTCCGTGCCGGATGATAAGGCGAGGAATGTGCGGCATTCCGTTTTCACCGACTCCATCAGCACTGTTCTATCTTCGGCCGCATTTTGAATGGCCTCTAAAAACTTTTCCAGCAAATCTGCAAGGCTGCGTTCTTGTTCGGGAGTAACCGCACCTGCGGTGCTTTGTTCTATGGCATCGCTTTTCTGTGGCGATGCAGAAGACTCAAAGGAAAAACCGGCAAATGGATTTGATCCCTGTTGCCCCTGTTCAGGAGCGGGTTCAGAGGCTGCACCGGAACCGAAAGAATCAAGAAGAGAGGAAGCGGACTCCTCTCCTGCCGCCTTTTTAAAAATCGAAAATACCAATTTTTCCTCATCGGCGGATGGATCGTAGTAGAATGACGGATTCGATTCTGCTTTTTCCATAATCCAGAGAAGGCTTAAAGCGAAGTCTGCAAGCCCCTTCACACGATAGAGAGCGATCAGGTCAATCTGCAGGTTTTCACAGGTCGCCAGACGTTCTTTGATTTCATCCAGCATGTTGCGATTATCGATGGACTTCAGTTCCCACGTGGGAATATGTCCCAGCAATGTGTCGATATATTGTTGTGCGTGCGTCATTTCTTTATATAGATACGGGGAACTCTCGAAGTAATAGCCGTGCAAATCTCATAGGGTATCGTTCCCAGATGATTCGCCAGATCCAGTGCGGAAATGGTCTCTTTTCCTTGAGAGCCGATAATAACCGCTTCATCACCGGGAGAAATATCGGCATCGTCTGTATCCACCATCAATTGGTCCATGCAAATGGCGCCTACAACGGGAAATTTCCGGCCATGGATAATAACCCGTGCTTTTCCCATAAGCAAGCGGGAAAAACCGTCTCCGTATCCAAGAGGCAGCGTTGCGATGCCTGTATGACGCTGTGCAATATATCTGCGGCCGTAACTGACGCTTTCACCTGCGCCTATTTTTTTTACCAGAGAAACGCGCGTCTTCCACGACAGCGCCGGAGTCAACGGCAATTCTCTGCTCACTTCATCCGACGGATAATAGCCGTAGATTGATAATCCGGGACGCACCATTGAAAAATACGATTCCGGAAAATCAAGGATTGCCGCGCTGTTGGCGGCGTGAACACATTCCGGTTCAATGCCGTGCTTTCTCAAAATCTCCAATGCCTGCTGAAATAGCCGCAGCTGTTCTCTTGCAAATACTTTATCATGCCAATCAGATGTCGCAAAATGTGTAAAGACACCTTGTATTTCGATGCGCATGGTCTTTTGTATGCCCGATAAAAACATTTCAAGATCGTGCACTTTTACACCGGCACGATTCATTCCGGTATCTACTTTCAGATGAACCGGAATCGTTCGACGCATTTTCCGTCCGAGCGTATCAAGCGTTGCAGCTTCGGAAATAGAACAAACGGCCGGTTGGAGTTTGTGATCGATGCAGACCTTTGCCTGTTCTCTCGTCAGCAAATTGACAAGCACAAGAATCGGCAGTTTGATGCCTGCTTTCCGCAGCACAACTCCCTCTTCGGGAAAGGCGACCCCGAATGCATCGGCATATTTTTTTTCGATATACTTCGCAACGGAAGCGCTGCCGTGTCCATAGGCATTGGCTTTTACGACTGCCATGATACTTACATGTTTACCGATTTTTTCACGGATGCGCAGTAAGTTGGAACCAATAGCCTTAAGATTTATTTCTGCAAACGTCGAACGAGTGTCTTTTTGCACCGGCTTTTTGAATAAACGAACTTGTGAGAATTGTTTTGAATATACTGTATCCGCTCTTGAATATCAATGCCTGCAGAGATATAAAAAACCCACCGCGAAAGGTGGGTCTAAATTATTTTGTACCGGAAAGTTTTAACCGATTGAGCGCTCGCTGCAATGCAAGCTGGGCACGCTCGATATCTACATCGTGCGCTCGTTCCTTCAGCCGTTTCTGCGCACGATCCCGCGCAGCTTTTGCTCGGTCTGCATCGATTTCCTGCACATTTTCAGCTGTTTCTGCAAGGAGAACAACCCTGTTGTCCCGCACTTCAACCACACCGCCGCTTGTTGCGTAATGAATCTCTTTTCCCAAAGCATCAGTCAATTTCACTGCACCCGCTTGAATGTTGGAAAGCAGCGGAGCATGACTTCGCAAAACCTGAAAACTTCCCAATGCACCGGGTGCGGTAAAACTGCTGACGTCGCCCTTAAAGACAATACGCTTCGGTGTTACGATTTCAAGATAATAATTTTTATCCGCCATACCGCTTTATGCCGCCCGTAATTGTTTTGCACGTTCGACGACTTCTTCAATAGTTCCTGTCATACGAAAAGCCATTTCAGGAATATCATCGTATTCTCCTTCGATAATGCCTTTGAATCCCCGAATGGTATCTTCGAGTTTCACATAGCGGCCGGCTTGACCGGTAAACTGCTCCGCAACCGAGAACGGTTGTGAAAGGAATTTTTCGATTTTCCGTGCACGCATAACAGCCAGTTTATCCTGATCGGACAATTCGTCCATGCCGAGAATGTTTATAATATCCTGCAAATCCTTGTAGGTCTGGAGAATCTCTTTCACGCGTTTGGCAACAGCATAATGCTCTTCGCCGACGACATGCGGATCAAGGATACGCGATGTCGAATCGAGCGGATCGACAGCCGGATAGATTCCTTTTTCAACGATTTGACGGCTTAAGACCGTCGTTGCATCGAGGTGAGCAAAAGTCGTTGCCGGTGCCGGATCGGTCAAGTCGTCTGCAGGAACATAAATGGCCTGCACGGATGTAATGGATCCTTTTTTCGTCGATGTGATGCGTTCCTGCAATTCACCCATTTCTGTCCCCAGTGTCGGCTGGTATCCTACCGCGGAAGGCATGCGTCCGAGCAATGCCGAGACTTCAGAACCTGCCTGCACGAAACGGAAAATATTATCGATAAAGAGCAGAACGTCTTTTCCTTCTTCATCACGGAAATATTCGGCCATCGTCAATGCTGTGAGAGCAACGCGCTGGCGTGCGCCCGGAGGTTCATTCATCTGGCCGAATATCAAAGCCGTCTTTGCTAAAACACCGGATTCTTTCATTTCCAGCCATAAATCGTTTCCTTCACGCGTACGTTCTCCTACACCTGCAAAAACCGAATATCCGCCGTGGTGCTTTGCAATATTATGAATCAACTCCTGAATCAATACCGTCTTTCCGACGCCGGCGCCGCCGAACAGTCCGGTTTTTCCGCCTTTTGTATACGGTTCGAGAAGATCGATAACTTTTATACCCGTTTCGAACATTTCCTTTTTTGTGGTAAGCTGATCGAAACTCGGGGCCGGTTTATGAATAGGGTATTGACGCTTTGATGCAATCGGCCCTAAACCGTCGATACCGGCGCCTGTTATATTGATAAGACGGCCGAGCACTTCGGGACCGACAGGAACCATGATAGGCGCCCCGGTGTCGAAGGCTTTCATACCGCGGACAAGACCGTCCGTGGAATCCATTGCCACCGCACGTACACGATCTTCGCCTAATTGCTGCTGCACCTCTACGATTAATTCATCTTCAACACCATCAATGTTCTTACGCGGTATTTTTACGGCATGAAGTATCTCCGGTAATTTACTGCCAGAAAAATCAATGTCGACAACCGGTCCGATAATTTGGACAATTTTTCCCTCATTCATATTTATCTTTCCTGTTCAATTGGATCATCATCGAATCAAAATCTTTATGAGCTGCTCAGCTTATTATATGTTGATATGCTGTAATCAGTTTCCATTTTTTAGTCCCCTTCTCAAAGGGGAGAAATGAGCATATTTAATATACGCTGTTGAGTTAAAATCCTTGTTAAGTTATAAAAAGATGCCGCCACAATCAAGGAATTTTTCTCCGTTTGAAACAGCGCTTTTACCTTCACATTGTGCAATGCATTCGTCTTATCCAAAAACAAGCATACGCAAGCCGAGTCCGATAAGAGCCAATCCTCCTGCCGCTTCAGCCGCTCTTCCAAGCATGCGATTAAATCTTTCTCCGATTCGGATTCCAAGATATGATACAATGCCCGTAATAAGACCGACAATGAAGCCGGGATACCAAACGGAAATATTCATGAATGCAAGGCTTAATCCGATGACGAATGCATCTATACTCGTAGCAACGGATAAAACAACAAGAGAGGAACCCTTGGTTGGATTTTTTTGAAGATGAGGCTCTTCCGGATAGAGTGCTGAATACACCATCTTCACGCCGACGAACGCCAGAAGTACGAATGCTATCCACTGATCGAATGGCCGTATCCATTGTGAAGCCCAAAGACCTGCAAACCATCCAAAGACCGGCATAATAAATTGGAAAAGACCGAAATGCCATGAAAGGCGCAGTATCGACCGCAGATCTCGAGCATGCCCGCCCGCACCTACACAGACGGAAACGGCGAACGCATCGGCAGCCAATCCGAAAGCGAGCAGGATTATTTCAATAAATTTCATATTCCAGTTTTGAATACCATTTTCAGAATCAAAAATGGGGCATGAGCATTGGGATTTTATTTTTACGAGCGAATAAATGATTGCGACAACAGCATCAAGGTACGGAACAACGCGTAACAATGCAATGAAGGCCATGACAGCCGCGGCCGGTGTTGTCCCGGAGACAATGTCGTATATCTTCGGGATGACACCGGATCATTGAACTTGTGCTCTCGTTTTCGCACAACGGCCTATCGCCGTTTTTAAAGAAATGATGTCCTATTCCATGAGGCACAGCGCCGCGAAGACCATATCATTTCCATCAATGGAATACAACTTTAATTATTTGAAGCGTTACTCATTGCACATATCCAAAATCTTCTGAGGAATCCGAAGACCCAATTCATTTGCTTTCATGAAATCCGCCTTCGCTTCGGTTTTTAAATCGAGAGAAAGATATGCAAGCCCTCTGCCGTAGTATGCATTCGCATAATCCGGTTTGAGCTTGATTGCTGCAGTATAATCGACAACAGATCCCTGATTGTCCTTGAGCTTAAACTTTGCATACCCTCTGCCGTAGTAAGCGCTTGCATAATTGGATTGAAGCTTGATTGCCTCCGTATAATCAGAAAGAGACCCCTGAAGGTCGTTAAGCTTAAATTTTGCCAGCCCTCTGCCGTAGTAAGCATTGGCATAATCCGGTTTGAGTTTTATTGCCTCCTTGAAATCAGCAAGAGATCCCTGATTGTCGTTAGATTCAGACTTTGCATATCCCCTGCCGTAGTAGGCATCAGCATAATCCGGTTTGAGTTTTATTGCCTCCTTGAAATCAGCAAGAGATCCAAGATTATCTTTCAGCTCGGATTTTACATAACCTCTGCCGCAGTAGACTTCAGCATAATCCGGTTTCAACTTCATTGCCTCCGTGAAATCAGCAAGAGCTCCTTGATTGTCTTTCAGCTTAAACTTTGCGTACCCTCTGCCGTAGTAGGCTTCTGCATAATCCGGTTTCAGTTTCATTGCCAGCGTATAGTCGGCGATGGCTCCTTGATTATCGTTCAGTCTAAACTTTGCGTAAGCCCTGTTATAACAGGCCTCGGCATAATCCGGTTTAAGCTTGAGTGTTTCGGTATAATCAACAATTGATCCTTGATTGTCGTTCAACTTAAACTTTGCCAACCCTCTGCCGTAGTAACCTTCTGTAAAGTCCGGCTTCACTTTTACAGCCTCAGTATAGTCGGCGATGGCTCCTTGAAAATCGTTCAATGCAAACTTCGCATATCCTCTGCCGTAGAAAGCTTCGGCATAATCCGCTTTAAGCCTGATTGCCTCTGTGTAGTCCGCAAGAGATCCTTGATAGTCGTTCAGTTTGAACTTTGCGTACCCCCTGTTATAAAAGGCTTCTGCATACTCCGGCTTAAACTTAATCGCTTCCATAAAATCAGCAGCAGATCCCTGATAGTCATGAAGTTTAAACCTGGCCAGCCCTTTACTATAACAGGCTTCAGCATAATCCGGTTTGATCTGAATCGCTTCCGTATAGTCGGCAATCGCTCCCTGGTTGTCGTTCAGTTCGGACTTTGCATTTCCTCTGCCGTAGTAAGCTTCTGCATAATCCGGTTTCAGCTTGATCGCCTCTGTGTAGTCGTCAATCGCCCCTTGATTATCTTTAAGCTTAAACTTTGCATACCCTCTGCCGTAATAGGCTTCTGTAAAACCCTGTTTGAGTCTGATTGCCTCCGTATAGTCGGCAAGAGATTTTTGAGTATCGTTAAGCTTAAATTCTGCGTATGCTCTGCCATAGTAGGCTATGCCATAATCCGGTTTCAGCTTAATCGCCTCGGCATTGTCGGCAGCAGATCCCTGAAAGTCGTTCAGTTTAAACTTGGTCAACCCTCTGCCGTAGTAGGCTTCGGCATAATCCGGTTGAAGCCTAATTGCATCGGAGTAATCAGTGATGGCTCCCTGATAATCCTTACATTCGTAATTTTTATTTGCATGCTCGAATAAATCTGCAGCCGTTTTCTTCGGCTGTGAGAAAAATATTGACGGAAGAGAGAGAAATGTTGAGATAAAAACAACCAAATATTTTTTCATTGCTATCCTGTCGTCGCTCAGTGTGATGCTGCAGTTACAGCTTATGATCTGTTTTCATTTCATTTTGTCCCGTTCTTAAGGTGGACTACAGCAGGTTTTTTGATTTATGCCAACGATTCGACTGAGAACGGAAAGCAGCTGAATTTTTTAATTATCGAGGAAATCTCTAAAGCGGCCATCCGATATCTAAAACGATTGCGCGGCAGCATTTTCAATGCATAGTACAACAAAGCGGCCTCAAAAATCCAGAGACCGCTTTGAATTCCATTCCTTTAGAATATGCTTATATGAAATTCCAAAATTCCTAAGAACCGGTTCTTAAGGCTGGAAAGTCCTAAAAGCAGAATATCCGTTTGAACCGGCATTATTGGCTGCAGATACTCGCCAGTAATATGTAAGGCCGGCCGTTAAATATGCGGATGAAACCGCATAAGATGTACTATTGATTGGATTAGGAAGACTGTTGCTGTCAAACACAATTCCGGTAAATCCAGGATTCGAAGACACTTGCAGCCTATATGATGTTGCACCATTCGATGCGTTCCAGCTCAATATAGCCGGTAAACCGACAGCCACAGCGCCATTGCCGGGACTCAATAATAATGGCGGCGGCGGAACAGAGAGAGTAATCGTATTTGCAACCGCTGAAATAGGGTTTCCCGCAAGGTCGGCAATACCATTTTTAATGTTGATGGAATAGCCGGCAGGTATCGCTAGATCCGTGGAAATTAAAAGCTGGACAATATAGCGTCCTGAACCTGCATCATATCCCAGATAATCGGCTTTTGTGATTGTAAATGTAACCGTATCCGGATTGAGAATCGCATAATTTGTTACCGCTTCAGCATTGCTTATGATTAATGGTTCGGAGAATTGAAGTGTATAGTTCCACCAATGCAATGGAGCCGAACCGGTTCCGCTTGTTATCGATGCAGAAATAAGCGCAGGCGGCACTTCATCGGTAATTGTAATGGTATTGCTGGCGGGACTTTCAACAAGATCGGAGTTGACCGAATGTAATTGATAACTTACCGAAATTGATGACAAAGGATTGTTCCCTGTTGAAGGGAAACAGAGCGAGACAATATTATTTGTATCCTGGAGAGAAAAAATGTTTTTATGCAGTAATTCAAACGGACCGTTGTCTACACTGCGATAGAGATTATAACTTTGTGCATTAGCTACATTGTTCCACTCCAGACCGACGATACCTCCCGAATAATCCAGCGGCCCGTAAAGCCCTTGCACGTTTCTTCGCACAAGTGTTGGTGCGGCAGGAACGACAGCGCCGTTTGTCGTGAAATTGAGAACTTCAAAGTCGCCGACGATGTCGGGCTCATTTACCAATTTATTGCCGGCCAAATCGGTAATATTACCTGAGTTAAATGCCGTTCGCAAATCGGCGGTATAATGCGCCGAACCGATCGCTCCTTGGGGCGTAATGGTAAG
>Ga0182017_10003383_pt1 | contig 11915 bp, 7 predicted proteins | sample 712E3DmetaG_FD_120492 | JGI IMG/M metagenome (GOLD analysis project Ga0182017, IMG submission 120492) | Permafrost microbial communities from Stordalen Mire, Sweden - 712E3D metaG | ecosystem: Environmental > Terrestrial > Soil > Wetlands > Permafrost | place: Sweden: Stordalen | collected... | reverse complement strand
GGGTATACAGAGGTAACGAGATCGGGAATAGTGGATAAATCAATCTCTCCGATATAATTGATGCCGCCTCCCTGTACCATCACGTTACTCTGCTGGTAAATACGAAAGTTATCGGCCCGGATAGTGAGATCATAATTCCCCATTTGGAGATTTTGTAGGGCAAAAGAGCCATCAGTCGAGCTCACTCTTGTCGATTCCACAGGGGCAACTTGACTCGCAATTACCATCGCGTTACTTTGAAACTGCTTGATTTTTCCAACGATATGCCCATGAAATGAATCAGCAACTTTTGCTAAAGATTGGGAATTGGAATCGCGATATTCAATGATCGTCTCTTTCTCTTTGCATCCTATGAGTAATAGAGCTATCGCTGTATATATTATAGACGGTTTCATTTTTATTTCTCCTTTTGTCAGTATTCTTTTTCGTGTTGCCTAATGGATGTCAGCAAAGTTGCGACAATGATAATTTTTAGATTGCGCCAGATCTATGCACACCAAACCTAACGTACCCGAGTTCTTCGCGTCAGCTTGCTTGCCCCGAATTCTTGTTTCGGGGATACGCTGGTTAGGTGGCTGATTATTTATATTTTGCATAATTCCATGTTGTATAAAAAATACTCGCGTCGAGAATTATTCCTCGAAGTGTATCATTTTCAATAATGGGTTTAGGGTAAATAGAAACACGTGATGGAAAGTGGTCTATTGAATCAATAGTTATACTTACCTGGAATGAAGAAGACGAGTCCCATTGTCCTATTTCCGCAAATAATCCTTTGATCGTGCGAAAACGTTGACGTTCATCATAACTTAAATGAGTATTATTAGAAAGCCACACCGCGTCAGCGATGGTATCAGCAATAACAAACAGCTTGACTGATTCACCGCTTTGTGGGCAAAAACAAGATCTTGATTGTTCAATTGAATAATCGAATGGATTGCTCGCGTTTATAAAGGTATCAGTTTTAGTGCATCCGGAAATTATAACAGAGTAGAGAACTATGTAGAATACTGTTTTCATATTATTGTTCATCATATTTCTGCCATCTGGCGAATAGTGGCAAACCTTTCTCATATCTCACGATGCAACAGGATTAACTATCTTGCCGATGAATAAAATTGTTCCTGACTTATGTTCACGAATGGCAAAGATAAACGGACGATCGATATACATACTTGGAATTGAAGGCATTGCGGTAAGCTCAATGCCGACAGAGGTTACTGCCGCCGCTTCTGTTCCCTCTTCGTCTACTTCCACAAATGTCTTGTGTTTCACTTCACTAATAGCTAAGGAAGCGTTTGCAATACGCGAAAAATTGGCACTGTTACTAAAAGCAATTCCCATTCCCATGGCACTCAGTTCATCATTGAGCGTCTTTTCATATTCCATTTTGAATTTTGGCATGGATAAATCGACCTCTGTTGAATCTAAGCTGTTCACGAATGCATCCCATTGTTGCCGAGTTAATTGTAAAGCAAATTGGTCTATGTTGGTTCCTTCACTCGGCAACAGAATTGTCATACTGAACGAGCGGCCACCATATGGTAGATCAATAATTTGCGCTTGTTCCGTTGCATGATATGCGTATGTAGCTTTCTGGTTCATCATTCTACAAGAGACCGTATTTCCTGCAGAAGGAGAAAATACAGCATCTGTTGTTTTTGCTGGATCATACTGGTACGTCCAGGTACCTTTAAAATAAATAGCATTGATCAAATACATTACTACTTCAGGTGGGATTTGGTCGAGTATTTTTTGTATCTTTCCATTGGTTTTAGAATTTGCCCAATTGTTTATAGTTTGAACCGCGCTAGGAGAAGAAAAATCGAGCGATGCAACCTCTGCATCGAAGTATTCATGGCAATCATTGAGAAACGCTGGAATAACTTGAAAATCATTTCGGCACCAAATTGAATTTGCGACTTGAAAAACAACTTTCGAATCAAGATGCGTAAGGATAGCAGAGATATTCTTATATGATTCGTTTATTTCCTGCATTGTGAAGTTAGAATGTTCCAGAACCTGTTTCATAGAGTCGAGTGTAGATCCGTCGGCGCCATTCAATGCCATGCCCAACGCCATTGAAACACTGAAAGGGGAAATAAAAACGTTCTTGTTTTGCTCAACTATATTTATATGCGAAAAAAGTTTTAATCCGAACGAATTATCCGATGAGACAACGGATTTTTCTAATACAGTAAGATCTCGTACAATTGGCTGCCCAGGCGATGACGGTGGTTCAGTAGTCTGATGACTACAACCAATGAATACAGTTGCAATAATAATAGCGAAGATTTGTACTTTCATAACAATCCTCCAATGTTATTCAACTAAATTGAAACTATACTTCAAAGTATCGCTCTTCTTTCCTACAAATATATAACGATTATCCATACTCAAACACTTATACTTTTTTCATTTTTTACTAAAAAATTTCATTGAATTCGCAGAAAATCTATTGAAACTCTCATATGCTCGGCTTATCTTGATAATTGTCATCCCTCACATGTGTTTTCTTTTATAGAACTGTGGAACAAAAAAAAACAGACGCACCACTTCTTGAACGAGTAAAAGACTCCGATATGGAAGCCTTTCGAATGCTCTTTGATCGGTATCAACCGGTTTTGTTTCGACAGGTGTTATTCCGAATAGGGCAAACGGACATTTCGCATGACATCGTGCAAGAAACCTTTATCAGAGTGTGGGAACATCGTAAATCCCTCAAACCGAATCTCAGTTTTCTCGGCTATATCCTTCGTATCAGCAGAAATCTCATACACGATAATTTCAAGCATTACAAAATTCGTGAACGAACCTTTAAGTTTATACCTCCTTCAGTCTTGTCTGAAAATGATGATCCAAGCGAGGCTTTACAATTAAAGCTTTTACAGGAACAAATCACATATATTATGAATAACGATCTCCCGAAAAGGTGCCGGGAGATATTTCTCTTAAGCAGATTTGAAGGGAAGACACATAAAGAGATTGCTGAGATACTTCATCTCAGCGTGAGGACTGTAGAACACCAGATCCTTCATGCATTAAATATATTGCGGATAAAATTAGAGAGGCACTAACAAATAGATTTTTTTGTCAGGCGCTACGATTCACATTGAGATGTGCTACACTTGCCCCACCCACCAACCAGGATCATTATCCCGAAACGCCTTTTGTATAAGAACTCGATGATCATCGTTCAATGGACCAGATTCTATATGTGCAATATTTTCCTGAACATGATTCAGTTGAGTTGTGCCTACAATACACGAACTTACTCCAGGTGTAAATGCTGCAAAACGCAACGCAATTGCTTGCCAATTGAGACCGCGTGTTTCGATGTTCATTGTCTTCCAGCGCCACCAATATTCTTCTACATACTCTCCTTTCGGACATGCCATATACCGCCACGGTGCGTTCGCTATCGGACGCTTCGCTATAATACCTAATCCATGCGATGTTGCCAGCGTCAACGCTCCATCGATAACACGCTGATCACAGATATTCACTGAATGTTCGACACTTCCGAATCGTCCTGAATTGACTGCCCAATCCAGCGCTTCATTCTCACCCGAGTATGCTGCAACTCGCACTTTACCGGATGCGACAGCGTCCTCCAAAGCACGCAGCGATCCTCCCGCTTCTAAAATATTCTGTGGACAAGAGTGCAGGTGCACAATATCGATGTAATCGGTCTTTAGTCGGCGCAACGCTTCCTCTATACCAGCTTGAACACACTCATACGTCCAATCCGGATAACTTGGAATTCCATATCCTACTTTTGTCGAGAGAATGATTTCATGACGGCGATACTGGAGATGTTTTCCTATACGTTCTTCAGATACACCATACCCGCGCGCGGTATCGATCAAAATCACTCCAAGGTCAACAACTCGATTGAGTAATTGTTCGGCATCTTTCTCTGAAAGATGATCAGCACCAAGCATTCCGGCACCATACCCCAGAACGGATACCTTAAACCCCGCATTTCCAAAATCACGATAGAGCATGAGTGAAGTTCTTTATCGACTATTTATCTGAAACGAATGTTAGGCGGAAGTAATCAATAAGGGCGATGTTTTCATCCACATTCATATTACTATTGAAGGAAGTAACTACAAGGGCGACCGTATTGATCCCCTTTTCAATTCTAACGAATAAAGAGCTTGAGAATCCCCAATCGCTCCAGATGCCGGCACCACGCTGTGGCATGACAACCGAGCCAATAGATTTATCATTCACCAACAAAGTCCGAATGGCGCATTTGTTGTCAGTATTGATGGGGCCATTTCCATTGGCATACCTGATGTCGATGCGATATAAACCTGCTCTTTGTACTTCTGTTTTGAATTCCACCTTTTGTTTTCCATCTTTCTCTAAACGGATGTATCCCTTCTTTGTAAATCCTTTGTATTCACTCTGCAAGGGAAACCTTGCTTCTGATGCATCAAGAAGCGTGACATCCTTGTCGTTCACCACTTCTACCGGTTCACTGAGGAAAGATTCGAATCCTTTATTATTCACCGCCAACACTTGGTATTCGGAAATATCCATGTTCTTTGGAAAACCAAAGTATTCTTTCTGGCTTTCGGCGATCTTCCATCCATTTTTATAGATGTGATATATACATGCGTCAGCGATATTTTGCCAGACCAGTTTCTCCCCCTCCTTCCTAACCATTGGCGTTTCAGGAGCAAACTCATTCTGCACAAGATTGATCGATGTATTCTCATCAGGATTATGCTCTAAAAGAATATCAAGTGTATGTTTTCCTTTTAATTTAGATGAAATTACTGCAGCAGGAATTATTACGCTATCCAGCAGAACCGATTTTATTTTACTTCCGGTCCCTTTCAAATTGATTGTGAGATCTGCATCCCGGTATTTGAAATTTGAAAGTGATTTGTTACCGCCATATGCAGGCGGGACAAATGGAGATAAGGCAAGTCCGTCCCTGGTAAACGACATGCCATAGAAAATCCGATATACCGTTGCCAGACATCCCGCCACACTCCAGAGTTGACGATCAGAATTGATCTGCGTTCCTGCATAGTCGCCACTACCCGCGACCATATTCTCTTTATTAGTATTGAAAAGCGCTGCCGCTCGATAGATCGATGCGAGACCGTGTTCGACAGATTTCACATTGCCAGCTTTCGCCGATGCCCAAGCCCAGTACGCCTCGACGAACGGCCAAATAGCATTGTTATGATATGGAGGGATGTCTGGAATTTGCGGATAGATACAAGGAATGCCAAACTCCACAACAGGTGTTTTCGAGATGATCGTCCTCGCCCTTTTATCTTCAGCAACATCAAAAAGAACCACCAAAGCTTCGCCAAGTGCTTCTGATTTTTGCGATACCGAGTGAAATACTCTGCCATAGAGATACTGTCCGTAGTATCCTTTGTCTTCCAGCCATAGATAACGATCGATTCCATTTTTGATGTTTTCAGCACATTGTAAATATATTTTTGAATTATCTCCGCACAAGTTTTCCATGTCAGCAAGTATCTGGTATGTTCGAAAGTGAACAGCATTTGTTCCAAGTGCTTGCGACTGGTAAATATCTTTCGGATCCATCCACCGCGGATATGTCTGTTCCCGCCAATCAAGGAACGACGATTCACCATGCATTAATCCGGTTGATGGATTGACCGCATTCTGCATATCATCCTGAATAGAATTTTTTATCACTGAATACGCATAGCGCAACCATTCCTCATCGCCTGTGACGACATACACCTCCCATGCGGCCAGCGCCCATATCATACGATCCGTTGACACCGGCCAAGAACCGCCTGTTCCCGTGTCTTGAATAATACGATTATTTTTCACCTTCACTTTTAGGCTTACTTTGGCCACATCTGGATTTATAATGGCTAATGATAAAAGAATACTGTAGCTGATGTCGCGTGTCCACACGCCATCCCATTTCGCGCCAGCCATAAATGCACCGTCCGTGCGAACATCGAGGAGCATTTCCTGCAAAGCTTTTGTGTATAATGCATCCACAAGAACCTGATCGGAATGAAATTGAGGAAACAGAGAAACATCTCTCGTCAAGATCCACTCTTTCGTAATTAATTCTCGTGAAATTCCACTGTAAATTTGGCTTTGGTCTGAACTCTCATAATTGGAGACTATCTTGATCGGCGATTCTGCAGATGCTTCATACTTTCCTTGCACTATTTTTGTTGAATAAACAGAAAAGGGTTTTGATTTAAATAAGAGAGCTTGGCTGAATGCTGCAGATAAAAATAAAACGAATAATACAGGGAAAACTTTTTCCATGGAAATACCTACAAATATACCCGCTGTCTCATAATATGAAATTTCTCCGATCGTTTCCCTGTGTAGATGATTAATGGCCTTTGAAGTCTATCTATCTTTCGGTGACGGGTTTAAGACAACGAATCCCAATGAGGGTAATGCAATGTCACATCGGCGACTCGTCGATTCATAAATTTTATTTGTGAAGAAATCCTTCCACATGTTATTTGAATTTGATGAAAGCACCATGTTCACTTTTATATCTGTGGGACCGAAGTTAAGAACAACAAGGACAGAATCTTCCCCTTTAATCCGAATGAAGGATAGCACCTGTTTGCTGTCAGAATTTTGCACTGCCGAATACGAACCGTTGACCAATGCTAGATGCTGCTTGCGGAGTAATGACAACTTTTCATACAACATTCTAAAATCAGCATTCTTTGACCAATCAATATCTGTTTTTTCGAACAACCCTAATTTCTTATTATTCCCAACTTCTTCGCCGTTATAAATTAGAGGAACTCCAGGATAGGTGAACATGAGAACAGCAGTAGCTTTTGCTCCTTGTGGAGTAAATTTTTCTACCGCAGGCCCATCCCACGCATTTTTATCATGATTGGTGTTGAAACGCATGCGCAGCGAGCCCCGTGGGAATTGATACGACTCCGTTATCAAAAGATCATGAAAAATTGTTGCTGGTGTCGAATCTCTTATAACCTTTTCCAGAACATCATACATATTCCACGAGTATGTCAAATCAAATGCTTTGACATGATGTTCAGGAAGCGTTCCCTCTGACAGCATCAGTACCGGCTTAATCGTTTCCAATTCCTCTATAGCAGTCTCCCAGAAGTCTGTCGGCACAAGTTCAGCCACATCACAACGATAACCATCTATTTCAATATCACGCACCCAGTATTTCATCATTGTGATCATGTACTTTCGCAGCTCTTGACTATCGTAATTGAGGTCAGCAACATCTGTCCAATCCGGGTTAGGCGGAATAATTTTGCCGGATGCATCGTGTGTATACCATTCCGGATGTTCTTTCAGCATCGGATTATCCCACGCAGTATGATTTGCTACAAGATCGATAATTATTTTCAATCCATGATGATGAAGAGTATGTATTAATGATTTGAAATCTTCGAGCGTTCCAAATTCCGGATTGACTGCATAGTAGTCTTGAACCGAATATGGACTCCCAAGCAATCCTTTCCTATGAATCTTTCCGACCGGATGAATCGGCATCAACCATATAACGTTCGCTCCAAGCTTTTTGAGTTCCGGGATCCTTGATTCGAGAGCTTTGAGAGTTCCTTCCTTTGAAAATGAGCGGAGATAAACTTCATAGATGATCGCATCTTTCACCCACTCGGCACTTTTTTTTGCTTCCATCTCAGCATATCTTGTTCGAAGCAATTGGCCGAGTTCACTCGTCGGAACGATTGTCACCGGTTTATAAATTCCTCCTGGACCGCTTCTATCATTCACGCGTACGACAATTTCGTTTTTTCCCACTTTCACCGCTTGGTCAATCGGCATACTAAACGGCTCGCTGTATCCATTATGCGTTCCAACTTTCATCCCATTCACCCATACATCCGCATCATCATCCACACCACCAAAGAAAATCGATAGTGGCTGAATAATATCTTTTACTTCTGCTGTTCGTGCATACCATCCAACCCCATCATACGTTGCCATACCATGATAGCGGTCCCAGTAACCAGGAACTTCTATTTCAATCCATTTGCTGCGGTCGTACGTGGTACTATACCATTGCTCCGATAATCCTTTATTCAATGAATCCACTTGGAATATCCATTTTCCTTCCAGAGCTAGCAGCTTTTTTTGCATAGCATGCTCTCCTTGCACAAGGATTAACAGTACAATAGTAAGCTTAACAAGTGTCTTACGCATTTCTCACATCTTCCCCAATTCAATTTTTATGTGCGACAGTTTCATCGATATCATTTACGCGAACGACAAGAAGTCCGGCAATGACCATGGAAGCGCCGCCAAGTAAAAGTGCGTACATCGCATCGCCAGCGCATACATGCTTTACATACCAGCCAAGAATTGCTGCTGCAGTAATTTGTGGAATGACAATAAAGAAATTGAAGATTCCCATATACACACCCATCTTCTGTGCCGGCAGTGAACCAGCGAGAATCGCATACGGCATAGCAAGAATTGAAGCCCATGCCAGTCCGATTCCTAACTCAGAAACGAGAAGGTAATTCGGATCCTTGATGATAGCAAACGAAAAAAGCGCTATTCCGCCGCACACAAGGCTAATTAGATGGACGGTCTTCCGATTTGTTCTACGCGCAAGCCATACAAGCACAAACGCCATTAATGCGGCAAAACCATTATAAACAGCCATCAATACCCCAACCCAATCGGCACCTCTATTATAGAGTTCAGAAGTTGGATCGGTTGCGCCAAAGATATTGTGTGTGACAGCAGGTGTTGTGTAAATCCACATCGCAAATAATGCAAACCATGAAAAGAACTGCACAACTGCTAATTGCTTCATGGTTTTCGGCATTCGATAGAAATCATTGAATACCGTTACCATGCCACTGTCAGTTTTTTCTTGCTTCGTAAAAACAGAAACAATGAGTTGAAGAATCCCAAATATTGCCGAGCCAACGAACAAGATATACAAACCGTAATCCGTCTGGTGGAAGATGAACCATAACGCCGACGAACCAGTTGATCCAACAAGAAGCCAGATGATACCATCACGCCGGAATTTTTCCGCTGAAACAAAAGAAGAGATTCGGCCTTCTCCTCTTGATTTTGAAGAATCACTTTCCGAATTGGAGTAATTTGCCAACTCTTCCGGTGAATATTCTTTTGTTCTGACAACAGTCCAAAGAACAGCACAGAAAAATACTGCGCCACCTAAGTAAAACGAATATTTAACAGAATCCGGAATTGCACCGGCTGCTGCAGTGTTCGAAATCCCAAACCAATTCGTCATCATATAGGGCAATGCAGAAGCGATGATAGCACCTGTGCCAATAAAGAAACTCTGCATAGAAAAACCAATCGTCCGCTGCTCAGAGGGAAGCATATCGCCGACAAACGCTCGAAATGGTTCCATTGAGATATTGATCGAAGCGTCCATGATCCAGAGCATTCCAGCTGCAACCCAAAGTACCGGTGAATTAGGCATCGCCAGTAAAGCGATAGAAGCAAGGATAGCACCAGATAAGAAAAATGGGCGCCTCCTCCCAAACCTTCCCCATGTTTTATCACTCATATGTCCGATAATTGGTTGAACGATCAAGCCAGTTACCGGTGCCGCAATCCAGAGAATCGGAATGTCGTCAATCTTCGCTCCGAGTGTCTCAAAAATTCTGCTGACGTTAGCATTCTGGAGCGCAAAGCCAAATTGAATGCCTAGGAATCCAAAGCTCATATTCCAGATTTGCCAAAAATTTAATCGTGGTTTATTCATGACATTCCAATCGTAATCTGATATTATTTGATATCCAATATGCACCAACCTATCAATGGAACAGCAATGCTCGCTTGATGTTGATGGATGCGCACGTTCTCACCGCTTTGCACGTCGGTCAATAGTTGAGCATGATAGATTTCCGGAAGGTGAAGAATAACTTCCTGAGCTTCATTTGTTTTATTTAAAATCACAAGAAGCCGCTCATTGAAATCGGAACGCACATACGCATACACCGCGGTATCTGCTTTCAACGTATAAAAATCACCGTAGCGCAAAGCCGAATGCTGATTACGTATTTTCACAATCTTGCTCGTTTCTTTTAACATTCGTTTTTCAAATATAGATAACTGGTCGCCGAAACGCATCATACGGCGGTTATCGGGATCGTCAACACCGGTCATGCCAAATTCTGAGCCATAATAAATTACCGGCAATCCCGGTATTGTGAACATGTATGCATAGTACAATTCTGCTTTCTTATAGCTCGAGGCATGATCCACTGTTGGTGGATTATTCCATGCCATCTCCCGCGTATCGATACCCTGATTCTTCACCTTGCCATCTGCATATGCCATATAGCGGACTTTATCATGGCTATCCATAATGTTACCCATAATATGATTGTATCCAAACGTGTCGAATGATTTTTTAATATGAAAGTCGACGGCAGAAAATGACCGATCATTTTCAAGGAAGACGGGAATAGCAAAATATGACAGGTTGAAATTAAATTGCGCGCTGAGCTGGCCGTTGTTCACATACGATCCAATGAGGCCATACTCACCGAATGTTTCACCAATTTGATAGACTTTCTTGTGCATTGGCAACTCGATCTGTTCCTTAAGTTTCCGTGTCAGTGTCCGCCAAAAACTGTTGGGCACATGTTTCACTGCGTCATGGCGAAATCCGTCGGCACCTGTTTCTTTCAACCACCAGATCGCATTGTCGGAAACCACATTCAACGCCTCTCCTGATTTTGTAAAGTCAAATGATGGCATATAAGGTTCGAACCAGGTCGTGAGCCGCTGCTCATCCCAGAGACGCAAATTTTTCCTTCCGTCGGGCAAATCCAAAGTACCAAACCACTCCGGATGTTTTTGATAAAATGGATGCTCAATATGCACATGATGAGCAATGAAATCCAGCAGCACTTTTATATGATGACGGTGAGCGAGTGAAATCAATTCCTTTAACTCTTTCATCGAACCAAATTTCTCTTCCACCTTTATATCGCTGATCGGCCAATAGCCATGGTATCCGCTGTACCAGCGATGAGGAGCCGGATATTCACGATAGGCTTCATCCGGATTATCATTCACCGGAGAAATCCAGAGCGTATTCACTCCAAGCGAATCAAAATACCCTTCCTCAATTTTGTTGCTGATTCCCTTGAAATCTCCACCTTGATAATTAGCCTGGAAGAAAATGGAATCATGCACAACAGGCCTATCGTTTGATTTGTCACCATTAGCAAAGCGATCAATCATAATAGAATAGATCGAACCGTCATACCAGGACCACGGAGATGTTAATTGTCCCGCTGGAATTCCATCATAAAGAATCACTTGTTGTATGTTGGTTATTTTACCTTTCCGAGAAACAAGTGCTCGGAGCGTTTTCTCTCCTTTGAGTTCTTTCTTTGCCAATTGAACGTTGATTGTTTTTTCTTCGAGTGTAACCCTATTCGATTCCTCTTCATTATTATCCAACAATACAATAATTTCATCTTTCTTCAGTGATGAAGGATCAGCAGAATTCTCATAGACAAAAGAGAGCACTACTTGCTCCTTCGACTCTTTGAATGAACCGACATGGAGAAATGTCTGAACGGTATCTATCTCACTGATTCGCAGAACCGAATTGAAATTATCAAAGCCTGTCGGCGCTTTTTCGGAATTCACAGGATCGACTATTTCGTTCCCATCGACAATATATTTGTAAATGTAGTTTCCAGGATCCATCGGCAGCGTTAATTCATATACACTGTTTCCCTTATCGAGCAACTGATCCTTTTCTTTGCTCCAATTATTGAAACTTCCTGTCACCAATACTTTTTTCACTTTTTCCAGCGGCTTATACGAAAATGTATGCAGCTGCTGAGATGAACTTGATCCCTGAACGATAATGGGAATGTGATATGCTGCACCTCCAAGAGTAAATCCGACGAGAG
>Ga0182017_10003382_pt1 | contig 11924 bp, 7 predicted proteins | sample 712E3DmetaG_FD_120492 | JGI IMG/M metagenome (GOLD analysis project Ga0182017, IMG submission 120492) | Permafrost microbial communities from Stordalen Mire, Sweden - 712E3D metaG | ecosystem: Environmental > Terrestrial > Soil > Wetlands > Permafrost | place: Sweden: Stordalen | collected... | reverse complement strand
GCCGCCGACCTCGCCCGCCACGTCGCGGAATCCCGCGGCTCCGCGATTCAGGAACAAGTGCGGCGGCTGCGCGTAGCCGACGTCGGCGCGGACGGTGCTCACCGTGTCTTCGATATGGCCGTTGACCACCAGCAGGTCTAGCAGGCCGTCCAGGTCCGCGTCGAAGAAGAAGCAGCCGAAGCCGAGGCTGCGTTGGGAGCGGCGGCCGATCTCGGAGCGCGGCGCCTGGTCCACGTACATGCCGCCCTTGCTGGCGCGGTAGAAACCCAGCATCTCGTTGTCGAAGTTGGTCACCACCAGGCTGGGGAAGCCGGAGTTGTCGTAGTCCCCCGCGTCCACTCCCATTCCGCCGCGCGCCTTGCCGTCCTCGCTGAAAGCCACCCCGGCGCGCAACGCCGCATCCTGGAACTTGCCGTTGCCCAGGTTCTTGTAAAGCTTGTTGGGCTCGGTGTCGTTGGCGACGAACAGGTCGGGCCAGCCGTTCAGGTCGTAGTCGAACATGGCCACGCCGAGGGATTTCGAGCTGGAGTCGAAGATGCCGCTGGCGGCGGTGACGTCCTCGAAAGTGCCGTCGCCCTTGTTGTGGAACAGCCAGCAACTCGCCCCGCGGTAGGCCTCGGGGGTGCAGTAGGCCTTCTGCTTTCCGTCCATGGTGCAGAAGACGTCCGAATCTTCCGACCACTTCACGTAGTTGCAGACGAACAGGTCGAGCAGGCCGTCGCGGTCATAGTCGAACCATAGCGCGGAGCTGGAGAACGCGTTGCGCCCGCCCAGGCCGCTGCGCTGGGTGACGTCGACGAAGGTCCCCTTGCCGGTGTTGAGGAAGAGGTGGCTCTGACCGACGCAGGTGATGTAGAGGTCGGGGAAGCCGTCGTTGTTGTAATCGCCGACGGCGACGCCCATGCCATACATCTCGATGTCCAGCCCGGCGCGGCGGGTGACGTCGGTGAAGGTGCCGTTGCGGTTGTTGTGGTAAAGGCGCATGGTAGAGCGCCCCTTGCGATGGCCGGGCCAATCCATACCGTTCACCAGCAGGATGTCCTGCCAGCCATCGTTGTCGTAGTCCAGGAAGGCGCAGCCGGAGCCCATGGTCTCGGGGAGGTACTTGTCGCCGAACGCTCCGCTATTGTGTTTGAAGGCGATGCCAGCGGGGGCGGTGACGTCCTCGAAGCGAAAGCCCGGCGCGGGCGGCGGCGCGGCGCTCGAGAGCGCGGGAAGCCCGAGAAGGAAATCGCGCCGCCTCACGGCATCCTCACCAGTCCTTTGCGAATGGCGTACACGACCAGCTCCGCCGTGCGATGCATTCCCAGAGCGTCCATCAAGTTGGCGCGATGCACGGCCACGGTATTGACGCTGAGGCCCAGCAGCGCGGCGATCTCCTTGTTGGAATTGCCCTCGGCGATCATTTGCAGGATCTGCTTCTCGCGCTGGGTAAGCCGGTCGAAGGTATCTTCGGGCTCGCGCTCGGCGGTGATCAGGCCGGGGTCGAGCACGCGTTTGCCGGCGGCCACGTCCTTGATGGCGCTGGCCAGATCGATGTCGTTGGCGTTCTTGAGAATGTAACCCAGGGCGCCGGCGTCGAAGGCATTGCGGACGTAATTCTCCTGGGAGTACATGCTGAGGATGAGGATGGCGGTCTTGGGCATCCGCTTGAGGATCTCGCGCGCGGCCTGCACGCCGTCCATCTCGGGCATGGCCATGTCCATCACAATGACCTGCGGCTTGAGCTGCTGGCAGAGTTGCACGGCCTCGATGCCGCTGGAGGCCTCGCCCACCACGCGAATTTCGGAGTCGTCCTCGATCATGCGCCGGAAGCCTTTGCGCACCAGCGCGTGGTCATCCACCAACAGAACCGATATCTTGTTGCTCATGCGGTTGCATCCTCGGTGAGCGGGACATCCAGGCGCACCAGCGTGCCCTTCTCACCCGGTCTCAGGAATTCGATTGTCCCACGCAGCAGTTCGGCGCGTTCCCGCATGGCCACCAGGCCGGTTCCGCGGCGCATCGAGGGATCGCGCTCGGCGGGCAGGCCGGCGCCGCGGTCCTCGACCTCCAGGCGAAATCGGTCGGGCGAGAAGCGCACCCGGACCCAGACGGTCTGCGTATGCGAGTGCCGGGCCGCGTTGTTGAGGGCCTCCTGCAGCACCCGGTAGATGTTGATGGCGATGCGGTCGGGGACCACCGGAGACGCGCCGCTCTTTTCGTATTTCACCGCGATGCCGGTCTGTTTCTCGAAGGTGGGGACGTACCAGTCGATGGCCTTTTCCAGCCCGCCGTCGTCCAGGATGGTGGGATGAAGCACCTGCGAGAGACTGCGGATCTTCTCGAGGGTGGTCTGGGCCACTTGCCGGGCCTCTTGCAGCTCCTCGCGGAAGGGCGAGTCGGGTGGGAGGCCCTGCTTCTCGGCGCGCCGCAGCATGGCTCCGATCGCGGTGAGGATCTGGCCGAACTCGTCGTGCAGCTCGCGGGCGATGGAGTGCAGCGCCTCCTCCTGCACGGTGATCAGCTTGCGGGCGAGTTCGCTGCGGTGGTCGGAGAGGATCGCCAGGCGGTTGAACAGGCGGCGATTGGCGCGGATCAGGTACAGGCTGGTAAGCGAGATGATCAGCAGCATCGCCGCGAGGAAGAAGTAGACCTGGCGTTCGACCCGGCCGTAGATGGCCTGGATCTGCGTCATGGCCGCCTGCTCGACCTCGTTGTTCTCCACCAGCAGGCGGGCAACGGTGTTGGTGAGGGCCGCCTGTTGCGCCTGGAGGGTTTCGCGGATGAGCCGGCGCGCCCGGGCGTCGTCGCGTCCGGCGAGCGCGAACAACTGGTCCACCGAGACCCAGAATTGCCCCACTCGGTTGGAGACGTACTGCCGGCGGCCCGGGCCCGCCGCGGCCGGCGCAAGCTGCGCTTCCATTTTGAGCGCGTCATCGAGATCCATGCGGCTGCGGGCGAACTGTCCCTTAAAAGCTTCCAGCGGGTAGGCCGGGTCGGGGTCCAGCATGTCGCGCATCGCCAAACCGAGGGAATTCAAGTTGTTCTGGATGCGCAGCAGTTGCAGCGAGTCCTTGCGGTTGCGGTCCACCGTGCTGGTCTGCAGGTCGCGCAGGCCGGCGATCTGGCGCAGAGCGTAAAGCGAGAACACGCCCACCGCGGCCAGCGTCACCGCGAGGCCGATCAGCAGCCGGCTGGTGGGAGAGGACAGGGCGGATCGCACTAGTTTCAGCTTACACAGCATAGCGTGAATTGGGGCTAGACTGTTATGACATGGAACTCTTACCGGTGCTGCGGGAACTGCTGGAACACAACCATTGGGCGCGCGACCGCCAACTCCAGGTCTGCGCGACGCTGACTCAAGAGGAGTTCCTGGCCCCTCTGGGCGCCAGCTTCTCGTCGGTCCGGGGCACGCTGGCGCACATGGTGGGGGTCGAGTGGATCTGGCTGGAGCGCTGGAAAGGGCGCTCGCCGAAGGCCTTGCCGGCGGCCACGGAGTTCCCTACGCTGGCGGCGATCAAGGAGCGCTGGAGCGCGGTGGAACGCGACATGCGGGATTACGTGGCGGGACTGACCGAGGACGGGCTGGCGCATTGCTGGACCATCACCAACACCCGGGGACAGGAGTGGACCTATCCGATCTGGCGAATGGTCCTGCACCTCACCAACCACCAGAGCTACCATCGCGGTCAAATCACCCTGCTCCTGCGCCGCCTGGGCGTGCATCCGCCGGCGGTGGATTTCCTGACGGGGCTGGACATGGGGTTCAAGTTGTAGCGGTGGCGGCCAACCGCTCCCTCGCGGTCGCGGTTCAGTTCCGAACCGCGCGCGTCAGGGACTGTGAAAGAATCGCCGGGCAAGCTAAAGCATGCCCCACGTAGGACATGCTTCAGCTTGTCCTCTTCGGCGCCACAAGGCGATTTCTTCACAGTCCCGTCAGCAAGCGGTCCTGCGGTGGCCCTAGTAGCTTTCCATTACTCCCTTCTGCCTATTTTCTCCTTTCGAATCCGGATGTTTAATATACATAGAGAGCTTCAGGGACATTATCATGAGAATGGAAGAACTACTCTTAGAGTGTATGAATCCGGATGCCGAGATGGTCAAGAAGGCGATATGCGCCCCGCAGGTGCTGAATGAGGCCTATCACTACGAGCGTCCGAGTTCGTTTTCGCGCGGGCTGCGGATGGACATGGGCGCTTTCAGCATCCTTCTGATTTCCGGGACGGCCAGCATCGGGCCGGACGGCGAATCCCTCTATCCCGGCGATTTCCGCGCGCAGATGCGCCGCACCTTCGACAACATCACGGGGCTGCTCGCGGCCGAGGGCGCCACCTGGAAAGACATCGTTCGGACCACCTGCTACCTCCGGGATATCGACCGGGACTACGCTGCGTTTAACGAGGAGCGCACGGCATTCTACCAGGAGCAGGCACTGGACCCGCTGCCGGCCTCGACCGGCATCCAGGCGCATCTGTGCCGGCCCGAACTCCTCGTGGAGATCGAGGCCATCGCGATTTTCCGGAACCCGACCGCGGCGTGAGCCGTTCCGTGCTCCGTATTACCCGGGTAGCGCCGTTTCTGTTCGCCAGCCTGGCGGCCGTCGGACAGCCTGTCCCCGTGAAGCTCGGCGCCCCCATTGTTTTCGCTCAATTGCCGCCAGCGGGTTCGCCCGCCGAATACGGCCGTGGCGGCCACCTGGCGCTGCTTTCGCCCGACGGAACCACTCGCGTGCTGACCAAAGATTTCGAAAGCGCCATGGATCCCGAGGTCTCCTTCGACGGAAAGCGGATTCTGTTTGCCGGCAGGAAGACCGCCTCGGACCACTGGAACATCTACGAAATGGCGGCCGACGGATCGGACGCGCGCCAGATCACGCGGGGCCTGGGCGATTGCCGCAGCCCGGTCTACCAATCGGCGCTGTTCTATCTGAACGACTCCCAGCCGATCTACCAGGTGACCTTCGTAAGCACCGCCGCGGGCGAATACAACGAGCACGGGGCCGCGCTGGCGTCGAGTCTCTATTCCATCCGGCTGGACGGCAGCGAACTTCGGCGGCTTACCTACACCGCTTCGAGCAGTTTCGACCCGTGGCAGATGCCGGACGGGCGCATTCTGTTTTCCTCCTGGCACGGCGCGCGCGCCGGACTTTTCGGCATCAATCTGGACGGCACGGACTACGCGGCCTTCTCGGGCGAGCAGGGGCGGCGCCTCCAGCAGATGGCGTGCACGACGGCCAAGCGGATGGTGGTGTTCATCGAAGGGGAACAGGCGACCTGGGACGGCGCCGGAACTGTTTCGACGCTGAGCCTGCGGCGCAACCTGCATTCCTACCGCGCGCTGTCCGCTCCCGCGGACGGATTGTACCACTCGCCCTCGCCGCTGCCGGACGGGTCGGTGCTCATTTCGCGGCGGCCCGCCACTGGAACGGGCACGCACGGCCTCTACCGCTTGGACCCGGAAACCGGGCGCGCGCAACTGGTCTTCGCCGATCCGCGCTTCCACAACATTCAGGCCAAGCTGGTGGCGCCGCGCAACGAGCCCGACGGCCGGTCCTCGGTGGTCGAGGAAGGCGAGCCGAATGCGACGCTCTACTGCCTCAGCGTCTATACCACCGACTTCGCCGATCCCACCTGGATGCCGCCGGGCAGCGTGAAGCGGCTCCGGGTGCTGGAAGGCGTGCCGCGAAAAACAGCGGCGGCGCCCTCGCCCCTGCTCCACCGCCGTCTGCTCGGCGAGATCGATCTCGACGAGGACGGCTCGTTCCAGATTCGGGTTCCCGCCAATCTCCCCATTCAGCTTCAAGCGTTGGATTCCGACGGCATCGCGTTGCGGTCGAGCGCCTGGATCTGGGCGAAGAATCGGGAGAACCGCGGCTGCATCGGCTGCCACGAGGACCGCGAGCGCACACCCGAGAACGTGATGGCGCAGGCGCTGACGCACCCGGCGGTCCAGCTTACACTCGCGCCCGAACGCAGGCGCACGGTCGATTTCCGGCGCGACATCATGCCCATCGTCGCCGCCAGATGCGCGAGTTGCCACGCCGCGGCGCCGCTCCCGCTGGCTTCCGCGCAAGTGGCTTACAAGAGCCTGCTGGCGCATGTGCAGCCGGGCCGCGCGCGCACCAGCCCGCTGGTCTGGCGCATTTACGGGCGTAACACTTCCCGCCCCTGGGACGGCGTCGCCGCCTCCGCGGCCGCGCCGATGCCGCCGGCCGGCTCGCCACCGCTCAGCGCCGAGGAGAAGCGGGCCATCGCCGAGTGGATCGATCTGGGCGCGCATTGGGACGCGCTTCCCCCTGGAGGACAGCGATGAGAAGATTGGCCCTGCTCTGGCTGGCCGCCCTGGGCGCCTCGGCCTTCGCCCCCGAGCTTCCCGTGTTCACCGATATCACGAAGGCAGCCGGGATCACCTTCAAGCACAGTTACGGCGACCATCACCTGGACAACATCGTCGAGGGCACCGGCGCCGGCGCCTGCTTCTTCGACTACGATGGCGACGGCCTGATGGACATTTACCTGGTCACCGGAACCTGGACCAAGAATGTCTCGAGCAACGAGGGACGCGACCTGCGGGGCAAGCTTTCCAACAAGCTCTACCACAACAACGGCGACGGCACGTTCACCGACGTCACCGAGAAGGCCGGTGTGGGAGGCAACGGCGCCTTCGGCTCGGGCTGCTCGGCCGCCGACTACGACAACGACGGGCACGTCGATCTTTACGTGCTCAACTACAACGGCAACATTCTCTACCACAACAACGGCGACGGCACGTTCGCCGACGTCACGAAGAAGGCCGGATTGGCGAGCAATCGCTGGGGCCTGTCGGCGGTCTGGTTCGACTACAACAACGACGGCTACCTGGATGTGTTCGTCGGCAACTACCTGCTCTACGACGACGGCAAGTTTCGCGATTTCTACCCGGCCGCGGGATATCCCGGACCGCTGAGCTACAGCGGCCAGCCCAACGCGCTGTACCGCAACAACGGCGACGGCACCTTCACCGAGGTCACCAAAGAGGCCGGCCTCTTCAAGCCCGACGGCCGGGCCATGAGCGTCACGGTGGCCGACTTCCGCAACATTGGCCTGCTCGACATCTTCGTCGCCAACGACGCCATGGAGAATTACTTCTTCGAGAATAGCGGCAAGGGAACATTCGTCGAGAAGGCGGTCAACTACGGCCTGGCTTTCGGCGAGAACGGGCAGGGCGTTTCGTCCATGGGTCCCGTGGTGGGCGACGTGAACCGCGACGGGTTGCTCGACATCTTTATTCCCAATTTGAACTACTGCATCCTGTTCCAGCAGGCGCTGGTCAATGGGCGGCGGACGTTCTTCGACCGCACGGTGGCGACCGGGCTTTCCCAGGCGCTGGGCCAGTACGCGGGCTGGGGCGCCGTGCTGTTCGACTACGACAACGACGGCTGGCTGGATCTGTTCGTGGCCCACGGCGACGCCCACCACGAGTACGTCGAGGAAGCCAGCCTGATGCGCAACAAGGGCGACGGCACGTTCGAGGATGTCTCGGACCGCTCGGGCCAGTACTTCAAGGAGAAGTATGTGGGGCGCGGGGTCGCCTGGGCCGACATCGATAACGACGGCGACATCGATCTGCTGGTGGCGAATCTCAACGACTCTCCCAAGCTGCTGCGCAACGATGGTGGGAACCGGAACCACTGGCTCACCGTAGATGCGAAGCTGAAATTCCCCACCGGAAGCCGCGATGCGATCGGCGCGCGCCTCACCGTTGCCACCGGGAAGCTGAAGCAGATCGAGGACCTGATTCCGTCCCGCGGCTACATGTCGCAGGGCGATCCGCGGCTGCACTTCGGGCTGGGCCAGGCGGCCTACGCCGACCTGGTCGAAATTCGCTGGCCCGACGGAGCCGTCGAGAAATACGAAAAAGTGAAGGCGAACCAGTTTCTCAAGCTGGTACACGAGGCGAAAGCCACCAAGGTCAAGCCATGATACGCAAGGGCACGCTTCTGTTATTGGCGCTCGGGACCGCCTGGGCCGCGCCGAAGAAGCCGGTCTACGTGGGGGTGCGCGAGTGCGCCGCCTGCCACGGCGGCATGAGCATGGGCAACCAGTACAGCCAGTGGCTGCACACCAAGCACAGCCAGGCCTACGCCTCGCTGGCCAAGCCCGAATCGCGCGAGATCACCAAGCTCAGCGGGCTGCGCATGGAACCCCAGCAGGCGCCCATCTGCCTGGGTTGCCACGCCACCGCCGCGCACACCGAGGACTGGGAGCGCGACCCCGGTTTCCGCTTCGAGGACGGCGTGCAGTGCGAGGGCTGCCACGGTCCGGGCAGCGAGTACATGACCGAGGCCGTGATGCGCGATCGCGAGGCGGCCATGAAGGCCGGCCTGCGCATGCCCACCGAACGCGAGTGCCTGAACTGCCACATCGAGAAGGGCTCTCACGTGGCCGTCCTGCACACTCCGCAGTACGACTTCAAGAAGGGCCTGGAAACCATCCGGCATCCCCTGGCGAAGAACCCTAAGCCCGCTCCCATCGCCGCGGTACCGCCGCCGGACCCGGAGGCGAAAGGACCGAAATTCGCCGGCGCCGCGGAGTGCGGCAAGTGCCACAGCGGGCCGCGCATGGGCTACCAGTACAGCCTTTGGCAGATGAGCGCGCACGCGCGCGCCTGGGCCACGCTCGCCACGCCGGCAGGCTTGGAGCAGGCCAAGAAGAAGGGCGTTGCCGACCCGCAAAGCGATCCTGCGTGCCTCAAGTGCCACGCGCCGGCGGCGGTTCCGGCCCGCCTGGCCTCAGTCCGCATCGAGGAAGGCGTGGGCTGCGAAGCCTGCCACGGACCGGGGAGCGCGTACGTGGCCGAGGCAATCATGCTCGACAAGCGCGCCGCCACCCAGGCCGGGCTCCGCCAGGTCACTCGCGAGACCTGCGTCACCTGTCACGACGCGAAGACCTTCAAGTACGACGAGGCGTTGAAGAAGATCGCGCACCCCACGCGGACCGCTGTCGCGAATAGCGATCCGCGCTACAAGACTCCGCTGCGCTTAGCCATCCGGCCCGGCGGCCGCGAGCTGTGGGTCACCTGCGAAGCCGCCGATTCGGTGATCGTGATCGACCTCGGCGCGCGACGAAAGGTCGCCGAGATTGCCGTGGGCGGCAATCCGACCGGCGTCGCGTTTTCGCCGGACGGCCGGCGCGCCTTCGTCACCAACCGCCTCGATAACACGGTCACGGCGATCGACGCGGCGTCCCGCGCGGTCCTCAAGACCTTGCCCACCGGAACCGAGCCGCATGACGTGACGACGGACCGCCAGGGCAAGCTGCTCTACGTGCTCAACACTTCCTCCGACGATATCTCGGTGTTCGACGCCGTATCGCTCCAGTGGATCAAGAACCTCTCGGCCAGCCGGGGTCCCTGGTCGCTCTCGCTTTCCCCGGACGGCAGTTCCATCCTGGTCACCAACACGCTCGCACGCTACTCGGCGCCTCGCACACCCTTCGTCTCCGAGGTCACGCAAGTCGAAACCGAGCGGGGCACCGTGGATAACCGTGTGGTGGTGCCGGACGCCAACCTCATCACCGGGATCGACTGGCATCCCAGCGGCCGCTTCGCGCTGGCCACCATGAACCGGACCAAGAACCTGGTCCCCATGACGCGCCTGCTGCAAGGCTGGACCATCACCAACGGCCTGGCCGTCCTGTGGCGCGACGGCGGCGTAGATGAGGTGCTGCTCGACGAGCCGGATTTAGGCTTCGCCGACGCCACCGACATCGCCTGCACGCCGGACGGGAGATACGCTCTGGCGACCAGCTCGGGAACCGACCGCGTCGCGGTAGTGGACGTGGCGGCGCTCACCGGCCTCCTCGAGCGCTCCTCGAAGTACGAGCGTGAGCACGTGCTGCCCAACCATCTCGGCAAGCCTACCGAGTTCATCCTGAAGCACCTTCCCACCGGCCACAGCCCGCGCGGCATCGTGGTCGCGCCGGACGGGAAGAAGGCTTACGTGGCCAATTCGCTCGACGACACCATCGGCGTGATCGATCTCGGAAAGCTGGAACCCGACGGCGTCATCGACCTCGGCGGGCCCAAGGAGATCACCCGGCAGCGTACCGGCGAGCGCCTGTTCCACAACGCCAAGATCACCTTCCACCGGCAGTATTCGTGCCACTCCTGCCACCCCGACGGGCACGTGGACGGTCTGGCGTACGACATCGAGGCGGATGGCATCGGCATCAGCCCGGTGGACAACCGCACCCTGCGCGGCATCCTGGACACCGCTCCGTTCAAGTGGGAGGGAACCAACCCCAGCCTGCAGCGCCAGTGCGGGCCGCGCCTGGCCGTGTTCTTTACCCGCCTGACGCCTTTCAATCCGCAGGAGCTGGACGCGCTCGACTACTACATCACCACCATCCCGCGCCCGCCCAACCGCTTCCGCGCGCTCAATGCGGCGCTCACTCCGGCGCAGCGGCGCGGCAAAGCCGTCTACGAGCGCACCAATACCAACGACGGCCGCGAGATGCGCGTGACGGACCGCTGCCTCACCTGCCATCCACCACCGTATTTCACCGACCGCAAGGTGCACGATGTCGGCACGAAGCAGCCCAACGACCGCACCGGGAAGTTCGACGTGCCGCACTTGAACAACATTTACGATTCCGCGCCGTACCTGCACAACGGAATGGCCGCCACACTGGAAGAGATCTGGACGGTCTACAACGCCTACGACACACACGGCGTCACCAACGACATGACCAAGGATCAGCTCAACGACCTAGTCGAGTATTTGAAGACACTCTAATGCTGCGTCCGGAAGTTCCGCTCCCTTGCGGTCGCGGCTCAGATCCGAAACTGAGCCGCGCGCGCCAGCAAGCGGTAATCGGAGGATCGAGGAGGGGAGAATGAAACTTGCATCGACGGCGATTCTGACCGTGGCGGCCGCTGGGATGCTCGCCGCCGCCGGGCCGCCGGAAAAACTGCCATACGTTTACACGCACTGGAAGCAGTTCACGGTCGCCGACGGTCTGCCGAACGATCACATCTTCGCGGTGAAGGTGGACGGGCCGCGCGTGTGGATCGGCACCGAAAACGGGCTGGCCATGCTCGACAAGCGCACCGGCAAGATCAAGACCTGGACGGAAAAAGACGGCCTGCCCTGGCGCGTGGTCACCGGCATCGCCGTGCATCCGAAGACCGGCGACGTTTGGCTGGCCCTGTTCGGCGGCGGCCTGGCGCGGCTTAGCGGAGGCCGGTTCGACCATTGGCACCAATTGAACAGCGGCCTGGTCAACGACGTGGTCTACGCCGTGGCGATCGAGAACGACAACGTGTGGGCCGCCACAACCGCCGGAGCGAGCCGTTACAACACGGTCACCGGCGAGTGGACCATCTTCACCGAAAAGAACTCCCCGATGGAGGAAATCTGGAACTACGGCGTGAATTACGCCGACGGGAAAGTTCACCTGGCCGTCTGGGGCAGCGGGATTCTGGAGTACGACATCGCCACCGGTCATTGGAAGGAGTACCTCGATCCGGACAAGGAAATGGAAATCGATTTGTACCGCGACGACGGCATCGTCCACGTGATCACGACCGGAGTGAGTTACATCGACGGGGCGATGTGGGTCTCCACCTACTTCGGCGCTTCCCGCTACGACGGCCGCCATTGGCGCGGGTACTACAACCAGGACTCGGGCGTTCCGAGCGATTTCATGAACAACATCAAGGCGCGCAGCGGAAACGAGGCCTGGTTCTGCACCGATAAGGGACTCGGCGCGATCATGGACTTCCCCACGAACACCTGGGTGGCCTACACGCGCGATCCGAAGAAGAATACGGGCATCGCCGTGGTCAGCCGCGACAAGCAGGTGCTCGAGACCGTGGACACCGGGCTCAGCGTGCCGCACAATTTCATCATCTCCGCCGACGTGGATGGCAACGACGTATGGATCGGCACCTCGAAAGGCCTG
>Ga0182017_10003380_pt1 | contig 11926 bp, 15 predicted proteins | sample 712E3DmetaG_FD_120492 | JGI IMG/M metagenome (GOLD analysis project Ga0182017, IMG submission 120492) | Permafrost microbial communities from Stordalen Mire, Sweden - 712E3D metaG | ecosystem: Environmental > Terrestrial > Soil > Wetlands > Permafrost | place: Sweden: Stordalen | collected... | reverse complement strand
CAAAAGGACGAAATCAGGCATCAGAAAAAATTTTCCAGGATATTGATATATGGAATTGTTTTAGCTATTTTTTTTACTGCGTTGGTCTTCTGGCAATTTACCCAAAAGAAAAAAGCATTTAAAATACTTGAGGTTCAGAAGAAAAATATCACGGATAGTATTAACTATGCAAGCAGGATTCAAACTGCTCTTCTTCCTCCGGAAGAATTGCTTAACATCCTTTTACCGGAACATTTTATATTGTATTTACCACGTGATATCGTAAGCGGAGATTTCTATTGGATTACTATATCAGATGGAAAAACTATAATTGCGGTGGCTGATTGCACCGGACATGGTGTACCCGGTGCATTTATGAGCATGCTGGGTTTTACTTATCTCAATGAAATTGTAAATAAAACACCGAATGTTAAAGCAAATGAAATACTAAATGAACTTCGTAAAAAAGTAAAATCTTCTCTTCATCAGGATGATAGTTCTTACAACAAGGACGGAATGGATATTGCCTTAGCCATAATAGATAAGGCCAACATGAAGCTTCAATATGCAGGAGCAAACAATCCCCTGTTCATTTGCCGGAAATCTCAAATAATAAATATCCCGCCTGATAAAATGCCAATTGGCATACATTCAATTGAATGTGAGTCGTTTACATTAAATGAATTTGATCTTGAACTTAATGATATTGTCTATATGTTTTCTGATGGCTATATGGATCAATTTGGCGGGGACAATAAAAAAAGGATGGGAAAAATGAGATTTGAAAAACTTTTAACATATGCAAGCAAGTTGCAAATTAAAGCCCAGCGTTATTTTCTTGAAGAAAAAATCCTGGAATGGATGATTGATACTGAACAAATTGATGATATTTTAGTAATGGGAGTCAAGATATAAGTAGTGAGTAGTGAGTAAAGAGAAAGAAAAAAAGTAAATAAACAGAGAAGGCGCCTCAGCGCCTTTCTTAATTTTAATATTCATCTTCATTAAAGAAGAAGTCATCTTTACTGGGATAATCCGGCCAAATGTCTTCTATGCTCTCATAAATTTCTCCCTCGTCTTCTATCTCCTGAAGATTTTCAATTACTTCAAGAGGAGCGCCAGAACGAATAGCAAAATCAATAAGTTCTTCTTTAGTTGCTGGCCAAGGGGCATCCTCAAGCTTAGAAGCCAATTCTAAAGTCCAATACATAACCGCTTATTTATATTTCAGCCCTGTTAAAAAGTTACGCAAAATTAAAAAAAATAACAACATTTACAACTTAGGAGACCATATGTGCTCAACTGCTTTAAAATCAACTGATAACTTGCGTGAAAGAACAAATAAATAGTCAGATAAACGGTTAAGATATTCAATAACTACCTCTGGCACAGTATATTTAATAGACATCTTGATTGTCATTCTTTCAGCTCTCCTGCATACTGCGCGGGCTACATGACATATTGAGACTGCCTGATGCCCTCCTGGAAGTATAAACGAATGTAATGGTGAAAGGTTACTCTCAATTTTATCAATCTCTTTTTCCAGGTTCAAAATATTTTCTTCAGATAGTACAGGAATTTTCACGTTACAATCTTCACAATCTGCCGCTAAAATCGCGGCACATACCATTAAGCAATCCTGAATATATAATAATGTATCATGAATTTTTTTTTCTTTCATCTGATCTCTTAATAAACCGATAAATGAAATGAGCTCATCTACAGTGCCATACGCTTCTATGCGGGGATGGCCTTTTGAAACCCTTTTACCTCCTATCAGTGAAGTTTCTCCTTTATCGCCGGTTTTTGTATAAATCTTCATTTTGTCTGTATTACATGTAATGCAATTTATTAATTTGCCCTAAATATTCGATAGAAATTAATAAATTTCTATCGCTGCCTCAATTAAAATTATTTTTCAACTTGAAACAGGTGGTGAAATAGTTAGTTTAATTAATTAATTATCTTAGTCGGTTAATTTATATCTATGAAAGGAAAATTGTACCTCATACCTTCATTTCTTGGTTCAGACAATGCTGATGAAGTTTTTCCTGAATTGAATAAAAAAATTGTCAGGACAATCAGTCATTTTATTGTTGAAGAAGAAAGAACTACCCGCAGGTTTCTGAAAAAACTTTTACCTGAAATTTTGATAAATGATTTACAGTTTAAAATTCTAAATGAACAGACTAAAGAAGAGGAAATAGGTGATTATTTAATTCCCTGTAATGAAAATTCGATTGGACTAATATCGGAAGCAGGAATTCCGTGTGTTGCAGATCCTGGTTCACAGATAGTAAAAATAGCTCATGAAAGAAATATTGAAGTTGTTCCTTTGGTTGGACCGTGTTCAATAATAATGACTTTAATGGCATCGGGCTTAAATGGACAAAATTTTGCCTTTAACGGCTATCTGCCGGTTAAAAGAAATGATAGGATTAAAATGATCAAGTTTTATGAAAAACGTTCATTTAATGAGAACCAAACCCAGCTTTTTATTGAAGCCCCATATCGTAACACGCAATTGCTGGAAGACATATTAAACAATTGCGAAACTGATACATTTCTTTGTATTGCTTGTGATCTTACTCTTCCTGAACAATTAATTAAAACCAAAAAAATAAAAGAATGGAAAACAAAAATACCGGACATACAAAAACGTCCGGCAATATTTGCTTTTCAAAAATATAAAATTGTTTGATTCTGCTTGTTTATTTTAGTATGATCTCCTTATATCTTTAATTTTTATCTGATAATAAAATGAAGTATAAGGAGGAACATCTAATACTCCAGGTATTTTTCCGGAATACCCATATTTGCCCCAGGCTAAATTATACGGAATTATAACCCTGGCTTCTGATCCTTTTTTTAATTTCTTGATGGCAACTCCCATTCCGGCAATTACACTGTCCTTATCAACTACATAAGTATTTGTCAAATATTTAAAATTGCCAAATGAAAAAGTAGTATCCAATGACTTTTCTCTGTATTGCACAATTACCGTGTCATAAGAAGCAGGTACCTCTCCTGTTCCTTCGGAATCTACTTTCAGATAAATACCATCAATCAGGTCATTTTTATTAAGTTGTAAAGTGTCCAGATATTGTGTAATTAATGCTTTGTCTTCAGCAATAGGATCTTTGATAACTTTTAACAAATCAACAAACATTATTAAAGTTGTAAATTTGGGTATATTGGTTGATTCATAACCATCAAAAGCAAGGCTGGAAGGCACTATTAATTTTGCTCTGCCTCCTGCTTTCATCATTTTCAAACCTTCAAATAAACCTTTTGTTGCAGAAGATGGCATATATAGTTTTATTGGTCCCTTATAAGATACAAATGGTAATATATTTTTTGCACTTGCAAGCGCAGTATCATTCGTTCCTACAAGGAAATTATCAGCGTACTCATCTAATCTATACCATGAAAGGTTAATTAAGACAAAATCAGTATCTGAAGGGGAAATGCCAGTCCCTTCTTTTAATGATATGTAATATAATCCATCTGATGTGGGAGCAACAGAATTATATTTTGCTTTGACATATTTTATAAGCCTCGTCTGTTCCTGTTTTTGCAGTTCTTCGTCCTCATTTTTTAAGCAGCCCTGCAACATAATTGTTCCTAAAAAAACAATTACCATTCCAGATAAAATTTTTGTTTTCATATATATATTTTGTTAATTAAATTCATATTAAACACCCACATTAATATACATGCTATTTTGAAATTTTCACAATCCTGGGTGTTTCATAATTTAACTTTTAAATAATTGTGCAACATTTATTTCTTTACTCTGATTCATCTATACTCAAAAAGGTTGCGTGAAATTATCTATTAATTTATTTTTATTAATTCCAATTCAAAAACCAGGGACGTAAAAGGCGGTATAATACCTGTTGAAGATCCGGTTTCACCAAAAGCAAGTTCAGAAGGCAAAATCACTATAGCCTTTTCACCTTCTTCCATCATACCAATTGCCTCTTCAAGTCCTTTCACAACCTGCCATTCGGTCCCATATACAAATTGAAATGATTCGTGTCTTTTAACTGTTGAATCGAAAAACTTTCCATCTAAAAATCTTCCTTCATAATCTACTGTAACCGTATCGCCTTTGGCAACTTTACGCCCGTCACCTTTTTTAACTTTAATATAATACAAACCGCTTCCAACGGGACTAATGGACAATTTTTGCTCCTGCATATATTGTGAAAGTATTTCCTTTTCATAGTCTCCAAAGTCTTCTATCCATCTCAGAAATGCTTTCTTTTCATTTTCATATTGTTTTGAGCTCTGAATATCAACCATATTTATTATAATCTTCATATCAACTTCGGGTTTTAAAAAAGAAGGAAGATTGTTTTGTAATGTTTTTTTAAAAAAGTTGCTCGCACTAATAATAAACTCTGCTTTTTCACCTTTGGCCAGCATCGTAAAGCACTCATCTACAGAACCTTCGTATTCAGGTTTGGTTACCTGAAATTTTCGCCGGCCCGAAAAAAACAATGAATCCTTAATTGTTTTGTATGAGATATCGAACGTCACGTAATCGCCTGGTTGCGCCTTGGCATTATCCTCTCCTATTGTTAAAAGTTTATAATATATACCGCTCCATGTTTTCGAATATCCGGGATATTTGGACAGCCTGTCACATGAATATAAAGCCGAAGCGACAATCAATGCGAATATTATTTTTTTCATTCGTAGATAATTTTAAATTAAGGTTTCTATAGCTTGAAACACTTATAATATCTTCATTTGTGTTAAAGTTGTTTCATAATAATAATATTACTACCGTTTCTTAATATTTTCCACCTTTAACATTTCAACGGTATATACTTCAATCGACCTGGAAGGAATGCGTTTATTATCTCCCATCAAGCCAAATGCCAGATGAGGCGGAATAATAAATCGGGCACTGCTACCCATCTTCATCAATCGGACCCCTTCATCCAAACCGGCTTCAACATTACCGGCACCAACACTAAAAATTTTATAACCTGATGAATCAGAACTATAACAGAATGTGCCATCAAGCAATTCTACTTTATATTTCAATGTAACCTGCATACCTGTATTGACGGTATCCCCATTCCCCTTCTGTATAATTTCATACCACAATCCACTGTCAGTTTCTTTCAAATTCCATTTGCGTCTCAGGCAATAGGCCTTGATAATATCTACATCTTTCTTTACCATGTACTTATTTGCAAGCAGCAAAGCTTCCTTTTCTTTATTGTCTTTTGGCCTATTTTGTTCAATAGTTGCAGTACCACATGCCACCAAAATAAGGCTTGACAACATAGCTGCCAAATTATTCACCAAACCACTGAACAGTTTCAATTTCATGACGATAAAGTTCAAGAAGTTTTTTGAATTTCTCAATTGTTTTTTTCATTGAAATATGTGATTCACCTCCTGCAGCATTTTTATGTCCGCCACCTTCAAAATTTTCCGTGCAAAAACTATTAACTGCAAAACCTCCACGTGATCTCATTGAAATCCTTATTTCGTCTTTTTTTTCCAGAAATAAAGCAGTAATATTCACACCTTCGATTGAGAAGGGCAGATTTACAAAACCCTCAGAATCACCAGGTTTAAAATGATGTTTTTCCATTTCTTTCCTGGTCAAATATATGAATGCAGTATGATATTCAGGCAATACTACCATTTTCTTATTCAGGCAATAACCCAAAAGCTTCATGCGATTGTATGAAAAATTGTCATAAACCCTGTTAAAGATTTTATCTTTACTAATTCCACATTTTAATAAATCAGCAATTATTAGAAAAGTTTCAGGGTTAGAGGAATTAAAACTAAAACAACCGGTATCGGTCATAATGCCACAATATATACATTCAGCAATTTTACTGTCAATTAAACGCCTGTCTCCAGCCTTACAAATAAAATTATATATTAGTTCTGCAGTAGAAGATACGCCAGTATTGTTTATCATTATTTTATAAATATCATCTGGCTTTGGATGATGATCTATTAGAACTTTTGCAGCATCTGAGGAAACAAGTTTAGTACCCAAATCTTTCAATCTTGTAACATCATTAAAATCAACACAAATAATAACATTACTCTCATTTATAATTTTAGTTGCTGTTTTTTGATGTTTGAAATAAACCACGATATTATCTGAACCTGGCATCCATTTTAAGAAATCCGGGAAGTCGTTGGGAACTATTAACGAAACTTGATGACCTTTTTCCTTTAAATAATGATACAATGCAAGAACTGAACCTATCGCATCACCATCCGGATTATAATGTGAAACCAATAGTATATTCCCCGGCTGTTTTAACAGAGTTACTAATTTCTCCGATTCAATATTTAAGTCTCTTATCAATATATTATATGTTAGTTAGCATAGCTCAAAGATAAAGAATTTATCATTTTAAAAATGATGTAACGATCCTCATTTTAGGCTTTCATAAAATCGTTATCTTTGTTTTACAAAGAAGAAACAGTGAAAATTACTTTTTTAGGTACAGGTACCTCACAGGGAGTTCCGGTCATTGCTTGTCAATGTAAAGTCTGCAAATCAAATGATGAACATGATAAGCGGTTAAGGTCCTCTATAATGATTGAGACCGGGGAAAAAACAATTATAGTTGACACGGGTCCGGATTTCAGGCAACAAATGCTTCGTGAAAATGTAACCAATATTGACGCCATATTATTTACACATGAACATAAGGATCACACTGCCGGGCTGGATGACATAAGAGCATTTAATTATGTCAAGCAAATGCATGTAGATGTATATGCTGAAGAACGGGTGCAACTCGCATTAAAGAAAGAATTCGCCTACATATTTGCTGAAAAAAAATATCCTGGTGTTCCACAGATTAATCTTAATACAATAACCAACCGGGAATTTTATATCGGTGATATTAGTATTGTACCTATAAGAGCAATGCACTACAGGCTGCCAGTATTGGGATTCAGAATTGGTGATTTTACTTATATCACTGATTTTAATTATATACCTGAAGAAGAAAAGGAAAAGATAATAGGTTCAAAACATATAGTAGTTACAGGGCTCAGAAAGCAAAAACATATTTCGCATTTTACAATTTATGAAGCAATCGCTTTTATTGAAGAACTTAGTCCAATGCGCGGATACATAACACATTGCAGTCACCAGCTTGGATTGTATCAGGAAATTCAAAAAGAATTGCCCAAGAATACGGTGCTGGCTTATGATGGACTAAGGATCGAAATATAGAAGACATTTGTATGATTTGTGATTTCAGATTTCAGAATCGTGATTTCAGATTTATTCTTAGCGTTACTTAGCAGGAACTATAAACTAAAATCTAAAATCACAAATTTAGAGATCAAATGTTAATTCTTGAAACTTGAAACTTGAAACTTGAAACTTGAAACTTTAAACTTTAAACTTTAAACTTGAAACTTGAAACTTGAAACTTGAAACTTTAAACTTTAAACTTTAAACTTTAATCAATCATTGCTTTGTAAGTAATTCTGACCAGGATATTTTTTCTGAAATAAAAAGTAAAGCCTACAATATTATCTTCATCAGTTATTATAACAGTATCGCCATCGATCGACTTTATACTGAATTTGTTTTTAAAATTTTCCTTTGTCATTCCTACGTTGATAGATCCTTTTAATGAGAATCTTCTATCGGAAACATCTATGCGATTTATCATTTCTGCATGAGAAGCTTTGTATATTGAAATTTCATTCTTTCTGTTGGAAAAATTATAGGCAGTATCAACAACTGAACTGTCATGCATATTTGTAACTGCCTGTTTCGATATATTGAAAAAATTATTTTTATTCTTTAGCAATGTCCTAAGTTTAAAACCTGGTGTAAAGGCATCCGTAACAAAATTATTGCAATGGAAGCATGAGCCACCTTTACCGTCTGATCCGGCTGTATCTGCAACAAAAACAGGAGTTGAATTATTATTTATCCTGTTATTTTGCGTAGCATTGTTATAGGCTGGAAACATTAAATATATAATTGGTAAAATTATATATATAAGGGTTCTCATAGTACACTGATTATTTGATAACTAATGAACAAATATACGTAATTAACAAAAATTCGTTATTGGAAATCAGAGAAATATTAAAATTACAATTAAATAAGACTTATTAATCAATATTTAATAAAATAAGAAGAGAGAAATGTCTATTCATCATGTAAAGATAGTATTACCTTAAAAAGCAGAGCGCTATTTAAAATATAGTGACCAAGTTTCGGTAGAATATAAAAATTTATAACTTTGCAGCCCGTAAAGAATTGACTATTGATTATTGTCTAATGTCTAATGAATATTGAATAATCAATAGACAATATTCAATTCCCCTGGTCCGGTAGCTCAGTTGGATAGAGCAACAGCCTTCTAAGCTGTGGGTCACAGGTTCGACTCCTGTCCGGATCACTGAGTATTTTTATAATATATTGTTAATTAATAACTTGCAATAAATATTTTTTAAACACGTACACTATTACGCACACTTTGTGTCCTCAACCACCCTATTTGATAATTCTGTAATTTACTCATTTTGATTTTCAGGAAGCTCGAAATCCTTTAATAAATCCCTCATCTCTATTTCTAAAGCTTTACAAATTCTAATTAATGTTAAAAAAGTTGGGTTTGTATTTCCTTTCTCTAACCTGTTAACATTAGGCTTATCCATTTCACACCGATAACCAAACTCAACCGAAGTTAAGCCCCTTTCAAGTCTTAACTGTTTAATGAGTGCGCCCAATTCTTTCAGCGTTTTGTTTGGTTTTTCTTTCATTGAAAAAAGAATAAACCGAAATGAAAGATTTTATATTCTTTTTACGGTTATCATTTATGACAACTTGCTGTTTTTTTTATAACTTTATGGAAAGAAATGATTAATTCTATTAACAGTGCATTTTATAAAAAGGTCTTTATATTGATCTTGTCTATTCGATTATATTAAATTTTGAATCTCATTAATTAATCTTAAAAATGAATAACTATGAGAACAAGTCACTTATTAATTCTATTAACTTTATTAAGCTCTTGTAACACTAATAAATATAATACATGGAGTATTATTAATTTTACAGATGAGTTTGGCGAAAAACAATCAAGTGCTATTGGATACGAGGCATTTTTTAGGGGCAAAATGGAAAATAATATTTCTGGAAATGATGATTTAACAATAAATGTACAGATTGAAGATACGACAGTAAGGATGATTTTTTATGAATATAATAAAAATATTATAACTCAATTACCGGAAAATGAATTTGTAAATGCTAGAATAAAACTCTCAAATAATGAAATAAAAGATATTCAAATGTTTTGTTATCAGAATAGGCTATTTGATGCTCAGAAAGGTGAACTATTAAAATTAATTCTATCACAAAATAAACCAGTTAAAATATTTATTAATTTATATCAAATAAATACTAAATACAATTTTGAAATTGACCCAATTGGGCTTAAAAATATTTTAAAAATGAAACGATGAAAACAAAAATCCTTATCCTATTAATTTTATTGGTTGATGTTATATGTAAAGCGCAAATTACTTTGGAGCATAAATTTTATGGCAATACAAATTGGTTTCAAACCACTTCAGGGCTTAAATATTATAGCATCATAAATGGTGATAGCGTCAGTAATAGAGAAATTATAATCTATAATTCAGATTATTCAATTTATAAAGCCATACCGATAAATTATGATCCACCCTATTATGATATTGTCGGAATTTGTTTTGCCAGCGATAAATTGTTCAATTCAGATAATTTGATTGAATTTATTATTGAATTTGGTAGTGGTGATGGTATTGATGCAGCAAAGCTTTATAATGAAAACGGCACACAGTTATTTGATTTTGGTAGTTGTAGTTTCTTGTCTGTTTATTTAGATTGCAATAAAACAAAATTATTGATAAGAAATAGAAATTATAATGGAGTTATAGGACTTCCAGATTCGTGTTACATTTATTCACTTCCTGGTCAAATGCTCACAGCCATAGCAACCAATAATACTGAAACATTAATGAAATTGGCCTACCCAAATCCTACCAAAAACACAATTACCCTGCCTTACAATTTGCAGCCCGGCGAGACCTCAATTATACGAATTTATAATGCAAATGGTATTTTAATTTATACTAAAATGATAGATTCTAATTTTGATAGGATACAACTGAACGTTAAAAACTATTCGTCTGGAATATATTTTTATGAAATAAATGGGAAAACCAGCAAGTTTATTGTAAATAAAGAAAGAAACGCTAATAATTAATCCAAAAAATTCTAAACCATGAAAAACTTAATTCTAATTTCATTATTTGCTTTAATAACTGTTTTTGCCTGCAAAAAGGAAACAACCATTGAATATGTTAATCCTGTTTTTAAAGACTGTAAAACTCTCAATGATTCTATTAAAGGGACTTATGCAACCTATTCAGAAAGTCAGCGAGTTCTTAAATTTGATTCAATAGGTAACATCATTAACATTGGTGCAAGCTCTCCCAATTCCATGAGTATGGGAGATTCAATTGCTATTTATTCAATAAAAGGCCATTCTGCTAATTTCACTTTAACTATAACTTGGTATATTTCTGATTTGTCAGGGAAAACTATTCTCAATGTTAAATGGGCAGAGATTTATAATAAATGCCAACTTACAGATAAAGGCAATATTATCAGCATGGGTAATACTGCAAATACTAATGTCATCCCTACTTTTATAAGGCTCTAATTATCGGATTAGTTTTTAGTAATGAAATAACCTACATTTTTGCCGTATTAGCTGAATTTTGATATTATTTTATTTCCTACAATGGCTAATATAAAATTTGTATTTAATTATATTACTTATTATTATTTAACCTCACTGAATTTCTTACTATTAATTGCAAATAGATATTATTTGAATGTTATAGTAACATTATCAGGGTTTAATTCATTTTTGATTTTGCTATTTAATTCAGTTCTGGATAGTTTGGGGACAATAAATTCAGACAATTCAATAATAATAGTTAAGGCTTTGGCAGGGTCTTTAGTTGCCACCTCATCTATCCATTTGTCAAACTTATTAATGTTTTTTTCTATAAGTTTCTGATATGCTTCCCTTATATCAGTTGTTACTTTGTTTGGAGTACCTTGCTTCCTGCCACCAGTCTTATGTCCTTTTGCCATATTTATTCTTTTTTATAGTGTAATAAAGCTCAATTGCTATTCTAAATCATTCTACTTTAGATAAGCCCTGCAATTCTTTTTTTGTTTTCATCTATCAATTGCATGTTGTTAAATAAAGCAGGGTGTTTTAATACTCTAAATATTGCATTCTTATTGTTATTACGTGGGTCGTTTTTTGGGTTAAAATATTCATTTCTTATGCTGTGGGCTATTTCTGTATACTTTGTTTCTAATGTTGAGGTATGCCATTTTTTGCCCAAACGTGGCAATAATTTAGCTTTGTATATTTCCGGTTCATGTTCATAATAAAATCTTATTCCGGCAATACATAAAAATTTACTAATTTCTTTTTGCATTGAAATATTTAAACCTGTAATTGGACAATGTTTTTCATTAATAGGAATGATTAACCCTTTATACAAGTGGTTAATTTTTCCCGATTCCTTTTTTTTATTCTTAAAATTGTTGGTTAATTTTTCCTGATTTTCTAATATTATCAATTCCGGGATGTTGGATAATTTTTCCCATTTTTCAGAAATGAGTTTACTAATTTTATTGTGTATATTTTCTGAATATTTTTTAATTACTTTTTGATACTTGTCTTTTTCTGTGTTAAACTTCTTTTTTATTCTATGTTCGGTTAATTCTTGCCAGTAATTTGTAGAAAAGCCGGATAAACTGACCACCTTTGGCCGGACTAAATTGACCACATCGAAGTTGCTGTTTTTTTAAAGAGTTTTCTCATAGTAAAAAGTGGTTGTACAAATT
>Ga0182017_10003378_pt1 | contig 11932 bp, 6 predicted proteins | sample 712E3DmetaG_FD_120492 | JGI IMG/M metagenome (GOLD analysis project Ga0182017, IMG submission 120492) | Permafrost microbial communities from Stordalen Mire, Sweden - 712E3D metaG | ecosystem: Environmental > Terrestrial > Soil > Wetlands > Permafrost | place: Sweden: Stordalen | collected... | reverse complement strand
TGATGATTTTCTTATAGCCGCCTTAATTACGATGGTCGGCGTCTTTCCGATATTGTTACTCCGGACGCGCAAGCACAAAGCGGGAGAACGCGTTGCTGCCATGGAGTAAGTGCAGACCGATCCAAACTGCTCAGCGGTTCCTGGGGTGTATTCTGAAGAATCCGCCTTGGGCGGACGAAGGCGCAAAGGGTGCAAAGGAAAGAATAGAGAGTTATGGGAAAGGCAAACAATCTTTGTGTTCTTCGCGGCTTCGCCTTTTCTTTTCGCTGAGTAATGACAGCAGACTATGAATCTCGAATTTCCATCACTATTGAATTGAATGATCGGTATATGAAAGCACTCTCTTGGTTATTGATGCTGTTTTGCACCGGATTTCAGGTACTCCGGGCACAAGACACATTGACGGTCGAACAAGCGGTTCAGCGCGTGTTACAGACCCATCCTGCAATTGACCAGGCGCTCGCAAATATTCGTGCAGGAGAGGCGCGCACCTCTCAAGCGTCGAGTGCGAAACTTCCGGAGGTAACAACGGAGGCGGTGTATGCTCACATCGGTCCCGTGCCGGATTTTAGCTTCCCGGTCTTAGGGAGTTTTGTGCTGGCTCCTGCGGACAACTACGATGCGCATGTCACCGGCCGATACACCCTCTATGATTTTGGAAAGACCGGTACCGCTATTGATCTGAACCAGTCGCGCGTGCAGACGATGCGCGACGCAATGGAATTGACAAAGATCAATCTATCGCTGCAGACCATCCGCGTTTTCTATGCCATTGTCTTGCTTCGGAGAAGCTCGCAGGTGCAAGATGAACAGATCGAAGCGCTGAACGAGCATCTTTCGGTGACGCAGAAAAGAGTTGAAGCAGGATCAGCTACGAATTTCGATGTTCTGACAACGCAAGTACGTGTTGCAACGGCGCAGAACCAGAAGGTGGAGATCCAGAATTCGCTGCAGAAGGAAGAAGCGATGCTGCGTCAACTCCTTAATCTCCCGACAAAGAGCCTACCCGTGATTCATGGATCGTTTCAACAAACACAAGTCTCACTCAACGTCGATTCTCTCAGTCAACTCGCATTGCAGCAACGTTCCGAATTAAACCTTGCCCATGATGCTGAACAATCAGCGCAGCGTCAGAAAAAATTGAATGCGCTCGGCAATATGCCTACGTTGAAAGTGAGCGTATTGTATGGGCTTAAAAATGGATACGAACCGAACATTTATCCTCTTCGCGGCAACTGGGTTTGGGGAGCGCAGGCCCAAGTACCGATCTTTGATGGTGGACGAGTGAGTCATCAGGAGGAGGAAGCGCAGGCAACCGTTCAAGCAGAGCAGGCGCACACTCGAGACGTAGAACAGCAAATCCGATCCGATGTTGAGCAAGTTGCCGCAGACGTTCAAGCAGCAGTGTCGAAAGTGCAAATCTCGGAAGTACAACTGCGGCAGGCGCATGAAGCGGTTACTATTGCACGAAGACAATATGAAACAGGCTCCATCACCAATCTTGATCTTCTGGACGCAGAGACGGCCGAATCAGCAGCCAAGTTAATGAACCTTCAGGCGCTCTATCGTTTCGTGATCAGCAAATACGAGCTTAACCGTGCGATCGGTGCTTCGTTTATAGACTAGCGAATCATTGCCCGTTGAATACTATTGAGCCTGCTCTGATATGAGCAGGTTTTTCTATTTCTGCAATTGAGCCCACCAGGATTTTTTTCAACTCTTAGCTTGATCTTTCTTAATTCCTTTCAATCGAGAGAAGCTACCCCGAGGTAAGGATTGCGTTGGCCCTTAGTATAGACCTCCTGAGATACTCAAATACCGCCTCTTTGGAGTCGCCGTTTGCTACTTCTGTTGATGACATCCTTCAGCGAACCATTCTTGGACTAAAATAGATCGCCGCATTATTCAAAGTACCAGATCGCCTATTCTCCATACGTGTGACGGAGACACGAGATGTCAGCGCCAACAAACGGATAGTCTTGCGACATCCAATAGTTGCTCGGCCGAGAATGGACCAGATTGCAGTCGTAGCAGTCGCGCACAAATGGATGATTTGAGGAGGAGGTGGATACAATTCGAGTAACTCGAGGATGCACCAGCATCGAGGGAAGGGTGGCTCGGATGTGATTCGACGCCAGCCGCAACGCTCAACTGAGACCCCTATATAGTATAGTAGTACTCTCATTCGATGGTCTGTTGCTGAAATCGCCTGATCCTCAATTCGCGGAGCAGGTAGAAAGATCCATCCCGGCAATTCGAATGAACTCGCTTGAGAGTAGACGCGAAGTGTGAGATCCATATAGGGGCGGCTTTTTTCAATCTTTTTCAAAATAGTACTTGACTCAAGCATGGAAAATCGATAGAATGTAAACGTTTACATGTGGCATGTAAGCGTTTACAATTATTTCAGAGAATCAGGATATTCATGTTATCCAGGAACATTCATAGAGAGATACTTCGCCCCGTAATTCATCTTCGAAAAAGGGATTAACTCCTTTTTCATCCTTTCGGACTATGACGCCTCAACTTATTCATTGCCATATATCCTCACGATGGGAGAGGGGGAGAAGTGCCTTCTTTTAGCGACCGAAGGGAGAGATTGAGGAGTTTAATAAGGCCATCGACCAGTTGAAGAAGATCAATCCCAACCTAATGAATTTACAAAATCAACGCGGAAGTGTTTCTATTGTCCTGTGCTTCAGTATGAGGTGCGCACTTTCCAAAAGCTGTGAAATTTTTTACGAATCCAGAACGGTCGTACTTCATTTTCACTAATTACATGGAGGTTTCTATGAGAACCGATGCCACAAATCCAACAACTGTCTTGAGCAGGTGGACGCGCTTTCTCGGAGCGATGCTGACGGTTGTTTTCATGGTGCATGCCGCTGCCGTGTCTCAACCGCGGGAACGAGTAGTCTTAGGATCTGCCGCCAATTTCACGGTCCTGGCAAAATCGGGGGTCTCAGTCACGGGAGTCACCCATATTACCGGTGATGTTGGAGTGAGTCCATCCGCGGCGACAGCCATAACTGGATTTGGATTAACAATGGACGCATCCGGCATATTTGCGACATCACCGTTAGTCACTGGAAAAATATACTCTGCCGACTATACTGCCCCGACTCCGGCCATGATGACTACGGCTGTAGGGGACATGCAGACCGCGTACACCGATGCAGCCGGACGGACTTTACCTGATCATACCGAACTGGGCGCCGGAGATATTACAGGGTTGACGCTCGCTCCCGGTCTTTACAAGTGGGGTACCGGGGTCCTGGTATCTGCCGCCGGCGTTACTCTCTCAGGCTCCGCGACTGATGTTTGGATCTTCCAGATCGCGCAAAACCTAACAGTGGCCAACGATGCCATTGTAACTCTCAGCGGCGGCGCGTTGGCTTCCAACGTCTTCTGGCAGGTCGCCGGCCAAGCTACTATTGGAACGACGGCTCAAATGAAGGGAAACATATTATGTCAGACGTTGATTGAGGTTCAGACCGGCGCAACTTTGAACGGCAGAGCCTTGGCACAAACCGCAGTTACATTCGATGCCAATACCGTTAAAAAGCCGGTGGTACCTGGTACGCAGGAGTTTGATGACCCACCATCGTTGAAAGTAAAGAATACAAGCGCAGGAATCACGCTCGATGGAAAGTTGGATGAGGCGGATTGGAACGGTGCGCCGACATTGATTTTCGGGAACGGTGCATTCATAAATAAACAAGGGGGCGATTTCACAGTTACAGGGGGCGTGGATGTGAAAGCATCATTCGATGTCAATAGTGTTACGTATCATTTGCCGAACCTGGACAGCTCGGCGACGCGGGTGAAATTCCTCCGCAAAGGAACGGATCTGTTTATCGGTTTCCAATCGAACGACAAATCGATCTGTAAATTTGACTGGGAAGGCGATGGCTTGTTCTTGATCATTAAGAACTCCGCAGGGGTTGACAAACAATATAAACTGTACTACCAGAACATCGGGACTGCCTCCGATACGATTCGGTATGAAGAAGACATTTTGAATTCGGGCGGCGGCGCGGGTTACCTTTTCTCCGGGTCAAAAGTGAACGACACAACCCAAGTGGACAGCGGATACTCGGCAGAATTAAGAGTGAAGTTGGGGTCGTTGGGTTTCGACGCGAACACAACTTCCCTGCAGGTTGCGATGAGTATTTTTGATCCTGATGGATTCCAGCATCCGATGAATCAATGGGATTCGGCACGTGGAACGTATTACAAATCATGGTGGGGCAGCGAATGGGGCGGCACGTACCGGACATTAAACCTTGAGCCTGAAAAGCTAAAATTCGACGATCCAAAAGATCTGCTTGTCAAGAATGCCACCGGAACAATCACGGTTGACGGCAAACTTGATGAAGCAGACTGGAATGGTGCGCCGACGCTAGTCTTTGGTAACGGTGCATACTTGAAGAAACAAGGAGGCGAATTCACCGTCACGGGCGAGGCGGACGTGAAATCGGCGTTTGACGTGAGCGGCATTAAATATTTCTTGCCGAACAAAGACAGCTCGGCGGCGCGGGTGAAATTTATCCGTAAAGGTACCGACTTATATATCGGTTTTCAGTCGAACGACAAATCGATCTGTAAGTTCGACTGGGAAGGCGATGGTTTGTTCTTGATTATTAAGAACTCTGCGGGGGTGGACAAACAGTATAAACTGTACTACCAGAATCCAAACGACACGATTCGTTACGAAGAAGATATCTTGAATTCAGGCGCCGGCGCGGGTAACCTTTTCTCCGGCTCAAAAGTGAACGATACGACCCAAGTGGACAGCGGATACTCTGCAGAATTAAGGGTGAAGTTGGGTTCGTTGGGTTTCGACGCGAACACGACTTCCCTGCAGGTTGCAATGAGCATTTTCGATCCTGATGGATATCAGCATCCGATGAATCCTTGGGATTCGGCACGCGGCACGTATTACAAATCGTGGTGGGGCAGCGAATGGGGCGGCACGTACAGAACCTTGAGAATTGTTTCACCGTACGACAACCCCGATACAATGGCCACGGTAGTCGCTGCTTCCATCACACTCGACGGTAAATTGAACGAACCGGAATGGGCAACGGCCAATGCATTGGTGTTTGGACCGTCAAACCTGCCGAAAACGGGAACTGACAAATCAGTCACCGGCGGTGCGGATGTGAAAGCATCGTTTGATGTAAACGGCATAACTTATCACTTGCCGTATATAGACACGAGCATCGCAAAAGTAAAATTCCTGCAAAAAGGATTGAACTTGTACATTGGCATCACATCAAACGATAAATCAATCTGCAAGTTCGACTGGGAAGGCGATGGAATGTTTTTGATGATCAAGAATTCCGCCGGCGTCGTAAAACAGTATAAACTGTATTACCAGAATCTGAACGACACGATTCGGTACGAAGAAGACATCCTGAATTCAGGCGCCGGCGCCGGTTTCCTTAACGCCGGTTCGAAAGTGAACGACACGACGCAGGTCGATAACGGATACTCTGCTGAGCTGATGGTGAAGCTGGCGTCGCTTGGTTTTGACAATACGGTGAAATCACTGCAGGTCGCGTTGAACGTTTTCGACCCCGACGGATTCCAGCATCCGATGAATCCTTATGATTCAGCACGAGGCACGTACTTCAAATCCTGGTGGGGAAGTGAATGGGGAGATGTATTCAAGACAATTAAGCTCCAAACAATCACCGGCGTTGGAACGGTAGGACAACTGCCGATAGTGTTTTCCATGTCGCAAAACTATCCGAACCCTTTCAACCCAACCACGAGCATTAAGTTCAGTGTGCCGCAAGCTAGTGTTGTCACCATTACCGTCTATGATATTCTCGGACGACAAGTAACAACACTTGTGAACGGAAACTATGTGGCGGGATTCTACACCGTTCCGTTTAATGCCAGCAGCCTTGCTAGCGGCGTGTATGTCTACCGAATGAACTCACGCTCGTTGGCCGGAGACCAGAAACTGTTCAGCGACACGAAGAAACTCATGTTGTTGAAGTAATCAAATCTCCCGGGCCGGCGCGGAAAGTGCGCCGGCCCATTTTTTTCAGTGCATCTTCGGACTTGATGAAAGCCACAATAAGGGAAGTTGCCGACAAGGCAGGCGTTTCTGTTGCGACGGTTTCGCGCGTTTTCAACAACAGTCCAAAAGTTGTTGACGAAACCCGCAAACGCATCATGCTGGTGGCGGATGAATTACGCTATTCCCCCAATCATGCGGCACGAAGTCTCAGCACGCAGCGCACCGAATCTATCGGAATGCTCTTGCCCGATCTGCACGGCGAATTCTTTTCGGAAGTTATTCGCGGCGTGGATGAAGTCGTGCAAGACCGGAAGCATCACTTAGTGGTGTCAAGTTCACACAATAAGAGAAGTGAAATCGAAGCCGCGCTGCAAACGATGAGAGGCCGAGTTGACGGATTAATTGTCATGTCGCCCGATGTCGATGTAAAAACGCTCAAAGAAAACCTGCCGTCGAAACTTCCTGTAGTGTTGCTCAATTGTTTTGTCGACGATAACGCCTTCGATTCAATCAATGTTGACAATTTCGGCGGCGCGTATCGGATCGTTTTGCATCTTCTAGAACACAAGCATACCCGCATAGCAATGATCAAGGGAACGGAAAGAAATCACGATGCAACGCTGCGATTCCAAGGATACAGCAAAGCCCTCGGCGAGAATAATATTGCGGGAGAAGAAGAGTTGTTGCTCGCCGGAGATTTTACGGACTCGGCGGGATATGATGCAACAAAGAAAATTCTTTCGTTGAAAAACAGACCGACGGCTATTTTCGCGAGTAACGACGCGATGGCAATCGGCGCGCTCATTGCACTGCGCGAGCTGAATGTTGATGTGCCGGAAGACATGGCGGTCGTCGGGTTTGACGATATTCCTATGGCGCGAATAGTCCGGCCGAAATTGACCACTGTTCATGTGGCGATTAGCGAACTTGGAAAGATGGCGTCAGAGACGTTATTTGCCGCGATTCGTGATAAGGAAGAACACGTAAGACATCACCGCCTGATTCCAACCGACATTTCTGTTCGCGAATCGTGCGGAATGCACTAAGGATCCACGACACTCTTCATGACATCTAAGCATTGACTCAACGCCGGGAGGAACTATGATGACCAAACAACGTCAGTTACTCATGCTATTGCTTATGCTGCTGCTCAGCTCGTTGCTGTTTGCGCAACCGAAAAGGACGGACGCAATCTGGGCACGCACCGCACCTGCGGGTTCGATAACTATCGATGGAAAAATGGATGAACCGGCATGGGCAAATGCTGAATCCATCTATGTGCAATACGGAAAAATCACAAGCATACCTGGAAGCGGCTACACAGCGGAAACGGGCGTGCCGTTTGATTCCATCCGCGCCGTTGTAAAATTTCTTGTTTCGGAAAATCAATTGTATCTCGGCATCACGGTGAAGGATAGTTCTATCGGCGGGGCAAATATACCGGGGGGGGCCGATAATTTTGCAGCTGCGGATGCCATCATTTTTAATATTCTCGACAAGAGTGATCCAACGAAACGCCCATCGCCCTCCGGTGAATTCTTATGGGGTTGGCTCAAAGCGGATTGGATGAATCCGGAGCCGACGGTCACAAATCCCGGCGGAATCCCGGCGACGGGACCGAAGGGTAAGTATTCAAAAGCAAGATATGAAACGGCGACTGTCGTGCAGGGCCTCACGAACGATGATTCGAAGCCCGACACCGGATATACCGTTGAAATGCGAGTGAACCTTGATTCATTGGGTTATACTACTTCGGCGGCCAGCGGCGACATCGTAATGTTCGATATGGCATTTCGAGACCTTGATTGGTATTGGCCGATCCAAGATTGGTTAACATTTAGCAGAGTGTGGATCCAGGGCCCATGGGCAAATACTGCTCAGAAAGATATGCTGCGAATTCATGCTCGTCCCGATGTGACAGTCTCATCCGGCGCTGCTCCGACGGTCAAACCGGATGCCATTATTCCTAATGGTATAAATGTCCCGTCACCGGTGATTGATGGTAAGCTTGACGATCTAGTCTGGAAAAAGCTTACGGGTTTCGACATCAGATTCGGTGACGATTCGTTGCGCAATTCGTATCCAGGCGCAGGTCCGTTCTTGAGCGGCCAATTTCAACCGACCGTTAACGGCGGAACAGCAAACGTTGTCGATCCGGGCGATGCCACAGTAAAATGGTTCTTTAAGGCCGATACACTATTCATCGGCATTGATGTGCGTGATAAGGTTGTGCAATACAATGCAAGTTACGATCGCTGGGACGGCGTCATTGTGACCCTTAACGAAAGGGTGAAGCAAAACGACATAGACCATGATTTGCTTGTGCGCAAACTGACCGTGCAGGTCGATTCGGCAAATGGCGGCTCCGCGCGTCTGCAGGATTATCTGCCGTTCTTGCGCGATTCCCTCCAAGGAGCGCGCGTCGCATTATCGCTGAATCCCGGAACAATCGTCGATACCGTTGGAGTGAAGGCAGACTCGGGATATCAGATTGAAATGGCAATCACGCTCACTAAACTTGGTTATCCGCCGGGGCGTGGAGATGGAATTGCGTTCTTGGGTGTCGACCTCCTGGACGGAGACTCATTTATTCCGGCGACGAACAGTTACGGTACACGCACGTGGTGGTTCAGAGAACACGACGGCGCCGCCGGACCGGCATTCTGTTATATGGATCCTTCAGTCGTGATTACTTCTGCCGGCAGAGGCGACGCAATAGAAATGCCGACGGAGTTCGCCTTGCTCGGCAATTATCCTAACCCATTTAACCCGTCTACGTCGATCCGATATCAAATGCCGGAGAATGGGACTGTGCAGTTAGCTGTGTATGATATTCTCGGTCGCAGCATTACCCAGATTCAACTTGGTATGCAACGCGGCGGTGAGCACTCGTACCGTTTCGAGGGATCAAATCTCAGCTCCGGAGTCTATTTCTACCAGTTGCGCATGGTGGGCGCAACGGCGGGAAAAGAGTTTGCAACACCATACTCGAAGATGACACTCCTTAAATAATTCGCCCTGAAAGAATGACCAACCTTCGGAAGGTTATTGTCCTGATTTGCAGCAGGGCCGCAACTTCTTATCAGCCCGAAGAAGAACCTTCCGAAGGCCCCGATTCCATGCCTCATCGGCGAGGACTGGCCGGGAGGATTGATGAACACTGTTGGAGCCGTCTCTTTCAGCGTTCATTGATCGTTGTTCAGAGTCTGATCTCTTGCAACGCTTGGTGAAGAGTCTCGCCAAGCGACGTCTGTTTATTACCTGAATTCTTATGAGCTGTTCTATGGCATGCTCCATTGCCGCACGTGTGGTCAAAGTGATGGTGATAGGCACAGCGCTCTCGATGCTCTTTGCACCGAATCTCTCTGCTGATACGCGCGGAAAGCTTACCGGTGTCATCACCGACAAGAACAAGAATGCCATTCCGGGAGCAAATATCGTGCTCATCAGCAGTTCCATGGGCACCTCCGCCGATCCCGACGGCTACTACGTTGTGATCAACATTCCTCCTGCGACCTACGACGTGCGAATCAGTGCGGTGGGATATGAAACGAGAATCGTGCAGGGGATTCGTATCTCCTCCGGCCAAACAACGACACTGAATGGATCGCTTTCTGAAGAAGTTGTGCAAACAAAAGAAGTAGTTGTTATCGCAGAGCGTCCTCTCGTCGATACGCGGCAAACAAGCGCCGTTGCGATTCTCGACAAAGATCAAATCTCAGTATTGCCCGTCCAAAACCTCCAAGATATTGTGAACCTGCAAGCGGGGGTCGTTGATGGACATTTTCGCGGTGGGCGTCTTGGTGAAGTCCAATATCAAGTGGATGGAGTGTCGGTTAACAATCCCTTGACGAACGCATCGGTGGTTCAACTTGACCGTTCCGTGCTGCAGGAAGTTCAGGTAATCAGCGGTACATTTGATGCAGAGTACGGCCAAGCGATGAGCGGTGTAGTCAACGCAGTGTTGCGAAGCGGACGTAGCGATGCCTATGAATGGTACGCTGAAACCTATTTTGGCGATAACGTCAGCTTCGGGAACAATACGCGGTTTCCTTATCTCGAGCGTTTGAATCCGCTTGCCTATCAAAGCTTTCAAGCCACAGTAAGCGGTCCGCTGCTTCTTCCGAAGACGACATTTCTCGTGAGTGCACGCCGCTTCGCCTCCGAAGGATATTTATACGGCGAGCGCCGATTTAATCCAACCGATATCTCTGATTTCAACGGCAAGCACTATAACGGCACGGGGGATGGAAAGCTCGTCCCACTTGCCACAGACGATGAATGGTCCGGACAGTTCAAAATCAGCAATGCTTCTATTAAGGACTTACAGCTTAGCTATCAGGCAATTTTCAATCTGACAAACGACAAACCGTACCAGTACGATTTTCGGTTTGATCCCGATGGCGTGAAAACGCCCCGTTTCTTCTCCGTTGTGCATGGGATCGACGCCACCCAAATGCTGACTGAAAAAGTCTTTTATACTCTGGATTTTCGTCAGAACCACGTCGATTATCGGGATTATAAATATGAGGATATCAACGATCCAAGGTATTATTCTGCCGGTGCGCCGGTCGGGGATCCGAACTATGAAAATGGTGCGATCATTCAGGGTGTTGATCTCGCCCGGTATACCGAAAAGACCGACGTCTACATTGGGAAAGCATCGATCACAGCGCAAGCCACCAATATCCATCTTCTTAAAGCCGGGGCAGAAATCCAGCTCTCTAATATCACGTATGGTGCGCCGGGGGTGATTATACCGACCACGGTGGGTGGTACGACGATGCTGCTTCCACATGTCAATGACCCGAATTATCCTGGACCAAAGAACTACAAACCGGTGTCGTTTGCTGCTTATATGCAGGATCGAATCGAATGGAAAGATATAATGGTGCGCGGCGGAGCACGGCTTGAATATTTTGACGCAAATACCACCGTCCCGAGCGATCTTGAAAATCCCGCTAACTCCATCACGGGCGCTCCTCCGTCATCCTTAAAGAAAACCACGACAAAACTTGTGCTCGCTCCGCGGCTCGGCGTTTCGTATCCGATTATTGCCAACGGTTCGGTCTATTTTTCCTACGGACATTTTTACCAGCTGCCGGCCATCAACCAATTCTTTTCGAATTCTGATTACAGTATCCTGAAAGACCTGCAATCGGGCGGACTTAATTTCGGCGTTATGGGAAATCCTGATCTTAAACCGGAGTTTACGACCCAATACGAATTCGGCATGAAAGCACAGGTGATGGACAATTTCGGCCTCGACGCTAGCGTTTTCTACAAAGATATTAGAGACCTTCTCGGAGTGGAGTTCATCGAAACGTACAACACAGCGCAATATACACGCCTCACCAATGTCGATTTTGGGGGCGTCAGCGGGATTACGTTATCGCTCGATTTCCGAAGCTCGGGACCCGTTAGCGCGACGCTGGACTATACGTATCAAAACGCATTGGGAAATTCGAGCGATCCGAGCGAGACAGCGGTTCGTGCATCTGCAGGCCAGGACCCGCGTCCTACCGTGACGCCGTTTGCATGGGACCAACGGCATACCGTGAATGCCTCAATCACAGTGCAGCAGCCGAATAGTTATTCTGTCACGACAATAGTCAAGTATGGATCGGGCCAGCCGTACACTCCAACCATCGGTTCCGGATTTGGCGCAGACCTCGAAAATAATTCGGGAGTGAAGCCCAGCGGAGCCGTCGTTGACCTTCGGGGTGAAAAATTGTTTCCGTTGAGCGGTGGCACTACCCTGAGTGTGTTCCTCCGAGTCTTTAATGTCTTTAGCACTTCATTTTTTAACGGATTTGTATTTCCCACTACCGGCAGCGCCGACTATTCGCTGGCAAAATCGAGTGATCTGACTGCCCTGCAAGATCCTGGGCGTTTCTA
>Ga0182017_10003375_pt1 | contig 11938 bp, 10 predicted proteins | sample 712E3DmetaG_FD_120492 | JGI IMG/M metagenome (GOLD analysis project Ga0182017, IMG submission 120492) | Permafrost microbial communities from Stordalen Mire, Sweden - 712E3D metaG | ecosystem: Environmental > Terrestrial > Soil > Wetlands > Permafrost | place: Sweden: Stordalen | collected... | reverse complement strand
TCAAGCAGATCAAGGTCGCGACCGAGGAAGGCGACACGAAGATCGGCGTGCTGCCGGTCGGTCAGGTGCAGGGCATCATCCACGACCTGCCGACGGTAGAGGAAGTCATAACCCGCACGGTCAGGGAGGCCGAAGAGGTCATCCAGAAATTGACGACCAAGGTCGGGTAACAGCATTCGATAAAAATCTGGATGAATTCCTGAGGCGCGGTTTCAGCCGCGCCTCTTTCATCTGCATCAAAATCGGCGATTGAGATCGCCGCTCAAAGATTCGGGGCCGAAATAGTTTCAGGTGAGGCGGGTGAGGGGGTACTCTTTCGCCAGGTTCTCGAGGTCGTTGAGGATGTAGGCGAAACCGTACCAGCTCCACTTGCCCCAGCGTTCCTCGACTACCCTCGTTACTTCCTCGATCTCCTGGCGCGGATGCTCGGGTGTTTTACCGAGCAGCAGCTCGCTCATCAGGATGACGCTCCATGAGTCGATCGGGGCCGACCGGCCGAGGACGATTCCGGCCGAGTAGATCCCGATTCCGGGAATGTCCTGGATCTTCTTCACGGCCTTTTCGTCGGTGAGTTCGTCGAAGTCGGCCATGGTCGTCGGGTTCTTCGCGAGGTACTTCGCGGCGTCGAGCAACCTCGTGGCCCTGTAACCGAGCTTTGCCTTGCTCCTCAGCTCACTCTCCTTCACCTTCGCGAGCCGTTCGGCTGTCGGAAACAACGTGAGCTCTCTTGAGTCAAACGCAACGGTCGTCCCGTATAGCTCCAGGAGCGCCCTCATCATGGCGTTGCTCCTGGACATCGGGGCCATCTGCAGCGTGATCGCCAGGATCACGCGGCCGAATAGCTCGTCGAGCCTCCCCACCCTCATGCCGCGCCGGTCGGCGGTCACCTTCTTCAGCAGCGGGTCTTTGCGAGCGAACCTGTAGAAACCCTCGATGTCCTCGCCTTCTCCGAGCGCGCGTGCCAGCGTGGCGCGAAGCACTTCGCGCTGTTCCTTCTCGATCTGCTCTGCGGTGTACACCGTCACCGAGACGCGCGGCCCTTTCGCGCGCAGCTTCAGCCCGACGGCCTCTCCGCCGACGTGGATGCCTGTCCACAGCGTACCTTTCTCGAAGACCTCCTCGGGCGTCGACCAACTCCATCCCGCCGGCTTGTGGACGGTCGTCCCGAAGTCGAACGGGCCTTCGATCTCGAGTGTTATTCTTGCCGCTGGATCGAGCGATAACCTCATGTCTTTATTCTGCCATTGTGCCAGCCCGCATGCACTGTTAGATTGTTGGCAGCCGGGTGCTTTGAAAGGAGCAACACATGAGGAGGCTCGTTGCGCTGGCCGTCATCCTTGCGGTCGCTGTCTTCGCACTGGGAGTCGCGGGCTGCGGGAGCGACAAGCCGCAGGCCCAGGCCGACATGGACAAGGGCGACGCCGTCATGGCGAAGGCGATGCCCTCTTACAACAGTATCGAGACCAAGATCTCGACCCTCGTGACCAACTTCGCCAACGGGACGCTCAGCGATCCTAACGCGGTCAAGGCCAGCGTCGCCGAGATACAGGGCCTGGTGAAGAAGGCCGAGGCGGAAGCGGCGGCCGCGAAGGTCCAGTTCGACAAGATCTTCGACCTCAACGGAGTCGAGGACTACACGGACTACGCCGACATCGCGATAAAGACCATCGACAAGATGAAGCAGGTCGACGCGGCGATACTCGAGCTGGTCGGCATGGTCGAGACGGCAGCTACCACGGGGAAGGCCCCGGACGTGGCCAGGATCGTCACGATTGGAAACGATCTTCAGACTCTCGGGGGCCAGCTGCAGGACCTGGTCAAGCAGGCCGAGACCCTCAAGTCTGAGAAGAACCTGTAGAGGCCTCGCCCGAGGCAGCATATCACTGGAGGACGAGTGGGCTCACCGGACATCTCGATACTTTTCTCTGAGAAGAAGCCGGCGTGGACGGCCTGGTTCGGCATCGCGATATTCCCGCCCGGCTCGCCCCTGCGATGGGCGAAGGTCCATCTGTTCAAGTGGAAGGGCGGCTCCGGCTACCCGCTCGCGGCGCTCGAGGGTTTCGAGGACCGAACCGAGGCCATGCTCGCGGTGGGCTGGACCGATCGGGTCGAGTATTTCAAGGCCTTCGTCCCCGGCGGCGACCTGCGGGTGACCGGCTCACAGATCACCTTCGGTGACGTCTTCCAGCTCAACAAGACCGACGCGAGGACGTGCAGGATGGCCGTGCGAGTCCCCGGCGAAGACGCCCGGGCGGTGTTCACGTTCGAGCCGGGCTGGCCCGTCAGGTGGGCCCAGGGCGGGCCGGTCATCTCATACACCGGTTTCCACTCGAGGGTGTCCGTCGTATTGAACGTGGAGGGTGAAGAGTTCCAGCTCGACGGCTTCGGGGTGCTCGAGCGCGTGTCGGGCACAAAGCTGCCGTTCGATTTTCTGAGTATCCTACCGGGGAGCTTTCACTGGGACGTCGTCGTCTTCGAGGACGACACGCTGGACTCGTCGGCCGGTCTCTACCTGGGCACCGGCGGCCGCAGCCTGCTCGGCTTCAAGGGGCGCGCGAAGCTGCCCGGGGGCAAGCCCGTCCCGATGCGGCGCGGGATCGTGAAGTACATCGAGATGAGGGAGGAGCCGCTGCCCGGCGGCGATAGCGTGGCGTTCCCGCTGGTCTGGTGCTCCGACATGAGGGCGCCGCACCAGCGGCTCACCTACACCGCGACCGCCTGCACTCCGGCGGCGGGCCTGGTCCCCGGCGGCGCGATGATGGGCTTCGACTTCGAGGGCGAGGCGGAGAGGCGCGGCCGCTCGACGGCGGTCAAGGGCTGGGGTTTTACAGAGTACGGGGACTTCACCGGAAAGCTCCTCGGCCTTACGAAGTGACCGCGGCACGACAAAGAGCATCGTCAAGTCATACTTGTTCGGGGATGAGACACCATGAACTTGCTTCTGATCGAATCAAGAATCTTCCGGGCGACAGACTTCTGGCACGGTAGAGGCGCCTTCGGTCCAATGATCGTGATTGGAATAGTTATCTTTGCGGTTGCGCTGATCGGGCTCCCAATCGTTTACCTGACCGGCGGCTTCAAGAAGTCGACACCCGATGAATCGCAGATGGTCGGCGCGGTATGCCCTGGATGCGGTCTTCCGCTCGCGGTCGGAGTCACGACGTGTCCCGAATGCGGAAGGATCGTGACAGGCACGTCCGCCACCGCGCAGCCGGCCGCCGGTGCCGGGACCGGCGTGATCCAGCGAAACGTGGTCGTCGGTGGAGCAGTCGCTTTTCAAAAAGGAGAGATCGTCCAGGTGGAAGGCGTTCAGCCGGACGCGGCAAACCCGGCGAACAGGTACATCGTCCAGTCGGCCGCGCTCGGCAAGAAGTTCCTCCTGTCGGACCAGGACCTGATGCGGTAGGCGGCCATTCAAATTCTAGAAGGTTGGGGAGCGGTTCGGAAAGACGGGCCTCCTGATAGAATCTTCAACTGATTGCAAAGGAGGCCATCGTGGCTGATTACGACGTTATAGTCATCGGTTCGGGCTGCGGCGGGCTGACCGCGGGCGGCATCCTCGCAGCCGGGGGGCGCAAGGTGCTCGTTCTCGAGCAGTCCGACATCATAGGCGGCTGCTGCTCGACCTTCGAGCGGGAAGGCTACCACTTCGATATCGGGGCATCCATCGTCGAAGTGCTCAGCCCGCTGGAGCGCGCGTTCTCGATGATGAAGGCCGACATCTCGGACGAGCTGGACCTGGTCCCGTGCGATCCGATCTACGACTACTTCCTTTCGGACGGCACCCGCATGCAGATCCCGCTGTCGATCGAGGGCACCCGCGTCGCGCTCGAGGAGCTCTCCAGCGCCGACGCGGCCGCCTGGCCGGGCTTCGCGGACGACATGAAAGAGTTCACCGCGCTGGCGGTCGACACTTTCTTCGTCAGCCCGGTGAACACGCTCGCCGACATGGCCCGCATATTCGCGAGCAAGCCCGCGCTGCTGAAGTTCGGCTCGCTCTTCATGGACAGCTACCAGGGCGTCCTCTCGAGGCGCTTCAAGAACGACCGCGTCCGCGAGCTCTCCGGGTTCCAGTCTTTCTACCTGGGCCTTCCCCCGGAGCTCGCGCCCGGCATCTTCTCGATGCTCGCCTACTCGGAGCACGAGGGCATCTACTACCCGAAGGGCGGCATGATCCAGATCCCGAACGCGTTGCGCAGGTGCGGGGAGAGGTTCGGCCTGGAGTTGCGGACCGGGACGCTCGTCGACAAGGTGCTGGTCCAGAACCGGCGCGCGTTCGGCGTCATGCTCGCGACAGGTGATGAGATAACCTGCGACATCCTCATCGCCAACAACAACGCGAAGACGCTCTACCTGGACATGATCGGCGAGAAACACCTGCCCTGGCTCTCCCGCGTCGGTATCAAGAGCTACGAGGTCTCCATGTCGACCCCGATGGTCTACCTGGGCATCGATTTCGCGCCTCCTCTGAAGGCGCACCATGCACTGGTGCCCGAGACGTTTGAGGACCTAGACGATTACTGGTGGAACTTCTACAAGAAAGGCCGCCTGCCCGAGGAATATTTCGGCCTGCTCTGCTGGCCTACGAAGTCGGACCCGGGGCTGGCCCCCGACGGCAACCACGTCCTCAACCTCATCCTTCCGCCCGGCCGGTACGAGCTCGACGGCACCGACTGGGACAAGGAGAAGGAGAACGTGGTGGAGGCGTCCATCGCGGCTTTCGACAAGAAGGCCGTACCCGGCCTGGCCGACCACGTGAAGGTCTGGGAGATATCCACGCCGCTGGACTTCGAGCGCCGCCTCAAGCTGCCCGGGGGAGCAATCTACGGACTCCAGCAGGAGGTCACCGCTTCGGCCATGTTCAGGCCGGCCTCGAAGTCGAAGGCCATAGGCGGGCTATACCTGGCAGGCGCGTCCACGCACCCCGGCGGCGGAGTGCCGTCGGTCATAGCGTCCGGGATGATAGCCGCGGGCCTGGTGGAACGGTACGAATAGACCGTATCGAGGCAAGTAAGACATCGAGCACCCCTGAATGAGGATTATTTCGACAGTTCATCGATCACGCCGCCGATGGCTTCCTTGCCGACTTCTATGTCCGCGCCGCCGCTCAGGACGTAGCACACGCCGGTCGGGAAGTATTCTTTGACCGTGACCGCGAACCGCCTGAACGCGTTTGCGGTGAACTGGAAAGCCCCGTAGTCCCTGATGTGCGAATCGTATCCGAACACGATGAACAGGATGTCGGGGTCGAAATCCCGCGCCTTGTAGAGCGCGTTACCCGATTCGTTGATGAAGGTATCGTCCGCCGCGTCGTGCGACAGGCCGACGTCGAAGTTGTTCGGGCCGCTGTCCAGCGTGCGCCTGCCGTATCCCGAGTGGAAGTTGACGTGGAGGACCCGGCTGTCCGGACCCAGTATGTCGCGCGTGCCGTCACCGAAGTGCGGGTCGATGTCGATGACCGCGACACGCTCGACCATCCCCTCGTCGAGCAGGTGCTTCGCCGCCACCCCGATGTCGTTGATGAAGCAGAACCCCCAGAAGCCTTCGGCGCTCGCGTGATGGCCCGCCGCGCCTACGAAGCAGAAGGCGTTGTCGGCGGTCTTTTTCGCGAGCCTCTCCGAGGCCTGCACAACGCCCCCGGTCGAGAGAAGCGAGACCTCGAGCTGGCCGGCCTGGTCGACGTCCGCGACGTGCCGCCGGGTATGGACGCACTCGACGACCGCCAGGTCCGCCGGCTCGGGGGTCAGGACCTCGACACCTTCCCGGTCGAGGTAGCCCTGCTCCTTTATATATTCGAAAACCGGCGCCACGCGCTCCTGCAGGGGCGGATATCCCAGCGCGGAAAAATCCGGATGGTAAACGACGAGCAGCCTGGTGTCTCCCATTGATTCCTTCTTCCCTGAGATACTATGCCTTCACTGACTTAATCATATCGCACGACGGCGCGAGAGTGCGGCTCGCCGGGAGACCCTGATACAATTCTGTTGACCTCGACGCCGGCGCGGGCCGGGGCGCTTCGATATCGCAGGACAGGCCGAGTGGTTAAGGAGAACGAAATGACTTCGGAGCTCGAGAAGAAGATCCCGGACATCAAGAAGACCATGAAGACGCAGAACGCGCTGGCTCTCGAGCGTGAAGGCCTCAAAGAGGGCGTGGTCGAGCCCTGGGAGGATAGCTACCGCACCAGGAAAGACCCGGGCGGCTCCTTCGAGTGGTGGTACTTCGACATGCAGTTCGAGGGCGGCTGGACGGCCGTCGTCACCTTCAACACCAAATCGCTGACACACCCGAACCACCCGCTCGAGCCCTCACTACTGATGATCATGAAGACGCCGGACGGGAAGCAGAAGAAGATGGAGCCCAAGTTCAAGCCGGACGAGCTCTCGGGTTCCGTGGACGGCTGCGACGTCCACATGGGTCCCAGCCACGTTAAAGGGGACCTTGCCAGCTACGAGCTGCACGCCGAGGCCGAGGACTGCGCGGTCGACGTCAGCATAACCAGGGAAGCGCCGTCCTGGAGGCCAGGCGCCGGCATCACTTACTCAGGCCACAACGAGAACCAGTTGTTCGGCTGGGTCGTACCCGTCCCCTACGGGACGGTCGAGGGTTCCATCACCTTCGAGGGACAGAAGCACGAGGTCAAGGGCACCTGCTACCACGACCACAACTGGGGGAACGTGTCACCGGGCATGGCATTCGACCACTGGTACTGGGGGCGGGCCCACGTCGGCGAGTTCTCGATCATATTCGTGGAGATGGTCACGCGCCACGTGCTCGGCCTGGGCCAGCTGAAGCTGCACACGTTCTACCTGGCGAAAGGGCAGGAGATAGTGACCGACGACGGCCTCCCCCTGTCGCTGACGACCGAGGACTTCAAGGACGGCCCGGGCGGGAGGAAGTACCCTACGAAGCTCGACTTCAAGTGGGATGGCGACGAGGGCACCGCGACCCTCAGCCTGAGGAACCCGGAGCTGATCGAGGCGCTGGACCTGCTGGACGGAGAGCCGAAATGGGTCAAGCCGCTGGTCCACCTGATCGCGAGCCCTTACTATTACGACTTCAACGCCGACCTGGAGCTGACGATCGACATCAAGGGTGTCAAGGCCACCGAGAAGGGCAGGGCGCTCTACGAGCTGATGATGCTGAGATGAGCGGAGTGTGACGGATTGGGAGGACGAGTAGGGCCCAACGTCTTCGACGCGCTCGCCGCGGCGGTCGCGATAATCATGATCCCGTTCATGGCGCTCGCGTTCATGTCCGTTAAATGGTGGTACGGCTTCGTTCCCCTCGGGATCATAGTGATAAGCGTCCTCACCCTGATAGTCCTCTACCTCCGGCGCGCGATAAAAGAGATAGAGCGCGAGGAGAACATCCTTTAACGGTGTCAGGTCTTGAATCTTGAATGGCATCCATAGATTCGCGCCAGGCCAATCAAGATTCAAGACCTGACTCCAAATAAGAAGGGCGGCCCTGAGGCCACCCTTCCATGTTTTCAGTTCGGCTTTTCTCTACCTGTTCCGCGCGCTCCTAGACCGTCGCCGCCGGAGGATTCTCCTCGGGGGGCGTGGTCGGTGGCGCCAGCGGGCCTTCGGTGACCTGCGCTGTCGGGGTCTCCGCGAGGAGGTAACGGTATACGTACGCGACCGCCACGAAAGTCCAGGGAATCGTGAAGAGGAGGCCGACCAGGCACAGTATCGCTCCGACGAGGTTGATGGCGAAAATCACGATCCAGAAGAGGAAGAGGTTCCACCATACTCCGCGCGTTAGCTGCCCGCTCTTCTTAATGGCCTCCACCGGCCCCATGTCTCGGTCGATGATCAGGTACGGAAAGTAGTGATACCTGACCGCCCAGTAGATGCCCGGTATTATCAGGAGGATGAACCCGGCAAACACCAGCAGGCCGTACAGTATCGAGCCGAGGAGGATATCCCAGAACTTGGCGTAGCCCTCCACCAGGTCGGGGTAGTCTGCCTTCTGGCTGTCGCAGTACCGCAGGCCGATCTTTACGGTCGCGATCGTGATGAACATCGACACTGCGATCCCCAGGAGTGCGAATATCATCATCGCCACGTAACCACCGTAGGAGTGGTAGAAGCTGAAGGCACTCTGAGGCCCCTGGAATAACGCGCTGGCCAGCCCCATGATGAGTGTCACCAGCACAAGAAACCCGAGGTTCTCCTTCAGGGTCTGCCATCCGAAACTGATCGCGTCGCCGATTGAAAATGTCTTCTTGTCCATACTCCCCCCATTTGTCTCGAGCCGACCGGGACCTCTCAACTATACACTGCGCTAGGCTTCTTCAGGAAGGGGTTCGACCAGCGGCATTGGCAACGGCAGAGCGATCATTTCGTCCAAGCGCACTTTGTCCTGCTCTTTGCCGATCCTCCGCGAATCGTTGGCGGCCAGTATGAAGAACACGCCGAGACCGGCCAGCGGAAGGTAGAACATGAAGAAGCGCCAGGACATGGTGACAAGGGCGAGCGCGCTCTTCGGGATGAAGATCGAGAACACGCCCGCGAACGCGAGCTCCGCGATGCCGCTCTCGGCCGGCACCGGCGTGAACGGAAGGATGCTGGACACGAGCATCTGGCATAGCAGCGCCTTCCAGAAGAACTGGGAGAAACCGAGGCCGCGGAGTATCCAGCAGACAGTGAACAGGCCCGTGAACCAGAAGAACACTGTGAGCAGCACGATCGCGACGAGTATCCTCTTTTTCGCCTTGAGAAGGGTCCTCACGCTACCGGAGAAATCGCCCATCCCCTTCGTCAGTCGTTCCTCGAAGCTCTCAAACTTCTGCTTGCGCCTGATGGAGGACGGCGTGATCTTGCGCAGGATGCGCGGCACCCTCGAGGGGTCTTTCATGGAAGCCAGGGCGAAAACGAAAGCAATGAACAGGATGACGGCCGCCACCATGAGAACGGTTCGGAAGCCCATCCCGATGTGCACCTTCGACGCGCCGACTATCAGTGCGATTGGCATGGATATCATCATCACCAGCATCGATATCGCGCCAGCGGACACTGAGACCGCGGTCGCCTCGCCGCCGGTGAGTCCGTAGCGGGTGAAGAAGAACACCTGTGTCGGGAAAGAGCCGGACCGGAACGGGGTTATCGTGCCGGCGAAGGCGCTGCCGAGCACCGCTTTAGAGGTCTTTTTGAAAGCGAGCTTCTTGCCCATCGCCTTGATCACAAGGCTGTACCTGAGGCACTCTCCGAACCACCTGCCGACGACGAGCATGATGACGACTACAAAGGAAAGCAATTCGATCCGTGAGAGCGCCTTGAAAGTACTGTGGTCCATCGTCGCGAACGAGATCGCCACTATCGCGCCGACAGACACTCCCAGCGCGACGAATATGTAGATCCAGAGCTTCCTGCCCCGGGGGACATTACTACCCTCTGCGGGTTGAACTCCCGCTTGCTCTACCGCTTCCACAAACTCCCTGCGAAACACTGAAGCCGCCGGCGGGGTCTCACGCCCATCCGGCGGCCCGGGTCAAACAATCTATTGTCTCGATCAGCCCAGGAAAACCTGTTGCCTATCTATCTTACACCCTTATACAGCTCAATTACGCTAGATTTCGATCTGCGCCGCCGTCCGTCGGTGTCCCGTCCCATGGGCGGTGTGAGCACCGAGAGCGCCGAGGCGCCACTGAGTATCCCGTCTCACAAACGGTGTGAGCACCGAGAGCGCCGAGGCGCCACTCCGGCAAGCCGCGCGACTGAGACGTAATCTTGTATTACGCCGCAGGGAGCGGAACGCCGCCGGTGGGGATGCATCGGTGTTCGAATGCCGCAGTGTTTGTGAGACGGGATACTAGTCCCCGTACCCTCCGATACTGTCGGTGCCGGCGCCCCTCGAGTTCCAGTACATCGACCTCTCGACCATTATCTTGCGAGAGGCGTCTGCCGATGTGACGACGACCGACGCCAGGCCGTTCGGCACCTGCTGCGCCATGTCGTAGCTCTTGCGCGAGTTCGCCGCGATCTTGTCGACGATGACCGGGCCGGGCCCGGAGGGGGTCAGGTAGGCGATGGAGACCTGCACCGGGACGTCGTTCGGGTTCTGCACCAGCGTCCAGGTCTCGTGGCCGGCGGACGTCTGGCCGTCCGGCAGGTAGAAAACCGAGTGGGGCGAGTCCATGCCGATCGAGTCGTGGCACGCCTCCCCTGTCGCCGTCGTCCAGTACATCGCCCGCTCCGCGATTATCGGCGATGAGCCGTGCACTTTCGTAGAGAAATCCGCGCCGGGGAGAATGTCGTTCACCTTGATCGTCCTTCGCGAGTCCGGCTGCATGCTGAAAGTCGGCATCGCGACCGGCCCCTTCGATGTCATGAAGGTGATATCGACATTCGTCGCCCGGTCGCCGGGGTTCTGCACCAGCACGTAGGTCGTGAAGCCCCAGTCGCTGCTGCCTTCGGCGAGGTAGTAGTCGTTCGAAGGCGACGTCGTACCGACCGAGTCGTGGCCTTCACGCCTGTTGTTCCTGTACATTGCCCGCTCGGGGATGACCGGTACATCGGAGGTCACTTTGACCGAAGCGTCCTTGCGCCCGATATCGGTCTCCATGTTGAAGGACGCCCTCGAGGCCGCCGGCACCTGGTGGTACACGGTCCGCGGGCCCTCGCCCTCTATCATGTAGGTCAGAGCCACGTTCGCGACCTGGGAGTTCGGGTTCTGTACCAGCAGCCAGCATTCGAATCCCCAGGACGAGGAGCCCTCCGCCAGGTACCAGGTGTCGGCCGGCGCCGTGACGCCTATGGACGAATGACCTTCCTGCGAGCGGGCGCCGGGGCCGGTCCAGGTCATCCTCCTGTCGACAGCGATCGGCTCGCCTTCCTTGCACTCCACCACCGTCGAAAAGTCCGACACGCCGATATCGTCCCGCGGGTTTATCACGGTCATCGACAGCGCCGGCAGAACGATCGCGGACCTGGTCCTCGGCCCGCCCGGCGTCATGTAGGTCACCATGGCCGTCACCGCGTTACTGTTCGGGTTCTCTATGTTCACGAGCGTATCGAAGCCGTACGCGGTGGACCCTTCCGCCAGGTACCAGGTCGACCCTTTGCCCTGGCCGGGGGTCGGCTCCGGCGTTGGAGCAGGCGGCTCAGGGGCCGGCTCCGCGGAGACCACGAAGCCACCCGGCAGCTTGCCGGTCTTGCCGTCCAGGTTGCCGACGATCACGTCCCAGCCCCCCGTCTGGGCCCCGTTGATGTTGAAGCTACAGGCGAGCAGTGACGAGGACAGCATGCTCTCCGAGACGGCGTCTATGACGGTCGTGCCCATGGCCAGCTTCGCGTGACAGCCGGTCACGAAGTTGGCGCCGGATATGTAGACGTCAACCGTGCCGTTGTTGTAGCCGTCACCGGGCGATATGGAGTTTACGACCGGCGCCGGAAGAGCCGCGTCCACGGCGAAACCGCCGGCCAGTGTGCCGGTCTGCGCGTCGCCGTTTGTGACCACCACGTCCCAGTCACCCGGCTCCCCGCCGTGCAGGTCGAAAGTGCAATCGATCCGCGACGAGGAGACTCGGTTCTCGCTCTTCGGGATGATCGTGCCCGAGGCCGAGGTCAGCTTGACATCACAGCCCGACGAGAAGTCCGCGCCGCCAACGGTCGCCGACACGACGCTGTCGTTGTATCCGCGCGTCGGCGAGATCGTCGACACCGTCGGGGGCGGAGGCGGTATCGGTGCCTGGTTGACCGTAAAGCCTCCCGCAAGAGTGCCTGTCTGTGTGTCCGAGTTGGTCACGACCACGTCCCATGTGCCTGTATGCGACCCGGTGAGGTCGAACGTGCAGTTGAACTGCGAGGATGAAACGCGATTCTCGGAGGTCGCGTTGATGGTCCCGTACGCGGAAGTCAGCTTCGCGTGGCAGCCGGTCGAGAAATCGCTCCCGCCTATCGTCACGCTTACGGACGCGTTGTTCAGCCCGTTG
>Ga0182017_10003374_pt1 | contig 11939 bp, 9 predicted proteins | sample 712E3DmetaG_FD_120492 | JGI IMG/M metagenome (GOLD analysis project Ga0182017, IMG submission 120492) | Permafrost microbial communities from Stordalen Mire, Sweden - 712E3D metaG | ecosystem: Environmental > Terrestrial > Soil > Wetlands > Permafrost | place: Sweden: Stordalen | collected... | reverse complement strand
CAATAATTATATATTCAATATTCCTGTAAACCTGATTTTTTATGCTTTCAATGGTCCGTTCGATAAAATCTTTGCTGTTGAACACAACAGTTATTATTGAAATTTTTGGGTTAAATTTCATAGCCTGCATCTTTAAAGTACGGCCTCCATACATTTATATTATATCTTTCCCATGCATGCAGACCAAACGGTAATTTATATTTATTTTTTTTAAGACAATATTTTGGCGCCAATTCAATTGAAAATTTCATCGCTTCTTTTGGTTTTGGCACGCTGAAGAGACGGTTGTTGTTTTTTGCAAAGAAAATCCAGTAATAATCTTCGTTAGCGGTCCATTTATCGGCAAAGCAACTTTTATCATTAAAGTGTGCAAGAAATGAAGGAATCCTTCTGAGTGACAAGCCTCCATTCCCGACGCAGTTCCAGAAATTCTTTTTAAAAAGCAACCAAATGGCTGTTTTTAAATTTATTTTTAGAATGATATTGATCAAAATCCTGAAATAATCATTAATCCATGCTGCCCCAATATAGTCGTATTTTTTTTGGCACCAGAAATGCAACAAATCCTCAAATACAAAAGCATCAAGCTGATAAATCAATATATATTCAAAATCCGTAAACTCTTTGTAAAATGTTTCTGACAGAAGTAGCTTATTGTAATGTTTTAAACTTTCGAAATAAGACTTGTCGAATGTGACAACTTTATGGGCTATTTTTTGATAACTGGAAGTATCGAGCCCTTCAGGCGCTATAATTATTTTTTTATAAGAAGACAGAATCTTATTGCACTGATTGAATGAAATCAGTTCATATTTACTCATAACGGGTTTATATACCGGAATAACTATTGCTACCTCTTCCATATTATCAATTAGTTGTTTATTGCTTTCTTACAGTAATTCTGATTTCGTTTCCTTTGGTTTTGTCAAAAAGCAAATATAACATGGTTAACAATTGAAAAATCCTGCCAAAAATATGATAAACTTTAGAATACTTTTTCCTTTGGTCAAAGCTACCCTCTTTTTTAATAATTCTGCTTGTATAATAAATCCAACCTTCTATTCTTGTTGTAGTCGTTGCTTTTGATATTTCAAAACCTTTGTTTTTAAGCAAAGCAGTAAGGTTTTTCAGTGAAAATATATGCAGGTGAGCAGGCGCCTGCAGCGCATACCACGAATCTTTAAACCATAAATTAAACATCCAGCTCTCTGCATTGGGAGTGGTAATTACAAGTTCGCCGCCAGGTTTTAATATCCGGTAACATTCCTGAATAATATCTGCAGGATCGTATAAATGTTCAATAACATGATTCAGGCTAATTACATCAAAGCTTTCCGGTGGAAAAGATAAATCCTTCAAATCGCCTTTTATGGCATTCAGACCCTTTTTTATACAGTATTTTACAGCATCCTTATCAAAATCGATACCCGTTGTCTCCCATCCCAGGCCATTCATTCTTTCAATAAAACTGCCATTCCCGCAACCTATATCTAAAAGTTTCTTCTCTTTTCTGTTTTCCAACCACAAAAAACTAAAATCAACATTTACTTTTTCAGTAATGAAAATTATAAAAAGTAAACCCGGTAGTCTATTAAGAAATGGGAGTTCATTATAATATCCATAAAAAAGAGATAAATAAGGTTTTACAAATGACCGCAAAAACCTGAATACTATATTGGAAGATTCCTGATGTGTATAATAATTCTTATATGCTTTCCATAATTCGTCCCTGTCGGGCATAGGATCGAGCCAAATAAGTCCGCATTCAGTGTTTGTGCATTTTTTTATATCCCATTTACCTGGTGCACCGTAAATCCTGTCTTCAACATTTCTAAACAGAAAAAATCCATCACTGCCGCATAAAAAGCATTGTGGTTCCTGATGCGTATTTATTTCAATTTTTTCTTCCATTTATTTGAAAGGTCGAAATTTTTTGTCATGAATAAATTCCTAAAAGTATTTTTTGCCACCACGCTGACGCTGAAGCTTTAGCGTAGGCGCCAAAACACAAAAAATTCACCAAAGTCATTTATTTACTATAAACCATTTAGTGATACTTGGTGTTTTGGTGCCTTGGCGGCATTTCTTTATTTTTTTAAGTCTCTTAACTCGTTCAAAATAATTTCATTTAACAATAATGCCCTTTGATGATATGAATGATCATGTAAGGTTCTTTTCTGTCCTTTTACTGCTATTTCTTTACATTTTCCGGGATTTTCAATTAGCCATTTTATCTTTTCAGCACATTCTTCAGGAGTTTTAAAACAAACGATCTCTTCATCCGGCTTAAAGAATTTTTCAATGTTTTCTTTCCAGTCCGTTAGCAGACAACTTCCCGATCCTGTAACTTCGAACAGTCTTAAATTGGCAGCATCCCTTAAAGCTATATCACCATGGATGTTTAAAGATATTTTTGATTTGTTTAAAAGTTTATACATTTCAATCCCGAATACAGGAGGGTGAGAATTTTTAATAATTTTTTCGGAAATCCTGAAATATTTGGGCATGGAAGTCAAATTATCGATTTTCCTTAAAACATCAAATGAACCTATTATTCCGTTTAGTTTGGTTTTTCTGAGTGCAAAATTAAAACTATAGGCTATTTGCCTCAACAACAAATTTTTTTGTTCCGGGAAATTTCCATAATATTTTATGTCAATACCCTGGGCAACTAAATATTCAAGCAATTCTTTTCTTTTACTGTGAAACCCTGCCCCCTCGAATAACGATCCTATGAAAGTCAAATCGTGTTCGCTCCATGGATTGTCATTCTCAATAAGAGGAACCAAAGAAGTTTCAAAAGCGTGATTTATTTCATATGTCTTAATACCGCAACATCTAAGCTCTTCGGCTATTTCACCGGAACATGCAATCATAAAATCGAAGTTCTTAAATAAAAATGCATTGCCCTTAGAATATGGACTGCATCTGAATCCGATAATTTTCTTAATCGAAGGCACCTTGCTTCGCACGTATTCTATCCAGGACCCGTTATAAATTGAAGAATCCTGAAAAAAAACTACTTCCGGTGAAATACTTTTTAATTGCCGGATGATTAATTCCTTTCCTATAACATTTACATTATTTTCTTTTGCCCAGGCAGCCTGAAGGTCAACAGCATTACCAATTATTTCGTGAGCATCAACGTTTAATGTTCTAAAGTTCTGTTTGTAATAATCCGACATCGAAAATTCCTGCCGCATCAAATGTTCAAGCTGTTCATTGTATGATTTATTTCTAATTTCAGGATATCTTGAATAATAGTATTTTAAAAATTCCTTATAATATGAAGTAATCTTAACGAATGAATAACTCATAAACCTTTAAATTAAAAAATATTCTTTTTATGTTCCCTGTTTAAAGTAACCACCAATTCTTTACCCAAAACGTTTTCCGGCATTTCTTTTCTGATATTAAAGATTAGTTGCTCATAAAAGTACCTAATCCCTTTATATTTGTTTTCATCATAAAAACAATTGTGCCACAACAAAGTAAAAATACCATTAAATTTTTTTATTTCGGAAATTAATTGAATTACACTGTCATTGGCTTCTTTGAAAGATAATTTCCTGTAGCCAAATAAAGTAACTTCCATAGTATTTAAAGGTATTTCCCAAACATCCATCATTCTGTTTTCATCAAAATGATAAAGTTTAAACGGCAGACAATATGAATTCCGGAACCCGTCATGTTCAGCAAAACATAAGGTAGAATCATATTTTATGTTACATTTTTCCTGAATAAGCATTGTTTCGGGAAGATGAAACTTCAGGAAATGCTGACGGCATCCTATAATTTCCCGTTGTGTTACTTGCTTTAATTCTTTCAATGCATTGTTCATACTTTCAAAATGCAAAGCCGAATTCATGGTTCCATGTAAACCTATTTCGCACCCTTCTTCTGACAAATATCCCAAAAGATTTATAATTCTCTTTTCTCGTATCGAATACCTGGCGTCAAGTTTTCCTTCATTTTTCAAAAAATAGAATACCGATTTGAAATTATTGTCTTTTTCCACTTGCCTTAGGAACTCAAAACTCCAGAATGGGTTTTTTTTGCTGAAGATATTAATGAAGTGATAAAATGAAGAAATAAAAACCTTTAATGTCTTAATTTTATTATAATCAGGCGTTGATAAGCCTATCAACTGTTTAAAGATATATCCAACATTATAATAATTATAGGCATCCACCCTGTCAACATCGTGTGTTAACATAAAACCAAAATTTTGAAATAGTTTTTTCTTCTCAAAAGCTATCTTTTCCTTATCACAAAATTGCTTAATCCCATTAGCAATTTCTACAAAGTAGTAATTAACTACTGGTTTATCGACAATTCCCAGCGCATATTGAATTGACCTCTTAAAAGGAAACCGGCCAAACATATCTTTCCCCTTTGAGTTATATTCCTGGTACCCTGATAACAAGTAAAATGCAGACTTTAAAATATCATCCGTGAAAACCAGATTGTCATTTTTTAATTCATAAAAAAAGTTTTCCTTAGAAATTGAAAAGAGTATAGGAATTTTATCAATCCATTTGATTAAAGATATATCCATTGGTTTATCTGACAACTGAAAAATTATTTTCCCTTTGTGATTTTTGATTTCAGCGCTATCCTTGATAATAACAATTCTTTCTTTAATTTTTTCATGAATATCCAGTGACTGGTTCAAATGAAAAAAAACATATTCAATTTGTTCATTGTTAATAGAACCCTTCATTTCTATAATTTAAAAATTTTACATTATTTTCTAATTTAAATAGTGAAAGTATTTTCACAAATGTCTGGCATTTTGATAATATCTTTACTATTTTATCGTTTTATAATCTCCGTTTCATAATTTTAGTTAATACAGGAACAGCTTAATAACAAATTAACAATGAAAAATTATTCTTAACTGTTTTTACAATTAAAAAAAAATAAACCTTTTTCATTGTAAATATTATGTTGCCCGTCATTTTCAATTTTCCGGAATATTTATCAGTTTAAATATTTCATTTGTTGGGCGAATTAAATTCATTGGTAAAAACAAGCAATAATATAAAATATTTCAATAGGGGCAAACAAAAATATCTACTTTGAACGTTTAGGAATGGGCATTAGTAATTGCTATTATTTTTGGCCATTATTTAATACCTTTACGAAGAAATCAAAATCTCACCTAATATACAATTTATTTAATGCGGTATTACTTAAAGGAAATTGGCATAAACAGCACTATCTATTCAATTTTCAATATTCTTACCAAAGCTATAGGTTTTATACTGATACCCATTTATGCGCATTATTTAGATCCCGCAGAATATGGAATTATTTCTATGGTCTCTACCATAAATACTTTTATTATTGTTTTTTATGATTTTGGAATGTCAGCAACCTGGAACAGGTTCTATTTTGATTTCCCTGAAGGATCACGGGAACAAAAGATTTTTCTTGGTAATATTTTTATGTTTGTTTTTGCACTAAGCTTATCTTTAAGTTTATTCTTAACATTTTTCGGAAGTTCCGTTTTCAGTCTCGTTACACCTGGTGTTAAGTTTTTCCCTTTTATAAATTTAGGTATTTGGACCGGGTTTTTTATGATGTTCTACAATCTTAAACTTAACCTTTATAGAGTCCGTCAGCAGTCTTTCAAATATGCAATATTTAGTTTTTGCAGTTTTATATCAATAGTTTCATTTACTATCATAGCTATTGTCAAATTTAAATTTGGGGCAATTGGGAAAGTAGCCTCTGAAAGTATGGTTGGTTTTATCTTTTTTGTGATTTCTGTTTATCTTCTCAAAAAAGATATAATTTTCAAATTTGATTTTATAAAATTAAAACAGGCATTAAATTATGGTGTTAAATTGATTCCACACACAATTGGGGGCACCGTTTTAGCATTTATAGATAGATTTTTTGTCAATCATTATCAGGGCCTTAAAAGTGTTGCCGTTTATTCTTTAGCATTTCAACTAGGATTAATAATGAATTTGATTATCATTTCCATTAACTCATCCTGGTTTCCGTTTTTTATGAAAATGGCAGAAGAGAAAAAAGAAAGTGCAAAACCAATTTTCGCACAATTAATTACGTATTACGTCCTTGCTATTATGTTTATAGCCATAGGTATTTCCTACTTCAGCAAAGAATTTGTGCAAATATTTACAACGAAACAATATTATGAAGCATTTAAATTGGCCCCCATTTTTGTATTTTCAATGGTAATAAATGGTTTATACTTTATTCCTGCAAACAATATTGTTTACATAAAAAAAGCTGTCAAATTTTTACCTATAGCAACAATAGTTGCAGGTATTTCAACTATCTTTTTCAATTTTCTGCTTATTCCCTATTTTGGCGTTTACGGTTCAGCATGGGCCGGTATCATTTCAAATTTAATTTGTCTCTCGATTACATTCTATATTTCTGAAAAATTCTATTCTATTAAATATGAATACAAGCGCATCACTATGATATTTTTAATTACAGGTATTTTGATTATATTTTTGTTCTTTATTCAATCGCTCTCAATAAATTGGTGGAAACTGGTCCTGCTCAAACTGGTTGGTATTTCAGTTTATTTTGTGTTTTTTTATTATAGCGGGTTTCTTCGTGTCAGTGAATTATCCAATTTAAAAGACATTCTCAGTAAATTTATACCTTTTAGAAAAACTACCAGCAGTCAATGAATAAAAATAATAATGACTATCAGAAATTATATGACTTCGAGTGGGATTTTACCGACACTCAAAAGAATGTTATGGAAGAGAAGGTACGTTATTTACTTGCCCTGCTGCCCAAAGACATTCACTCTATTCTTGATGTAGGTTGCGGAAATGGATTTATTACAAACAAATTTGCAGAAAAATATGACGTTACAGGGGTAGATATAAATCCTAAAAACCTTTTTAAACTGAAGACAAAAACCATTTTGGCATATTCACATGAAATTAACCTGCCTGATGCTAGTTTTGATTTAGTATTTTCAAGTGAAATGCTGGAACATTTGCCGGATAAGGATGTACTGAATAAAACAGCCGTAAATTTTCAAAGAATCACCAGCAAATATATTTTGATAACAGTTCCTAATGATGAAAACTTATTAAGTGGTTATGTCAAATGCGGAAATTGCGGCGCAACCTTCAATTCGTCTTTCCATAATTTTTCATTTAATAAGAATAAATTATTAGCACTTTTCCCTGAAATGCAATTGCTTCATTTTGATGAGATTGGAACAAAAACACGTACATTTAAGCATACCTGGCTTATTTATATAAGAAATAATTGGGCAAACAAATGGGCAATTCCTACTGAAAGAGTCCGTTGTCCGGAATGTCAAAACAATACAAATTTTATCCGGAAACGAAATATTATTGGTATGATTTGCGAATCAATAAATATTATTATAAATCGTCCCAGGAGAAAATGGATTGTTATGCTTTTACAGAAAAAGCAAGTTAAATAATCATCAGTAACGCACTATATTGAAACAGTATTGATAAATATTTTGAAGCTGCAACAGATGATAGCAGTTAACTATAAAAAATTAAAAACATAATAACTATTCCCGGGAATGTAAAATACGTTTATAAGAGATAACTTGTCAAAAAGCCATTATGTATAATGTTTTGTGTACTTTTTTGTTTGCTGAACTTTCAAATACAATCTTTATAAAAATAACTTATTATGATAAAAGTTTGTAAGGTCCTATATTATCATCAGGCATTCGATGATCGGATATTTTATAAAGAAGCTTTAAGTTTAAAGTCATTTGGTTATGAAGTGACCATTTTGGTCCCAACGTTTGATTCTAAATTCAACAAGGGAAATGAAATAATTCAACTTGATAACAACAATGAAGCTATAGTCGACGGTATAAGGATTAAGGGGATTTCATGCAAAGAATATAAATTTCCCATAGTAGGGATAATCTTGAATATTATTTCCTTTAGCCGGGCATTATGGAAAACAATTAAAACTACCGAAGCTGACATTTATCATTGTCATGATCATAAAATTTGTTTGCATGCCTTTTTATATGTTCTTAAAAAATTAAAGAAGCAAAAATCAAAAGCGAAATTTGTATGGGATGCCCATGAATATTACCACGGTATGATAATTGATTTATACAAGTACAAATTATCTTACTTGTTTTTTAAGCCCTGGATGAGTTTTCTCGATAGGCAAATTATGAAATATATCGATTTTGTTATTACCGCAGATGAAGCAACTCAATTTTACTATTGTGTTTTAAATCCATATGTAAATACGTCTGTGCTTCTGAATGTCCCAAGTAAGAAAATTTTCTCTTTCAATCCCGGTGAGATAAGGAAAAATGGTACTTTTACCCTGATTCACGAAGGAATTATGGCATTCAATCGTGGTTTGGTTGAAATGGTAGAATTAATGAAAAAGATTAAAAAGGAAAATCTGCCTATTAAATTAAAAATTTTAGGGAAAATTCCATCAAAAGAAAGGAATTATCTTGACAGCCAAATTATAGATCAACAACTTCAGGATTATATTTTTATAGCAGGGACGGTACCGTACGAGCAGGTAGGCAAAGAAATCCAAAGTTGTCATGTTGGGCTGGTTACATTACACCCAACGCTTAATTGCATTTCTGCAATGGCTAATAAATTTTTTAATTATATGCTTTATGGACTGCCTGTAATAGCCAGCAATTTCCCTGAAATGGCGAGGGTTATTCGTGAAAGTGATTGTGGCGTGACCTTTATAACGGAAAATTCAAGTGATCTTTTTCAAAAAGTTTTCGAACTTTACAGCAACAAAGAATATTACAATCGTTTATCTGCTAATGCTTTTGCACTGGCCAATCGAAAAAACAATTGGGAAGAAGAAGAAAAAATATTACAGAAAATTTACAGTCAACTAGTTGCGAATTAAAAATGAATCTAATCTATTTCTCATCATTATGTTATCAGTAATTAAGTATATTTTACATAAATCAGGTATTAAACTTTCAGATACTCCAATGAAGAAAGTTTTAAAAAAACTTGAAAATTCAGGAGTTATCGTCTCTGGTTGTAATGCCTTGGAGATTTTTGGAAAAGACGGACAATGGCATACAAAAGATTATGCATTCAAAGTTAAATCGATTGAAATATGGGAAATTGAAAAAGAATATGAAATACCATTGAAGAAATTCTTTCCTAAGGCAACCATCAAAATAACCGATTCATTTGAAGAGATTAAAAGCACCAGGAATAAATTTGATTTTATAGTTTGCGATAATTCCATGCAAATTTTTGGTGATATTCATTGTGAACATTTTGATATTATAGATTCAATTTTTAATATCGCTCAGGATAAATGTGCAATAATATTAAATGTTATTCCTTGTATTACAAAGAAAGACAAACAAAAATATCCTCAATTATTCAACAAACAGCAACTGGAATACCGGCAAAGATTTTACAATACTTCCAAACCTGAAAATGTTACTTTTTCACAAATGATTGTATCGTATACCAAATTAGCAGAAAAACATAAATTTATGGTTACAAACTACTTTTTCCAAAAAAGAAGTCTTGTCTATTATTGTGTTTTGCTTGTAGAAAAACAAAAGTAATTTTTAAAAAATCAATGGTGAATAGCAAATATCAAATAAGATACCTTAATAATAGTGAATATCCTCTTTGGGATAATTTCGTAGAGAATTGTTCATATGGAACAATTTTTCATAAAACTGAATGGTTGGTTCCAATATGCAGGCTTAAAAAGTACTCGTTTAAAATTGCTGCTGTTTTTGAAAAGAATACAATAGTTGCCGGTTTTGCAATATGTTATATTTCCAAGTTTAAATATTTCCCTATAATTGTTTCTCCTGTCAGTTCCCTCTATTATGGTTTTCTGATAGATGATTCAGGACAAAAGCAAGATGGCAGGAAGGAAAATGGACGAATGGAAATTGCTGACGAGCTCATTGCCTTTTTAGATACCGATTTTGACTTGATCGTTTCTAATTTTGTACCCGAATTTCTTGATATTCGACCGTTTAGCTGGAAAAAGTATAATCCAGCTGTTGTGTACACCTACCGGATTAAAATTGAAAGTATTGATGATATCTTTGCCAATTTTGATAGTGATATTAAGCGGCGAATAAAAAAAACAACCGAAGGCGGATATGAATTAAAAATCAATAATTTAAACTGTTTAGATGATTTTTATAATTTGCAGATTTTAACTTTTAAACGTCAGGAACTTGATTTTCCATGGAATGAGCATGAATTTGCCTTAGTTGCTGAACCAATGATACAATCCGGAAAAATTAAATTTTATACAGTTTTTCATAAGGAATTGCCCGTTAGTTCGGCCGCTGTTATTATTGACAAAAAAATTGGGTACTACTGGATGGCAGGTGGAAATCCTGGTTACTACAGTCAGGGATTCAATCAAATATTAATTCTTGAGATTTTAAAAGATTTAGAGAAAAACAATATTAAAACGTTTGACTTTGTAGGTGCTAATACCAGGTCCATTACCAAATATAAGATGACTTATAATTTACCCCTGATTCCCTTTTATACAATCAGTAAAATTAACAGCCCTTTACTTAAATGCCTTTTATCGCTTAAAATATTAATCCGGAAAATAAAAAATTAATTCTTTTGAGTGAAACCTGGGTACAATTCTTTGAGGAAACAGCTTTGATTGCATCCGCTTCCTGAATTCTAAGATGGTTTTAAATACTTGATATTTTAGAGTGTTAAATAACTTAATACTCTATTGATAATTTATTTTAGAATGTCAGTTTAAGTAGTACCTGAAAACAACTGTAAATGAAAAGCGATAAAGTATCTGCATTGGATTTAATTCATTTTCAGGTGCTACTAAATGTATTAATAAGTTATATTATAATTTTACTCATTATTATAGATTAATTGAATCTCCGAATCAGTCAATGCCCTGTTATAAATTCTGACTTCATCTATATTGCCAATTAAAAATCTGCTCGCCGCTGTTCTTGAAGTTCCCAATAATACTGTATTTATACCGCTGGATGAGTGATAATTTGGATTGGTATTATTGTAAGTACATACTAAGGCTCCATTAAAATAATACTTAATATATTGACTGCTAACGGCAATAGATGCCTGATACCATTGGTTAGTAGTAATATTAACGCTATAAAAATTTGTGATATCCCAGGATGCTACATTACTTGCATATTGGAGGGTCAATTGACCTGACACATTTACTATGCTGAAATAATGATCTCCGTATATTAGCCCGGGATGATCACTGGTAAAAATATTATTTACATCATAATCATAAGGAGTGCTGTTATAAAAACGGTCGCATTTAAACATCAAACTTATTGTTCTTTCTTTAAGATCAAAATCTGAAGGTAATTGAATATAAGCAGCTCCGTTAAACAGTGCTGATGAATTAATGTTTCCATGTACGTCATTGGCATACACAACATTTGTTCCAACTCCATTGTAGCCATTTCCGCTCTCATCATTTGCATTCCCGTTAAATGGGTAATAAGCAACAAGTCCTTCAACTGGCATTTGCAATTCATCAAGTTCTACCACTAATGGTAAATTACCTGGTTTGAGCTCATACGTCTTTAATTCATCATAAGTGAAAGTGTGTATATAGCTTTGATAATTCGGTTTGGTTACATTCAATGTATATTCGTTCAGGCTGTCTTTTATTGTCACAACATTATTTGCAATATTTTCCAAATTCTGTACATAATTGTATGAACCACTGCTGACAGTAAGTTTTGCAGATAGAATTTCATCTTTTTTACTATCAGCAACTACAATCAAAAAACTAAAAGTCTTCACCTCATTAAAAGAGAACCTGGCAAGACCAAAATCTTCAGGAGTAAGATTCTCAGTACTCAACACTTCCACGTAAACCGGAGTTACTTCGTCTTTTAAAACGTCAAATGCAACAGGCAAAGGATTTGATACATT
>Ga0182017_10003373_pt1 | contig 11940 bp, 10 predicted proteins | sample 712E3DmetaG_FD_120492 | JGI IMG/M metagenome (GOLD analysis project Ga0182017, IMG submission 120492) | Permafrost microbial communities from Stordalen Mire, Sweden - 712E3D metaG | ecosystem: Environmental > Terrestrial > Soil > Wetlands > Permafrost | place: Sweden: Stordalen | collected... | reverse complement strand
CTCAATCCTGTTACCGGAATTGCGGGCGGAATGGAGGGAAAAGAAACGAGATTCGGTGTTGCCAACAGCATTCTCTGGTCCGTTGCAACCACGGATGCTTCGAACGGCTCGGTGAACTGCATGCACGATTCGCTCTCTCCTCTTTCCGGTTTCGTGTCCATGCTCAATATCAAGCTCGGTGAAATTATCTTTGGCGGAGTCGGTTCCGGCATGTACGGTATGCTGATTTTTATTTTTCTGACGGTTTTTATCGCAGGACTAATGGTGGGCCGCACACCGGAGTATCTGGGAAAGAAAATAGAATCATTCGAAGTGAAAATGGCAACGATCGCCATGCTGCTGCCGAGCGCCTGCATTCTCATCTTCACGGCTGTTGCCTGTCTGTTCGATGCAGGGACGTCGAGCATCAGCAACGGTGGTCCGCATGGATATTCTCAGATGTTGTACGCTTTCGCTTCCGCCGCAGGAAATAACGGCAGCGCTTTTGCCGGATTGAATGCGAACACAGTGTTTTACAACGTGCTTCTCGGCATCGATATGCTGATCGGGCGTTACGGCGTCATTTTTCCGATGCTCGCAATTGCCGGAAGTCTGGCAAAAAAGAAGATCGTTCCGCTCTCCTCGGGAACATTCCCGACCGATACGGCTCTTTTTGCCCTTCTGCTGATCGGTACGATTCTCATAGTCGGGGCGTTGACATTTTTCCCGACGCTTGCACTTGGCCCGATTATCGAACATTTCCTCATGTTGAAAGGACATGCTTTCTAAAGATGAATAAGAAACCCATATCTTCGACGTTATCGTTTCTCTCGGGTGAGATCATCATTCAGGCGCTCAAAGATGCCTTAAAGAAATTTCATCCGCGATCCATGGTGAAGAATCCGGTCATGTTTGTCGTTGCGGTCGGTTCCGTGATAACAACGTTCATCGTAGCGGGGGATATCTTCGACGGTCATACATCATTCTTCAATATTCAGGTAATGATCTGGCTCTGGTTTACGGTGCTGTTCGCTAATTTTGCCGAAGCGATAGCAGAAGGACGGGGAAAAGCACAAGCGGAAGCCTTGAAGAAAAATCGTTCTCAAATCGTTGCGCGGAAACTGGAAGGTGAAGAAGAAATTTCTATTCCTGCGACCGAACTGCATAAAGGAGATATCGTCGTCTGCGAAGCGGGGGATGTCATTCCTTCGGACGGTGTTATCATCGAAGGGATTGCAAGCGTCGATGAATCCACCATTACCGGCGAATCCGCACCGGTTATTCGGGAAAGCGGCGATGATCGAAGCGCTGTCACGGGCGGGACCAAAGTGCTCAGCGATCGGATTGTTGTCCGGATCGTTTCGGAACAAGGAGATACCTTCCTCGATAGGATTATTTCTTTGGTCGAAGGATCGAAACGCCAGAAAACTCCGAACGAGATTGCGTTGACAATTCTCCTCTCTGCTTTAACAATCATTTTTCTGCTTGTTGTAGCGACGCTGCCGCCGTTCGTGCAATTCAGCGAAAAAGCGGCGGGACAATCCGGAGGCGTACTGACGACGCTGCCTGTGCTGATTTCTCTTCTTGTCTGCTTGATTCCAACGACCATCGGCGGGCTTTTAAGCGCTATCGGTATCAGCGGTATGGATCGGCTGATTCGACAGAATGTCATTGCTACGAGCGGGCGTGCAGCAGAAGCAGCCGGGGATGTGGATGTGCTGCTGCTGGACAAGACAGGAACTATTACGCTCGGTAATCGCATGGCGACGGAATTTATTGCTGCACCGGGAATTTCACAGGAGCGTCTTGTCGATGCGGCCCAGCTTTCTTCTCTTGCAGATGAAACGCCGGAGGGGCGTTCGATCGTGATTCTTGCAAAAGAAAAATACCAATTGCGCGGAAGAACGGTCTCCGACGTTGAGACCCATTTTGTTCCCTTTACCGCACAAACGCGTATGAGCGGCGTCGATCTTTTTCCGGCGTCATCGCACAAACGCATTATTCGCAAAGGTTCTGCAGATGCCATTAAGAATTTTATTGCCGAACAAAATGGATTCTTTCCGAAAGAAGTTCAATCCGTCGTCGACGATATAGCACGCCGCGGTTCAACGCCGCTGGTTGTTTCAGAAAACAAAGAAGTCCTCGGCGTCATTCAGTTGAAAGATGTCGTCAAAGGAGGCATCAAAGAACGTTTTGCCCAGCTTCGTTCCATGGGAATACGAACGGTGATGATCACCGGCGATAACCCGCTGACCGCAGCGGCCATTGCGGCGGAAGCCGGTGTGGATGATTTTATTGCAGAAGCTAAACCGGAAGACAAATTGAAACGTATCCGCGATGAACAGGCGAGCGGACGGTTAGTCGGTATGATCGGAGATGGAACGAACGACGCTCCTGCTCTCGCGCAAGCCGATGTCGGAATAGCGATGAACAGCGGAACACAGGCGGCGCGTGAAGCGGGCAACATGGTCGATCTCGACAGCAATCCCACAAAGCTTATTGAGGTTGTAGAAACTGGAAAGCAGCTTCTTATGACGCGCGGAGCATTGACGACCTTCAGCATTGCAAACGATGTTGCAAAATACTTTGCCATTATTCCGGCAATGGCGGGAACCCTGTATGCGTTTTCATCGGCGGAAGGCCCATTATCCGCGTTGAATATCATGCATCTGGCTTCACCGCAGAGTGCGATCTTGAGCGCTGTTATTTTCAATGCGCTTATTATTGTCGCACTTATTCCGCTTGCATTGAAAGGAGTTAAATATCGTCCAGTCGGTGCGAACTCAGTCCTTTGGAGAAATTTGTGGATCTACGGCGCCGGGGGTATTATCGTTCCTTTTATCGGTATAAAATTAATCGATCTTCTTATCGTTGCCATGCGATGGGTATAAAAATATAGGAGTCGATTTTATGGACGCAATTAAATCGAAATTAATAAAGAGCCGCCGTATGACGATGCTCATGCTAGTCTTTGCATTTATCGCCGGACTGATGGTCGGTTTGATTTTTCACGATTCGCTTGTCCGGCAACCCGTTCCCGACACGGACATACATCGATGGTATCCGCGGTGAACGGAGCAAGCAGCATTTATAGAATGGATCATAAAATATGAAAAATAATATCTGGATATCTGTACGCATGATTGTCGTTCTGACAATTCTTACCGGAGTTTTGTATCCGCTCCTGCTCACTGTTTTTGCGCAGTTGGTTTTTCCCCGTCAAGCAAACGGAAGCATGATCGAAAGCCGTGGAAAAATCATCGGCTCGGAATTGCTTTCCCAGAAAACAGTCGATGATAAATATTTCTGGCCCCGTCCTTCTGCCGTCGATTGGAATCCGCTCCCGTCCGGCGGAAGCAATTTGGGTCCGACAAGCCAGGCTCTTGCGGATTCGCTGCGAGCCAACCGGAAGAGCTTTATCGAACGAAACAATCTCTCTGCAATGACTGTTGTTCCGAAAGACATGCTTTTTGCTTCCGGAAGCGGTCTTGATCCGCATATTTCTCCACAGTCTGCATTGCTGCAAGTCGGTCGGGTTGCAGCCGCTCGCGCTCTGGACTCGGTTCGGACTGAACAATTGAAAACCCTGGTCTGGAAGCATATTGAATTTCCTCAATACGGACTCTTTGGGGAAGAACGGGTCAATGTTCTGCTCTTAAATTGTGATCTGGACAGCGAATTCAACTTATAACCAAAAAGCGTATATGAAAAGAAAATATCGCAGCGACGATTCTGGAATTTTCAGCGCATTTCTACTTATTCTTCTGTGCTGCATTTTATTTGCTTTCGTTTTCCGTTCACGCTTGTTCCCGTCTCAGCAGGCGGTGTGGAAAATGGAGTCTCCGACCGATCCGAGTCAGATTGATACAATCGCTGCTCGAATTCAAAAGCTTGAAACTGGTATTCGCTTCTTTTCAATCGATCCTAAAAAAGCCGTATGGAAAAGCACGAATTTGACGGATTCGGCAAAATAAAGCAAATAACGGCTTTTTCACCTCCTTTTCAAACGGCAGAAAAGTTCTCCGGCGGAAGAAATTTGACAGGAATTTTGATATTTTGAATTATTAGAAAGAAGGATAACCAAAGTATATCCATGCAGGAATTTGACGAAACCCGACCCGATCCCGATGCGCTGCTCAACGCTTTGAAAAAAGAAGAAGCGCATTTCCGGCGCGGCAAGTTGAAAATTTTTTTCGGTATGTGTGCCGGTGCAGGGAAGACGTACGATATGCTCAAGTCTGCCCACGAAGCACAATCGAAAAAAATCGACGTTGTTGTCGGTTACATAGAAACACATAAAAGGCCGGAAACGGAAGCGTTGATTGACGGTTTGATAGTCATACCGAGAAAGAAGCTAGAGTACCGCGGTGTATCGCTTGAAGAAATGGATCTGGACGCAATTCTTGAACGCAAGCCGAAGATCGTACTGGTCGACGAACTTGCACACACGAATGTGCCGGGGAGCCGTCATACCAGACGATATCAGGATGTTCTTGAACTTCTCGATAACGGTATCGATGTCTTCACGACACTGAATGTTCAGCATATTGAAAGCAGGGCTGAAACCGTGGCGCAGATCACCGGTTCGATCGTCCGCGAAACCGTTCCCGATTCGATTCTTGAGCAGGCCGATGAGGTCGAACTCATCGATATCTCACCGGAAGAATTGTTAAAACGGCTTGCAGAGGGAAAAGTCTACACGCCGGAAAGATCCATGCATGCGGCGCAGAATTTTTTTCGCAAGGGGAACCTGACCGCACTGCGTGAAATGTCTTTGCGCATGACTGCAGAACGCGTCGATCACCAGTTGCGCGATTACATGCAATCAAAGCGAATAACCGATACATGGAAATCGGGACAGCGGATGATGGTCGGTATCAGCCCGAGTCCGTCGACGATTTCGGTGATTCGCTGGGCGCGGCGTATGGCGTATACCATGGATGCGACATGGATCGCGGTCTATGTTGAATCGTCCAAAGCGCTAAGCGATGAAGAAAAAAAACAGCTCAACAACAATATCAAGCTTGCCGGCGAACTCGGGGCGGAAATTGTAACGACTGCGGACGAACATATTGCACGCGCTTTGATCCGGGTTGCACGGCAGCAAAACGTCACGCAGATTCTGGTCGGAAAAACACGCCGCCGGTATCCGTTTATGCCGACGCTTCTCGATGAGATCATTGAAAACAGCGGCGATCTCGATGTTTATGCGGTAGGGGGTGACACAACTGAAGGAACTATAAAACGGAAAATCGTCATTCCTAAAATTCGTTCCAGTTTGTCGCAATATATTCTTGCTGCAACGGCCGTCTTTCTTGTCGTCATGGCCTGCTATCCGTTCACGAATTATTTCGGATATCAGACTGTTGCATTAATTCTCCTGTTTACGGTCGTTCTGCTTCCGCTTGTGTTCGATGTCGGTCCCGTACTTCTGGCCGCGACGTTGAGCGCCTTGTTGTGGGATTATTTCTTTATCCCGCCGCAGTTCACGATTCTGATCGCTTTACCTCAGGATTATCTTTTCCTTGCAGCGTATTTTGTCATTGCGGCGGTCACGGGCGTGCTGACAGCACGAATACGGGCGCGGGAGCAGGTAGTACGGCTGCGGGAAGAACATTCCACTGCGCTTTTTACATTGACCAAACATTTGATTGCAACAAAAACACAGGATGAAGTCGCGGAAGCGGCGATAAAAAATGTCTCGTCTTTCTTCAATTCCGATGTTGCGATCTTTCTCAGTCAGCCGGACGGAGATATTTTTACGGCAGCTCACCCGCACAGCACCTATGCGGTGAACGGAAAAGAATTCGGTGTCGCGGCGTGGACGTACTGGAACGAAAAGAAAGCAGGAAAATTCACCGATACGCTGCCGGCTACAACTGCGACATACTATCCTGTTTCCGGCCCCCGTTATCCCTTAGGAGTTATCGGCGTTCAGACGAAGAACGGAAAACAGTTCAGCATCGATCAGGAGTCACTTCTGCAAAATTTTATAGCCCAGATCGCTTCAACGCTCGAACGCGAACAACTGAGCGAACTCGCCAAACGCACGGTGGTGTATGCAGAGTCGGAAAAGCTTTATAAAACGCTCTTCAATTCCATATCCCATGAATTGCGGACACCGATTGCGGCGATTGTCAGCGCATCCGAAGGAATGTTGACCTTGCCGGAAATGAACAGCAGCGCTCTGGGGAAAACGCTGACAAATGAAATTCATACCGCGGCGGAACGACTTAACCGGCTCGTCGAGAATCTCCTTGATATGACACGTCTTGAATCGGGACAGCTTGCGCCAAAAAAAGATTGGTGCGATGTACGGGATATCATTCAGGCTTCCTTAAAAAAGCTGCAGGCGGAACTTTCACAGCATGTCGTAACGATCAATGTGGCAGAAGATATGCCGCTTGTACAGCTTGATTTCGGCTTGATTGAGCAGGTCTGTACAAATCTTTTGCACAATGCATCGCTCTATACGCCTCCGGGAACGGTTATTGCGATTGATGCATCGATATATGAAAACGAACTGCTGTTGACGATTCATGACAATGGCCCGGGATTTCCGGCAGATGCTCAGAAAAGAATTTTTGATAAATTCTATCGTGTACCTGGAACGCGAACCGGAGGAACCGGACTCGGCCTTTCGATTGTGCGCGGATTCGTTGAGGCGCACAAAGGCACAATCACGGCGTCGAATAAACCGTCCGGCGGAGCTCAATTCGTTATCCGCATTCCGGTAGAGGTTCAACAGCCGATGGAAATACAATAAAAATTCTATGCCGCCTATCAAGGAAGAGATATTGGTAATTGACGATGAAGCGCAGATGCGCCGTCTGCTCAGCGTGACACTGGAATCCGCAGGGTACAGCGTAACGCTTGCAGAAAATGCGGCAGAGGGAATCCGTAACGCAGAGACCCATCGCTACGAAGCCATCGTTCTGGATCTGGGACTGCCCGATTCCGACGGGATCGATGTTTTAAAAAAAATCCGGCAATGGGCTGTGTATCCGATTATTATTCTTTCGGTTCGATCTTCTGAGAACGGTATTATTGAAGCGCTCGATGCCGGTGCAAATGATTACCTGACGAAGCCGTTCCGCAGCGGTGAATTGCTGGCGAGAATTCGATCGGCTCTTCGATTGTACACGACATCGCCAGGCGGGTCGAAATTTTTCTTTTCCGGAATCGAAGTCGATCTCGAAATGCGCGTTGTGCGGAAACGAGGAGAAGTTGTTAAACTGACGCCGACTGAATTTTCTTTGCTTTCATTGTTTATTCACAATGCCGGCAAGGTTTTGACGCATAATTATATTCTGCAGCAGGTCTGGGGACCGAAGTTCGAAGGGGAATCGCAGTACACCCGCGTATATGTCGGTCAGTTGCGAAAAAAACTCGAAGAAAATCCAAATAATCCTTCATTTTTTGTAACAGAGTCGGGGATCGGCTACCGATTTACCCTGGAGAATGAAAAATAGGACTTAAGTCATTCTGTGTTCTTCATTCTGAGTGCTGTATTTTTAATCCGTTGTCTCTTTCTCCTTTTTTCCCTACTTTCGATAAACATCCGGAATGATAGAGTACGATGAACTCCACTAAAATTTTTGTAACAGGCGCGACCGGTTTTATCGGCACAAAACTTGTCAATGAACTTGTCCGGCAGGGGCATGTTGTCCATGCGCTGACGCGTTCTGCAAGCAACCTCGACGGATTACAGCATGAGCGCATCAAGTGCGTTCAGGGAGATATTCTGGACCCCGGTTCCCTTGAAAAAGGTATGGAAGGATGCACACATGTGTTTCATCTTGCCGCCTATGCAAAAAACTGGTCGAAGAATCCTCGGGTTTTTTATGATCATAACGTCACCGGCATGTTGAATGTTTTTGAAGCCGCAAAAAAGACGGGCATACAGCGCGTCGTATGGACATCGACCATTGTTACGTTCGGTCCTACTCAACCAGGCACCGTAGGGGATGAGACGCTGACGCGTATCACGGATCGGTATTACACCGAATATGAAGAGACAAAATCGATTGCAGAACGGAAAGCGTTGGATCTTGCTGCAGGGGGATTTCCGCTCGTTCTCGTTAATCCTACACGTGTTTACGGACCCGGGAAAATGACGGAAGGAAATTCAGTCAGCTTGATGATCGATCAATATGACCGCGGATTGCTGCCGATTCTTCTTCATCGAGGAGTTAATGTGGGGAATTATGTTTTTATCGACGATCTTGTCCGCGGCCATATTCTTGCAATGGAACGGGGGCGCATCGGCGATCGGTATATCCTCGGCGGCGAGAACGCTTCGTTAAAACATTTTTATGAAATCATCGATGAAATCAGCGGCAAGCCTCACCTGCAGTTCAATCTCCCTCCGGGTGCTGCAAGGTTCTATGGGAGGACGTTGAAATTTCTTGCAGAGACTTTTGGAATGTATCCTCAAATTACGAGCGGATGGGTGGAAACCTTTCTGCAGGAGTGGGCGTTTTCATGTGCCAAAGCGGAACGCGAGCTCGGTTATACCATCACTCCTCTGAAAGAAGGAATCCGTCAAACATACATCTGGATTCTCCAGCAGCGTGCCGAGCGGCGGAGTCGATAAAAGGCATAATCGGACGATTGATCCTTCAGACAGCCTTTTTCGTAAGGAAAAACACAGATGTCCATTCTTCTTTCTTTAGAAAAAAAACCGTATGTTGAAAACATAAATTTTAAGCTATTATCTATTCAAAATCATTATCGTGAGGATGAGGAGCATGAGGAAAATATTAATGATCGGTCTTGCAGCGTCTCTCGTTTTCTCTTCGGTCAGTGCACAGAAGAAAAAGACACCGACGACAGAGAAAGAAAAAATCAGTTATTGCATCGGTGTAAACTTAGGAAAAAATTTCGACATGCAGGGAATCGATGTCGACCCGAATATGCTGCTTCTCGGTATAAAAGATATTCTTTCGAAAAAGACACCGGCGATGACCGATAAAGATATGGAATCGATCATGTTGAATTTTCAGAAAACCATGATGGCTAAATCGGATGCAAAACGCAAAATAGACGGAGAAAAGAACGAAAAAGAAGGAGCCGCTTTTCTTGAAGCTAATAAAAAGAAGCCGGATGTTGTAACGCTTCCGAGCGGGCTTCAATATAAGGTCATTACCATGGGAAACGGCGCTAAACCAACAGCGATGCAAACCGTGCGATGCAATTATCGAGGATCGTTTGTTAACGGTAAAGAATTCGACAATTCATATAAGCGGGGAGCAACCGCAGAGTTGCCGCTCGATCATGTTATAAAAGGATGGGCTGAGGGCATCCAGTTGATGCCGACCGGTTCCAAATGGGAATTTTACATTCCATCCGATCTTGCATACGGAGTACAGGGAGAGCCCAGGGGAGGTATCGGTCCGAATGCTGTTCTGGTGTTTGAAGTTGAATTGATCGGAATCAAATAATCTCTGTGGAATTCCTCCAACATCCGATAGATTTTATCCTCCATTTGGATAAATTTCTGCCTTTACTCTGTCATGAGTACGGAATATGGATCTACGGGATACTGTGTGCGATTATTTTCTGCGAAACAGGATTAGTGGTCACGCCGTTTTTGCCGGGAGATTCCCTGCTCTTTGCAGTCGGGTCGCTTGCGGCTTTGGGAGCGCTGCGGGTGGAATTTGCAATTCCGCTGCTTCTCTGCGCCGCACTTTTGGGCGACAATACGAATTATTGGATCGGCCGGAAGATCGGTCCGAAGGTTTTTAACAGCGCGCATTCACGATTCTTTAACAAGGAATATTTGGATCGAACCCATTTGTTCTATGAGAAGTACGGAAAAACTGCCGTTATCATTGCGCGATTTCTTCCGATCATCCGCACTTTTGCGCCATTTGTGGCAGGTATTGGAAAAATGCGCTACCGCATTTTTCTTGTTTTCAGCGTCATCGGTGCAGCTTTATGGGTGAATCTTTTCGCCGTTGCCGGATATTATTTCGGCAATATTCCGTTTGTTAAGCAAAATTTTTCAATTGTCGTTATAGCGCTGGTTCTGATCCCCGGCCTGCCGGCTCTTATCGAATTTCTGCGCCAGTTAAGGGCTCGATGGACAAAGAAGACAATTGCTTCATAGTATGAAGCTTTTTTCAATGTCGGTCGTCTGCGGCCTGTGATGATCCGGCTGTCCGTGCGCCGACGCGCGTGCAGAGATTGGCAAAAATCGAATATACGGTATTCTCTTCAATGGCCGTGCGTGAAACGCGGACGGCAAATGAATCGTACGGCGTGAATGCCGGCTGAGCAGATGAGATCTGAACGGCAAATAAAAAACTTCCTGCAAGGCAAAGGCTTCAGGCAATAGTCATATGCTTTGTTCCGTGAGTCCTGGTTTATTTCGTACTGTGAAGTTTTTCGACAAGATTCATAAGCCATCGCCGCGAGATGAAGCGCGTCGAAAAAGCACTAAGAACATTGAGATGTCCGGTTATAACGACCGGTTTACCTTTCAAAAGGCCGCGATAACCGATTGCGGCCACTTCTTCCGGACTCATCACGGATATCCTTTTTAAAAGATTGCTCTGTGCCATGCCGGCTCGTGCCTGGAATCCCGTATTGGTCGGACCGGGGCAAAGTGCGGTGACTGTAATGCCGCTGGAACACAATTCATTTGAAAGAGCTGCGGAAAAACTCAGAACGTATGCTTTGGAAGCATAATAGACCGCCATTCCGGGGCCGGGTAAAAAGGCGGCAGTCGAAGCGACATTTAAAATTTTTCCCCGCTTTCGCAGAATCATATCGGGTAAAAAAAGACGTGTCAGATGTGTGAGCGCCGTTACGTTGACCTGCAGCATTTCCAGCTGGTCTGCCAGACCGAGCTGTGAAAACTTCCCCAATAAGCCGAATCCTGCATTGTTCACTAGAATGTCGACTTCGATCATTTCCGCACGCAGAGCCTGATAGATTTCATCTGGCGTTGACGAGATGGCGAGGTCTTTGAGACAATATTTGATGTCGATGTTGTATTGACGTTCCCAGCGTTCTTTGATGGATGTGAGTTTCTCCGGTTTTCTGCCGGTTAAAGCGAGGTTATAACCGTTGCGCGCAAAAATTTCTGCAAGTGCATAACCGATGCCTCCGGTCGCGCCTGTAATAAGGACTGTCTGTTTTGCTTTCATTGTGTTTTCCCCTATTCGAATATTTTATATACTTTCATTTTTATGAATATTGTGACGTTTCGAAATTAGTGCGTATAGAGTGCGATCATTCGCTCGATTGCAGCCGAGCAAACCGGATCATAATCGACCGGATTTAATGCGAACATTTTGCAGTCGATCGACGGGCGATACATTCCTCTGGACATGTATCCGGCTCCTTCAAAGGCGCCGACTTTGCCGGACCATTGGGAATCCTGGAGAATATTTCTCGATTGTTGCAGCAGTGATTCACGCTTCTGGTAGTAATCGGGAGCCAGACGGTCGAGTTGACCGCGAAGGGCTTCGATACTATCGTATTCCGACTTTTTCCAAGGTGTTGGAAGAGGAACACTTTTTGACACGAATTGTTTCCATTTTAAATTTTCGGATCTATTCATGCGGGTAATGTTCGGTTCCCAGGGTTCGACCCCCTTCTGATAAAAATCGTTGTATGACACCTGTGAGCCATAATATTCATCAGCCAGTCCTCCGAAACAATGTCCGAATTCATGTACATAAACATAATCACGTTCCCATTCCTGTCCCGGCTGAACTGCTTTTGTAAAACATGTCGTATAGAGGTTGAAAATGCCGCCGCCGTACCTGTTGTCGTTTACGAGGATTGTAATAAAATCATATGGTACAATACCGGCGATATCACGCAGCGCACGGTTTTCCTCGGTCAGGATATAGCGGATAGAGCCGAATGTGTTATACGATGTTCCGAGTGCCGTGTTTTTCCAGATATTTTGATCAGGCTTATCGATGCCGGAATCTTCGGATACGACTT
>Ga0182017_10003371_pt1 | contig 11949 bp, 8 predicted proteins | sample 712E3DmetaG_FD_120492 | JGI IMG/M metagenome (GOLD analysis project Ga0182017, IMG submission 120492) | Permafrost microbial communities from Stordalen Mire, Sweden - 712E3D metaG | ecosystem: Environmental > Terrestrial > Soil > Wetlands > Permafrost | place: Sweden: Stordalen | collected... | reverse complement strand
GTATAAATAACGTGGTTACTCAGGGTTGTCGCAGGATTAAATCCCCATAGAACAATGAGTTTGGATTTTAGTAGATTACTCTCATCCTGCCTTTCTTCGTGTGTCTGTCTCCCCAGTACCCACAGTTCCGGTTCATCAACCCCTTGCAGAGAGTGACCGCCCCAATCTGCAACTCCTGCCCCAAACCAGGAACTGAGCGCAAAACCGTCAGAACCGAAGTCTGCAATCGACAAGGGACCATACTTTTCCTTGTAATATTTAAGCTTGTTGGCTATAGTGTCTAGAGCTTCATCCCAGGTTATCCTTTCAAACTTCGCTTCACCTTTTTCGCCTACACGTTTCATGGGATAAATCACCCTATTACGGGCATTCAGATTACGGATATAGGTGTACCCCCTGGCGCAGGGTCGGGCTGCAATCATACAACTATCGATCAGCTCATCTGATAAGTGACCGTCTTCTCTTGCGATACCGCGATTTATCGTGTCATCCGGCTCAATCGCCCAAATCTTTCCGTCCCGGATATGTGCCTTGATGACACACATACTGAAACAGTGTTCACTGCAGGTAGTATACCGGATGATATCCTCTACCTGTCGTTTACTGTCTATGCTTGTTACCTTCATTACTTCCCACCTTCCCTTGAGTCAAACCGCGAGTGAAATCAAACCCCATTCACGCTAATTATATATTATCCACAGTTACTTACTTCATTGTCTTCAAATGCTTCCGATGCGGTGTTCCGTGCAGTGGTTCTGGTTGAAGGAGAATCCATACTGCATCATCGTGCGCCCCTCCATTTTTCAATTTCAACGAGTGCCTTACAAGGCTCATGATCAAGAATGGTCTCAGGCAAGGGCTGTTCGTCGTAGTGGGTCAACAGATTAGGTGCTCCTCTGGTGTCGATGCCCTCAGGCATCAAGTCGGTTTTAGTTGTATTTGGCGTATACCAGCCTCCATGAAAGATATTGACAGTTCCCGGGACTACTCTGGAGGTCACATAGGCTGGCATAATTATTTCGCCTTGTTCATTATATACCCTGACCAGATCGTCATCTGCTATTCCTCTGGCTTTAGCATCTGCCACACTAATCCAGACAGCGTGCCGGTAGCAGTCTCTAGATAGTAAAGGCTGATTGTCCAGGAGTGTGTGTATTCGAAAGAGGCCGTGGGGAGACGACATCAAGAGCGAGTATTGCTCAACATCCTTGCTATGATAAGTAGACCTGCCCCCCATTGACATCTGTGCTATAGGAGGTAAATTCCCACCACCGTACCGCCCATTCGCAGGACGAATTTTTAGCCCGGGCGAATTAACAGTTCCATAGCTAGTTGAAGCGGCATTTTCTAAGCCTGCCGCCAATTCTTTAGAATAAAACTCTATCTTGCCGGATTCCGTTCGTTTAAAAGGATTTTCAGCGCGTTCGATTATGTTTTTATAGGTATAATGCGGTTCATCAACCAGCCAGCGGAAAATAGGTTTCTTTTGGAACTCCTCCCAACTCGGAGGTTTTAAGGGGACAATCTCCGGTAACAAAGCCCATTTCTCATAAGCCTCCCGGTGTAGATTTTCTATAGTTTCGTCCCACTTATCATCAGGAACATTAGTCAGCCGCGGGCTATATTGCTCAGCAATACCCAATTGCTTAGCGATCTGCACCCAGATCCATCCCGGCGCTTTGATTTCACCGGGAGGGTCGACACACTTCTGCTTGTATACGAAAAAGTTACCGTTCAGGTTCGTGGGTGCGGAAACAAACAAGTCTCTCGATCCACCTCCCATTCCGAAATACGCGTCTCTACCCTCAAAAGCCTTATGCATTTGAGGCAGAACAATGTCGGCATATCTTGCAGTGGGATTGTCAAGATGGTAGGAAAATACTACGGTGAAATCAAGTTTCTTAAAAGCTCTGATATTCGTATTTACATCCGGGTGAGTCATCACTGGGTTAGTTGATGGAAGAATCATCATTTTGATATTGGGGGGAGGATTCCCCGGAGTATTACCAATCACACGGTTATACTCATCGATGGTCATCTCTCCTTTGTCCAGTTTTTCCCACAGAATAATAGCCTCAGGCCATTTGAAATGGGCCAGCAGGACCGGTGCTTGATATATCCCGGGTGCTCTCTGCCAGTCTACAATCGGCTTCGGTAGGGTTGGCTCGTGAACTCCAAATTCGCCGGCTGAATCTCCCGAGGCGGTTCCACCCGGGGTCATGGTGTTTCCGGTCAACGCCTGCAAGTACATCCCGGCCCTGATGCCGTTCTCTCCCCAGAACTGCCGGCCAAGACTCCACGCTGTGTTGAGGTTGACCGGCTTGCTCCGGGCATAGAGCCTGGCAAATTCAGTGATCGTCTCCGCAGGGACTCCGCAGATCTTTTCCGCCCATCGCGGTGTCTTGTCGACACCATCACTTACACCCAGCACGTAGTCTTTCCACAGCCGCAAACCATCAGGCTCAACCCATTTTTTAATGAATTCTTTGTCGCAAAGGTCTTCTTTGAACCAGACATTGGCCATCGCGATCATCATGGCGACATCAGTGGTCGGGCGTATCGGGATCCATTGACTGGCAACCGTCTCCGCGGTCGGTGTATATCGGGGCTCTATCGATATAATCGGGATGCCTCGTTCCCTGGCACGCATCATGGTATAAATAACGTGGTTACTCAGGGTTGTCGCAGGATTAAATCCCCATAGAACAATGAGTTTGGATTTTAGTAGATTACTCTCGTCCTGACGGTCTCCGTGGCCATCATTGCCTAATACCCACCTCTCCGGTTCATCAATACCATTCTTAGAATGAATGCCCCAATCTGCAACTCCCGCCCCAAACCAGGAACTGAGCGTAAAATCATTCCAGTCGCCTCCAATTGAGTATGGACCGTACTTTTCCTTGTAATATTTGAGTTTATTGGCGATAGTATCCAGAGCTTCATCCCAGGAGATACGTTCCCACTTACCGGCACCCTTTTCGCCCACGCGTTTCATGGGATATAGCAATCTGTTGGGGGCATTCAGATTACGGATGTGGGCGTATGCTTTAGTGCAAGGCCTGGCCGTAATCATGCATTTATCAATCAGCTCATTTGATACGTGTCCGTCCTCACGTGCGATACCGCGGTTTATCGTGTCATCTGGCTCAATCGCCCAAATCTTTCCGTCCCGGATATGAACTTTGATAATACACACGTTGAAGCAATGTTCACTGCAGGTAGTATACCGGATGATATCCCCAGCATGACTCTTGTTGTCTGACTTTGATATATTCATTACTTCCCACCTCTCCCCTTAGTTAAACTATAACTCAAATCAGACCTCATTTTACAATTTTTCCGCTAATGTTTTGTTATTTACATTCATGAGGTTCTAACTGCTTTCAATATAACAGTAAAACTCCACTCGATAACGTGCTGGTTTTCAGTCATCTATACTGTTATCAGCATGCCGAAACTAGAGCATACTATCCATCCCCTTAACAGGGCGAGTAACAGTGCACTGTTAACAATAAGATTTTGGATAGAGTTCGCAGAGCTGAAGACGTTGAGTAAGAATAGCAATCCGCAAAAAGTGTCTTGATGTTATTCTATTAGAAGGCTAAATAATTCACAGTGTCTGTAATCATAAGGCTGTTCTAGTATCACGGGTTTACTAATCACGGAGACGCACAACTGTTCTTAGGTTATTCTAAAGAATCATCAATAGGCTCGGGGTTCGAATCCAATACGGTAGAGCAAGTTGTACAGTAGCTAGAACTTTTTGCCTTTCTTTTTGTATACGATAGTCTGTTCCCTTCTGTAATTTGAAAATTTTACAAAATATTTGTATAATTCTTACCGAAAATGGAGAAGGAAATAACAAAGCATTTTGCGTAATAGTATGAATGAAGAAAACATTAGCAATAATAAGTGGACAATGCAACAACTGCATGAAGCCCAAAATTACGCTGAAAATATCGTGTCGACTATACGTGAACCTCTCCTAGTTCTTGATAGCAACCTTCGCATAATATCAGCTAACCCGTCTTTCTATCGGGTATTTTCAACTACATCAGACGAAACCCAAGGGAAGCTAATTTATGAAGTAGGGAATGGGGAGTGGAATATTCCCGCACTGCGAGACCTTCTGGAAAATATCCTTCCTAAGAATACTAGTTTTGAGAATTATGAAGTTGACCATGAATTTACCAACCTCGGACGGCGAATCATGCTGTTGAATGCTCGTCGGATCCATGATGAGGGATCACAAACCCAGAAAATACTCTTGGCTATAGATGATGTCACTGAACGTAAACAAGCCGAGGAGAAAATCAATATCCTTAATGCATCGTTGGTTCAGCGCGCTACAGAGCTTGAAGCCGCGAATAAAGAATTGGAATCCTTCAGTTATTCGGTTTCCCATGACTTGCGGGCACCGCTTCGGAGCATTGATGGCTTCAGTCAGGCGGTAATTGAGGATTATTCAGGTAAGCTCGATCCAGACGGTTTGGAATATCTTGAACGCATACGGGCATCTAGTCAGGACATGACTCAGCTTATCGACGATATTTTAGATCTATCACGAATAACCCGCACAGAAATTCATTTGAGTAAGGTCAATCTGAGTAAACTTGCGCAAGAAGTGACCATAGAACTGAAAAGACTCTACCCCGATCGGCACGTAGATTTTATCATTACATCAGGTTTAGAGGCTTATGGAGATAGTCATTTGCTTAAATTGGTCTTCGACAATTTACTGGATAATGCCTTTAAATTTACCGGGAAACGGGCTCTTGGTAAAGTAGAATTTGGGGCTATACAATATAATGGAGAACAGGCCTATTTTGTGCGGGATAATGGAGCTGGATTTGACATGGCCCATGTCGATAACCTTTTTAAACCCTTCCAGCGACTTCATTCAAAAGAGGAATTCCCGGGAACTGGAATAGGGCTGGCTTCCGTTCTGAATATAGTACGTCGTTTAGGTGGTAAAGTATGGGCCGAGGGTCAAGAAGATAAGGGCGCTACCTTTTACTTTACTCTGCAACAGATTTCCCCAGTGTAATCATTTTTTATTCTACCCTTTCAAGAAACGGCCACCAACCAATGGGACAGACAATAAGAGTTATCCCTATTTCATTGGGTTATCTGATCACCAGCCATTTGTTTTAGCTGGAATTTGGGATAAATGGCAAAACCGTGATACTGGGAACGAAGTTAGTACATTTTCCGTAATCACCACACAGGCTAATTCACTGGTTGAGCAAATTCACAACACACGAAAAAGAATGCAAGTAATATTATCCAAAGAGAATGAAAAATGATGGATTGATAATAACCTTGATAAAAAAGAAATTGAATCAATGTTCAAACCATATGATTCCAGTGAAATGGAAGCCTATCCTGTTGATAGTTCCATAAGCAGGTTGGGATTTAATACTAACAATCCAGGTATACTTAATAACAAGGAATACCGAGATTTGCCTTCGTTAACACAAAATTGAGCGCTGATTTCAGAATTTTTGCAGTCTGGTTGAGAAAACCGAAACAGCATCAATTGGAACGGTAATCTATCAAACGCGGACAGTTGCAGCATTATTATTAACTAGGTTCGCAACTATCTCGTTGGCATTATTTGAAAAATGCCATTTAGATTTTTATCAATATCAGCCAGAATTACGTTAATGCCAGATAGACTAGTATTTACACCAGATATGGTATTGTCTACACCAGCTAGTTTTACATCTATGGATTTAAGTGTCTTGTTAAGCTGCCATATTTGCCATGTTCCGCAGATAATTGTTAGCAGCAATACCACGCTAAGGGTCACCATAAAAATCATTTGAAAATCTACTTTTCGATTTGGTTCGCCGGATATATCAAAATCACTTCCCACTGATTTTCTTCGTCTGTTAAGAGCCATAATTATAGCAGCAACGGCAAGTACAATAACTACGAGCACAATTATTGTGATAGCAACATACATCAATACATTCCTTTATTAAGCTTTAGTAATAAAATGACGAGCTATATATACAGAAATTTTGTTTAAAATGAATATTTAACAATGTAAATTATGATTTGGCTAATCGAGTTAATCCAAAACGTTATGATACGCCGCAACCTATAATCAACTCAATTAGCGTTTGTTTAAAAATATAATAAGTTTTAAAAAAACGAGTTTTTCAATCACCACCCTTACTTAATATGGTTACGCATAATTATTCACTTTTTCCAAAGTGATGGCCTACTTTTGTACAATCGGCCATTCACCCATATCTTAATATTATTACGGTTTTGAACAAAGTCAAGAGTGAGGGCGTATCACCTTTTTAGGTTCTCACCTCAAAGTTGTGTGTGAGTCAAATAAAAAATGCAAGAGATAAATGAAGTTTACACTACACTGGAAGGGCGAACATCCCGATGTTTGTTACTAAGAGTCTCATAATAATCTGGCTAACCAATTAGTCTCAAACGCATCGTTTTTTCGATTGAAAATAAGTTATTAGGCTGAATTGTAGGTCTATTCTATTATGAGACTCTTAGTAACTGGCAAGTAATTGCAGATTTAGTCAAAAGCACCTGCCAAAAATATATTACACTTGTCCCTACAAGACAATAACAGGCACCACTGGTAAGTCCTGCGTAAATGTAAAGAGCAGAGTTTGCACTGATTTTATTACCATAAGTCCATTAAAGTAATCTTAATGGTAGGCGCACAATAATTCTTAGAGTCAAAGCGGTTTTACAAACCCGCTAAATATAGCTTTTATGACGCCATTTTAATTAATGGGAAAATGAGCCACGCACGGATTTTACACACAATTTGTGCAATTTGTTAGGTGAAACTCCAGCAAACATCTAAAATTACTATTTTTATCCATATTTAGTCAGAGCAGGAGCTTTTTTCTTCGAAATCATCTTCACCAAGGTGCAAAGCTCTACAGATTATTTTGATTGATCGTTTCTAGCAATCCAGCGGGACTTAATGAACCGTGATGTCTGTCTTATAACGAAGATAACCACATAAAGTCCAGTTAATCCAATGAGGGAAAATAGAAGCATTTCAGTTGGTTTCAGCATTGTATTCGCACCAACGACCAAACCAAATATGATGAATATTCCATCAAAAACAAGGCTGGACAAAAGCACTCCCAGAAATAGCATTTTGTATTGTTTTTTGACGCCAAGAAGCACTGTTAATGGTGTCCCAAGGCCGATTAGACGGCCCAGCGCAATTGGGAATGGGGACATGTGGGATTCTAATTTCTTCAATATTTTTGACAGCCAGTTCTCATTCCCGGACAATTTCTTAAAACGTGTCTCAACATACTTCTGGTACAATCTGGTCAATGGTAGACTTCCGAGTCTACTGAAGCTAAACAGCAATAACACCCCTGTCTGCCTACCAAACTGTGCCACAAGCCATAGCAACAGCAAGTGAAAAGGGGTTAATGCACCGGAGGAAAGATTATAGCCTGCCACTAACCATACTGTCTCCAGCAGATAGGGAATGGATATCAGCCAGAGTTCTCCAAATGAACAGAGAAGAAAAAGCAAGAATACCAATTGCAGGTTAAAGGTCCCCACAAGATTCAAGATTTGTCTAAAAAAGTCTGCCATATTCAGTTCGAACTATTTGTTGTAGGCGGGTACGTGGAGAAGGTTAGGTACGGTGACGAATTGATATCCTTTCGCTTGTAACTGCTCTACAATAAGGGGTAATGCCTGCACGGTTAAACTTTCATCTGATTTTGGACTATTGTGCAGTGTTCCATGGCCATCATGAAGTAATATTATGGCGCCTGGTTTAATGTCCTCCACAATTGCACGGGCGTAATTCTCTGGTGATGGCGTCCCGAAATACGCTATAGTATGCTGGTCATTTGCGGAATCGTCCCATGTCACATCAATCAGCCCAGATTTCTTAACACCATCGAGTTCCCACGGCGATTTCTTACCGTGTGGTGGTCGATATAAATGTGGTTTGACTCCGGTAATACTAAAGATTACATTCTCCGCTGTTAACATGTCTTTAACTCCAAAGTCAGTAAGGGCATGATTTGCGTCATGACTATATGAATGATTGCCTACAATATTGCCATCCGCTATGATTTTCTTCACGACATCCGGATAAAGTTGAGCATTTTCTCCAACCACAAAAAAAGTCGCATTAATATGGGAACTGGAAAGAATATCGAGAATTTCCGATGTGTACGGTTCATTCGGACCATCGTCAAAGGTTAGAGCGATCGTCTTATCAGGAGTCTTCTCAGCCGCATACACTTTCCCGAAAAATGATGAGGTCGGGAAGAAATATCCGTCAGCAACAAACGACATGCCCAAAACAATGATAACTGATACTAGAATGGCAGGTATTCGGTTTTTGCGAGATATCTTTTTAGTTGGTTGGCTGATAAGCAATAAAGGTTGCTTGAATACGTAGCTACCCCAGCGGCTCCAATTGATGATTGTCTCTCTTAAGATACGCAAGATAGGTTTGTTTACCGATCTTGGTGAAGTAATGATATGTAAATCCTTGTCATATGACACCTTACCCATTTTGCTTAACCGGCCGGCGATACCCCACTGGTCAGGAGCATAGGTGATACCATGATAGCCTCCCAGCGCTAAAAAGGTCTGCCGACGGAAGGCGAATGTTGCCCCGGAGATGACCAGCGGACGTCCGAAAATAGGCACGGTTAGACTATTAACGCCATTCCTTAATCCATATTCGATCGATGCCCACCATGGAGGCTCAGTATAGGTAAATCTACCGGTAATTGCTACTACTTCTGGATGTTTTTCAAATCGATTAGCAATCCTGCTTAGCCAGTCGTGAGGGTAAATGGTATCCGCGTCTGCTTGAGCAATCACATCGCCTTGTGCAGAATCGGCGCCTATCTGCCTCGCGTATGAAGCGCTCTTCTTTTCCGGACACGGCACGACGCGAGCCCCAAAATACCGTGCAATACGAGCGGTCTCATCTATACTGCCGTTGTCCGCAATAATGATTTCGTATGGTCCCGTGTAGTCCTGGTTTCTCAGGGACTTCAGGCAATCAGGCAGGTATTTTTCTTCATTCAACGCTGGAATAACAACGCTTATCATATACAGTAATCATACCTTACATAGATAATTAGATAAATCGGTTTTGTGAACTGGTAACCGTGGCTTCTATTCTCATGATATCACACAGAGGAGCAGGAAATCGCAACAGAGCGATGTCTTTTGATTGCTGAGAATGTGGGTATGTTTTAAGTCTAGCCTTGCCTATAGAACAACTTCCTGTTCGCCATAAAATGACCCCTTAAAACGATTTTATGGTTTCATGTAGGCCAATACTACTCTTATGTCAAGGGCCGGAGGCTTTTTCCCATAAACTAATACTATTAAAAAACATTGGGATGTTTTGTTTGCAACTTACAAGAAAAATTTGTTATGTAGGAACGATCAGTCTTTCTGGAATTGTGACTGTAACCGACGCATCAACAGTGAAGATTTCTGCTACCGCAAGTGCTCCAAATGTTTATATGATGGGGAATGCAGATAATGTAACTGGTTTACCCAAGGCACAAAATAAATGCACCCTAAACGCTCTGCAGATTCAATAAGTAATAGTAGTCAGTTATAGAACAATAAGTGTTGACATGGGTACGCAACGAGAGGGGCAGACCAGATTACAGTCTGCCCCTCTATGCACTTTTATTAACATGATGAGCCAGATAAACAAAGATCTGGCAAACTCTAAGGGTGGGTTACTTTGAAATTATGTGCAAAAGTATAGAAATAACCTGCCTAATTACCCATAGTTATCTTGAAATGTTTAAGCTATGATATAGACATTGCTACTGAGGCCTATTTGAACTTACCGATGAACATTATATTTTCCGGTTAAGGAAGATAAATCGAGGAGCATGCGTGAAAGATAAACTGGTATACCTATCCAGAAGATGTGGATGGATATTTATGGTTGGACTACTGTCGATTTCATTACTCTTGGCTGGCTGCTCGAAACAGACTACAACTAGTAAATTTATCAAAATAAACGATGTAGCTACGGCCTCCAACATCACTACAACAAATGGGGAACAAGATTGGCGTAACTTCACCCAACAGAAGAGCTTCTCCTCAGGATATAGCGGTGATTTCTGGGTTATGTTTGAGTTCAGCAATGCATTACACAATAGTAACATCAATGTTAAAATCAATATCTATATTGTATCTGGCGGTATATTAGAGGATGAAGCAAGCAAATATGTAGATCAAACGGATGCTACAGATAATACTCTCTACTGGGGGAACAAATTCGATATAAGCAAATATAATGCTGGTAATTATACTGTAATTGTGACAATGACCGATTTGATCTCGGCGACATCAGCTACAATGATGAATACATTCACAATAGGAAGCTCAAGTTAAACTTTATGGGACATATACCACTTTGGAAGTAACTATTTGAAGAAGTTTAGTGGGCACTCAGAAATGGGTGCCCACTATTATTTTTGTCGAAGTGCACCCTTGACAATTCGGTTTTGGATAGAGTTCGCAGAGCTGAAGACGGTGCGACACGATAGCATTTTAACTGGTTTGAGGTAGTTTCAACCTATGCAAAGTTTAGAAGTTCGGGGTAAGTTCATGTTCGGGTATATCTTGAAACGACTACTTGATAGCGTACATCACTTGGACATCAATAGTTATATCAATCTCCCCAGGACTAATGGATGTTGATGGTGCTGCAACGCCTGCAGATTTGAAAATTGGTGGATATACCGGGGTTGAAGAACTTTCTGAAATGGAGGTTGCCTTACCTAAAACAACACCAGCTAACTTTGCAAGCTGGCTGGCCTTATTTGCCGCGTCAGTCATCGCTAATTGACGGGCCTGAGTATTATATTGATCAGGTTGGTCCACTGAAAGATTAACGCTATCTATGCTGATTAAATTGCCACCGGCAGATACTACTGCATCGATTATTGAGCCAGTATTATCTATTGTCCTGATGGTCACAGTTACTGCATTACTAACCTGATACGATATGACTTGACTTGGAGTAGTCGTAATGGGCAGCAAAGTTGTAATTGGTGGTGCTATGGGCCCAGCGCCACTGCTAGAAGACGATGCCCCAGAAGACGGATTATATGGTGTTACGGTAACAGGATATGGTACCGGGGTGGTTATTTGCTGGATGCTATAGTTTTGTGTCTTAATGTCTTTTTGAGCAACACCATTAGAGGTTAGAGCGGATATTACCTGATTCATGGCTGTCGAAACCTGTGATTGAGCTTCAACTACTGTTGATGCCTGAGCGGTAACTCCTAGATTTAGGGTGGCGATATTGGGGGTAACTTTAACTATTCCCTCACCACTTACTGAAATTCCTGTTTGCTGGCCTTGTTGCTGGCTCGGAACTGCATTTGCTGCCGTCGTACTGTTGCATCCTGATAAACTCACCAACAAGATGACTGCTATGATTACTGGAATAAATAATAATGCTAATTTCTTTTTCATGAGTTAACTCCTCGAACTATGTCTAAATATTATAACGTAATAGCTCTGATAAGGTTAGGTTTAATCTTGTCTAAATTTATATAGATAGGAACAATTGACTGTAAAACTAGTGATATAAATGCCTCTGCAACGGTGCATTCTTGACAATTCGGTTTTGGATAGAGTTCGCAGAGCTGAAGATCTATGCAAGGTTTAGAAGTTCAAAGTAAGCGTAATCAGGTTTGGAATAGTGTGTAATTGCATTGCAACGTAATTTACATACGAGAGCCCCTACAATCAAATGTAAGGGCTCTTATTCGTAACATCAGTGAGCGAAAATACCTTAGCCTGTGTTCTGTAGTCTTACTTTCCGGTAACCGGATTTTTGTAGTGGTAAGGGAAGATATAGCCCGATGGATAAGGCGCAAAATGAGTGTCGGGTCCAGGTGCAGGTTTGTACTTGGCTGGGGGATT
>Ga0182017_10003370_pt1 | contig 11950 bp, 15 predicted proteins | sample 712E3DmetaG_FD_120492 | JGI IMG/M metagenome (GOLD analysis project Ga0182017, IMG submission 120492) | Permafrost microbial communities from Stordalen Mire, Sweden - 712E3D metaG | ecosystem: Environmental > Terrestrial > Soil > Wetlands > Permafrost | place: Sweden: Stordalen | collected... | reverse complement strand
CCTTGGTAATGCGGCCGTTCTCGATCGCTATCGCGCCGTTCTCGATCGGCGTTCGTTCGACAGGGAGCAACCAATCGGCGGAGAAGATCGTCTCCACGGCGTGGGCGATGCTAGCAAGGAGTTCGTCTCAAGAAGCTTGACTAGACTGCGTGCCCTCGTTCTGGAGTAAACGAACGACGGAGGGATAGGTGGCGATCGCTAGAGACACGGAGCCGCTGGGCTCGTCACTCGAGATCGGGCAGCTCGGGCTCGGCCGGGCGGAACTCCTCGGCATGTACCGGAACATGATGATCACGCGCGGGATCGAAGAGCGCGGCCACATCCTCTACAAGCAGGGCAAGATCCCCGGTTCTTTCTACACCGGTCGCGGCAACGAGGCGGCGTCGGTGGGAGTCGCCACGGCGATGCGCCCCGAGGACGGCGGCACGCCTCTGCACCGCGACATGGGTGTCCACGTAACGCGCGGCGTCGAGGCGTGGCGCATCCTCGCCCAGTACATGGGCCGCGCCGACGGCCCCGCACGCGGCCGCGACGGGAACGTCCACCTCGCTCTGATCGAGCAAAACCTGATCTCCATGGTTAGCCACCTGCCAGCGATGATGCCGGTGGCTGTCGGCCTCGGCCTCGCCTTCCGCATTCGAGGCGAGCCGCGCGTCTCGGTTTGCTGGTACGGCGACGGCGCCGCAGCCCGCGGCGACGCGCACGAGGCGATGAACTTCGCCGGCGTCCGCCGCCTTCCGGTCGTCTTCGTCTGCGACAACAACCAGTACGCCTACTCGACCCCGCCCCAGTTCGAGTACGCCTGCGCCAACCTTGCCGATCGCGCCGCCGGTTACGGGTTCGAGGGAATCGTCGTCGACGGAACCGACATTCTCGCTGTCTACGAGCAGGCGCAGCGGGCGATCGAGAAGGCGCGCGAAGGAGGCGGCCCGACCTTGATCGAGTGCGTGACCTTCAGGATGGAGGGCCACGCCGTTCACGATGACGCCTTCTACGTGCCGAGCGAGCTCTTCCAGGAGTGGGCGAAACGTGACCCGATCGGGCGCTTCGGGCTCTGGCTGAGCGAGCACGCTCAACTGGGCGAGGCCGAGCAGAGCGAGATAGAGAACGAGGTGAAGGCGCTCCTCGGCGAGGCTCAGCGGCGGGCCGAAGCCTCGCCAATGCCCGATCCCGCCGAGCTCGAACAGGGCGTCTACGCTGAATCGACCGAGCCGCCGGGAGACACCGATGCCTGAGATGACCTACCTGCAGGCGATCTCGGACGGGCTTCGCCAGGAGATGCGCCGCGACGAGCGCGTGTTCGTAATCGGCGAGGACGTGGGCGTCTACGGCGGCGCCTTCAAGGTAACCGTCGGCTTCCTCGAGGAGTTCGGGCCCTGGCGGGTGATCGATGCGCCGCTGTCGGAGATCGCCATCGCCGGCAGCGCCACCGGCGCCGCGCTGATGGGCCTGCGCCCCGTCGCCGAGCTCCAGTTCGCCGACTTCGTCTCCTGCGCTTGGGATCACCTCGTCACCGTCGCCGCCAAGCAGTACTACCGGGCCGGAACGCCGGTGCCGCTCGTGCTGCGGCTGCCCTCCGGCGGCGGCTTCTCGGGCGGCCCCTTCCACTCGCAGAGCCCCGAGAGCTCGTTCACCCATGTTCCCGGGCTAAAGGTCGTCTGCCCGGCCACGCCGCGTGACGCCAAAGGCCTGCTGGCGACCGCAGTGGAAGATCCCAATCCCGTGCTCTACTTCGAGCACAAGCACCTCTATCGGCGTATCAAGGCGGACGTGCCGGAAGGGCGCTACACCGTCCCCTTCGGCAAAGCTCGCGTGCACCGCGCGGGCAACGACGTCACGCTCGTGACCTGGGGAGCGATGGTCTACACCGCCGCCGAGGCCGCCGACGAGCTCCGCGGCGAAGGCATTTCGGTCGAGATCCTCGACCTGCGCACTCTGCAGCCCTGGGACAAGCAGGCCGTGCTCGAAAGCGTGGCCAAGACCTCGAAGCTCCTGATCCTGCACGAGGACACGCGCACTTCGGGCTTTGGCGCTGAGATCGCCGCCCAGGTGGCCGAAGAGGCCTTCGAGAACCTCGATGCGCCGATCAAGCGCGTCGCGGCGCCCGACACACCGATTCCCTTCTCGCCTCCGCTCGAGAAGGCCTTCATTCCCCAGGTCGCCGACGTCGCCTCGGCGCTACGAGAGCTGGTCGCGTACTGATGGCTACTCAGACCCACATCGAGGTGGTCATGCCGCAGATGGGCGTCTCCGTCTCGGAAGGGACGATCGTCAAGTGGCTGAAGAGCGAGGGCGAGGCAACCAAGGCCGACGAGCCGCTGCTCGAGATCTCCACCGACAAGGTCGACACCGAGGTGCCGAGTCCCGCCGACGGAATCCTCGACCGCATCGTCAAGCCCGAAGGCGAGACCGTTCCCGTCGGCACCACGATCGCGCTGATCACGCCCACGGACGCAGCCGCCGGTAGGAGCGGCGTCCTCGAGTCGTTGGCCGCCCCCTCCGGCGCCGGCACGCACGAAGCTGCCGCTTCCGTCCCGAACGGACCGGGAGGAGGCCGCGCCTTCGTCTCTCCCGTGGTGGCGCGGATCGCGGCGGAGCAATCGGTCGATCTCTCGCTCGTTCCCGGAAGCGGGCGCGGCGGCCGCGTGACCAAGAAGGATCTCCTCGACTACATCGAGCGGACGGCGGGCACGGATGCGGAGACCACGCCCCGGCCGGTTGCGGCCCCGGCGCCCGTACCGCAGCCGCAAGCAAGTTCCGCGCCACATTTCGAGACGCCCGGCGAGCGGCATGAGCGGATGTCGCAGATGCGCCTCGGCATCGCCGAGCACATGCGCCGCTCGCTCGACACCGCGGCTCACGCCACCACCGTGTTCGAGGTCGACATGTCGAGAGTCTTCGACATCCGGACGCGGCTCAAGCCCGAGTACCTCGAGAAGCACGGTGTCCGCCTCACCTATCTCTCCTTCGTCGCTCGCGCCACCGTCGAGGCCCTGCGCAACTGGCCCTGGCTGAACGGCGAGGTGCGCGGCGAAGAGGTCGTCACGCGCGGCTTCGTCAATCTCAGCATCGCGGTCGCGCTCGACGAGAGCAAGGGCCTGATCGTGCCCGTCATTCGGGGCGCCGAGGGGCTGAACTTGCTCGGGATCGCGCGGGCGATCCAGGACCTGAGCGAGCGTGCCCGCGCCAAGCGCCTGATCCCCGACGAAGTGCAGGGCGGCACCTTCACGATCACCAACCCGGGCGGCTACGGCTCGATCATCGGCACGCCGATCATCAACCAGCCGCAGGTTGCGATCCTCGACGTCGAGGCGCTGGTCAAGCGCGCGATCGTGATCTCGGACGACAACGGCGCCGACGCCATTGCTATCCGCCCGATCATGAACCTCTGCCTCTCCTTCGATCACCGCCTGATCGACGGCGCCTACGCGGTGCAGTTCATGGCCGAGGTACGCGCCAACTTGCAGAACTGGAACGAAGAGCGCTACTAGCCCGAGGGGTGGCCGGCAACGTGATCGTGATCGAGCCAGCCGCGGAGGGTGACGCCGAGGCTCTGGCGGAGATCTCGCGCCGGGCCTTCGAGCACGACGTCAACTACGGCGCGCCCGGCCCATGCGGTCCGCCCGGCTACGACTCCGCCGGCTGGCAGCAGGAGATGATCCGAAACGGCCGCTTCTTCAAGGTGCTCGAGCAGGATCGGCTCGTCGGCGGCTTCGTTCTCTTCCGGCTCGAGGACGGGAGCGTGGAGTTCGGCCGCGCCTTCCTCGAGCCCGAGTGCCAGAACAGGGGTATCGGAGCCGAGCTGCTCCGCTTCGCCGAGGGTGTCTTCGCCGAGACCAAGCGCCTCGTCCTCGACACACCGAGCTGGAACCTGAGGACTCAGCACTTCTACGAGAAGGGCGGCTACGTGAAAGTGGGCGAACTGGATACGGGCGAGGGCTTCGTCCTCTTCCAGTACGAGAAGAGGCTGGGAGCGTGAGCGCGAACCTCGAGCTCGTTTCGGCGATCCGCAGCGGGCTCTCGCGGCTTGCCGACGCGAAGCGGGCACCCGGAATGAAGGCGTACCTCAAGACGGAGCTGCCCTGCCGTGGCGTGACCGTCCCGCTCCAGCGCGAGTTGGTCGCCAGAGCCGCGGCGGATTTCCCGCTCGAGAGCTTCGACGACTGGCGCGAGACGGTGCTCGAGCTCTGGCGCGGCGCCGAGTATCGCGAGGAACTCGGTTGCGCGGGTTTCCTCGCCGGGCAGAGCCGCTACCGAGCGTTCCATACGCTCGCTGCTCTGCCGCTCTACGAGGAGCTGATTGTGCGCGGCGCCTGGTGGGATCTCGTCGACGACGTCGCCACGCACCGGCTCGGGCCGCTTCTACTCGACTTCCCGGAGCAGATGCGAACGAAGATGCTCGCGTGGAGCCGCGATCGATCGCTCTGGAAGCGGCGTAGTTCGATCATCTGCCAGGTCACTTTGAAAGCGAAGACAGACCGAGAGCTTCTCTTCGCTTGCATCGAGCCCAATCTCTCCGACGGCGACTTCTTCATCCGCAAGGCGATCGGCTGGGCGCTGCGGGCGCTCGCCCACGTCGACCCGGACGAGGTCGCTCGCTACGTGCGAGAGAACGAGAGCCGGCTGAGTCCGCTCAGCAAGCGAGAGGCGTTAAAGAACCTATGACGAAACGAAGCACTCCACCGCCTGGCCGCGCTCGGCAAGCGCGATTCGTCGTCCTCGACCTCGCCCGTAGCCTCCGGCTACGAACGAGGCGCTGCGTCCTAACCTCGCACTCACCGATCACACCGGGAGCCGGTTTCGTCAGGAACGTGCGGCAGAGGTGGTCGAGGCGTGGATGGCAGGGGCCGCACGGTCCGCGCAGGCGCACCGGTGGTGCGGAAAGCGGACCGGGTGGTCACTGGCGCCGCGAATCGGCCGCATCGGTCGTGCGGGCCTGGCGGAATCGGCTCCCTTGTCGGCGGGTCTTCATTCCGTCGGAGGTTCATCAAGAACGTGCCGGACAACTAGGCTGAAGACAGTCGAGAGAGGGGAAAGACGGATGACCTATCGCTTCATCGATGTGCACGAGCTGGAGCCGGTGTTCAACGGCCGTGTGCGCCCGGTGCGAAGATCGCTCGAGATCGAATCTTTCGGGGTCAACGAATTCGAGCTTCCGGCCGACTCGACCACCTATCCCGAGCATGACGAGCTCAAGACCGGGCAGGACGAGCTCTACGTCGTGCTCGAAGGAAGTGGAACGATGACGATCGACGGCGACAGTTTCGAGCTCGTACCCGGCCGCTACGTCTACGTCACGCCCGAGTCCAAGCGCCATATCGCGCCCGGACCGAGCGGACTGCGCTTCGTCGCCATTGGCGCACCGGCCGGCGGCAAGCACGGCGGCAGGATCTGAGGGCGATGCGCGCCTATCTGTTCAATCTCGGCGTCGTCTCCTACAGCGAAGTCTGGGACCTGCAGCGCTCGCTCGCGGCCGCCGTGTTGCAGGGCGCCGTTCCCGACACGGTCATATTTTGCGAGCACCCACCGGTGATAACGATCGGGCGGCGTACCGAGGAGAACGAGCTGCACGTGCCGCCCGGTGCCGAGGTCGAGATCGTCGAGACCGACCGCGGCGGCAAGTCCACCTACCATGGCCCCGGGCAACTCGTCTGCTACCCGATCCTCGACCTGCACCGCCACGGCAAAGACGTGAAGCTGTACCTGCGCCGGCTCGAAGAGGCAATCATCCGCACGCTCGCGCCGCTCGGTATCGAAGGGACGAGGATCGAGGGATTGACCGGCGTTTGGCTCGAGAATCCACCCAGGAAAATCGCTTCGATCGGCGTGCACATCAGCCGCTGGGTCACGACTCACGGCTACGCGCTCAACGTCGATCTCGACCCGGCGCCCTTCAGCGATTGGATCACCGCCTGCGGGCTGGAGGACGCGGCCTTCACCACCGTCGCCAGCGAGCTGGGGCGCTCGGTGACGGTCGAGGAGATCCGGCCACTCGCCGCGGCCGCGATTGCCGAGGTGTTCGAGCTCGAGCTCGAGGAGCTGCCGGTTGAAGACGGCGGCACCGGGCTCTGGCCACAGCCCATTCATGCGAAGCTGGGCGCGAAGGGAGGCTGAGTCGTGTCGCTTCCCGTCGGAGACCGTCCGCGCCGCCCCGAATGGATGAAGGTGCGCGCGCCGAGCGCCGACTCGCTCTACGGAGACGTGCGCAAGCTCCTGCACGGCCAGCACCTGCACACCGTCTGCGAGGAGGCCCACTGCCCGAACGTGGGCGAGTGCTGGGGACGGGGAACGGCCGCCTTCCAGATCCTCGGCGATACCTGCACCCGCGCCTGCCGCTACTGCAACGTGCGCTCCGGTAAACCGCAGGGACCGCCCGACCCCGACGAGCCGAGGCGCCTGGCCGAGGCCGCCGCCCGCATGAAGCTCCGCCACGTCGTCGTCACCTCAGTCGACCGCGACGACCTCCCCGACCGCGGCGCCGGTCACTACGCAGCCACTATCCGCGCGCTCAAAGAGCTTCTCCCGACCGCTTCGATCGAGGTGCTTACGCCCGACTTCGCCGGCTTCGAAGAGCAGGCGCTCGCGCTCGTGCTGGCCGAGCGGCCCGAGGTCTTCAATCACAACATCGAGACCGTGCGCCGGCTGCACGCCAGGATGCGCGGCAGCAAGGCCAACTACGCACGCTCACTTCAGTTGCTCACTCGCGCCGGGGAGGTGGCCGGCTATCCCGTCGCCACCAAGTCCGGCTTGATGGTCGGGCTCGGCGAGACCAACGAAGAGGTCGTAGAGACCTTGCGCGACCTGCGCGCCCACGGCGTCGAGATCGTCACCATCGGCCAGTACCTGCAGCCGACTCCCAAACACACACCGATCGACCGCTGGGTGCACCCGGACGAATTCGGCTCGTTCCGCGATCTCGGCCGCGAGCTCGGCTTCAACTCCGTCTTCTCCGCTCCTCTCGTTCGCTCCAGCTACCGGGCCGAAGAGCAGCGTCTGAGCGCCGACGCGAACCGCTGACTCCTGCCCGGGGGCGGAGTTTGAGCTTCGCACAGCAATGGGTAACTTCGACGAATGAACCAGAGATTCGATCTATCCAAACGTATCGCGACGCTTCGGATCGTCTTCGGCGTGGTCTGGTTGGTCGACGCCGGGTTGAAGATGAACCACGTCTTCGTCAACGAGTTCAAGGCCGACTTCACCGAGGGCTCTGCGGGCCAGCCCGACTGGCTCCACTGGTGGTTTCGCTTCTGGACTCACGTGATCAACACGAGCCCGTCCACCTTCGCTTACATCACGATCGTGCTCGAGGCGCTGCTCGGCTTCTCTCTTCTGTTCGGTTTCGCCAGGCGTACCGGCTATATCGCCGGCTTCCTGTTCAGCATGGCGATCTGGGCGATCCCCGAGGGATTCGGCGGCCCCTATTCGATGAGCTCGACCGACATCGCGCAGGGAATCATCTACGCGCTCGTCTTCGCCGCCTTGTACGGGCTCGATTCCTCGCTGAGCTCCAGGCACGCCTGGATGGTCGACGAGAAGATCGAGCGTCGCTTCTCTTGGTGGCGGCCGATCGCCGAGCCGTAAGCAGACCCGGACGCAGGTCTAGCCCACGCCGAGCGCGTCCAGCGCCTCGGCGTGGAGCAGGCCGTTCGTGGAGACACCACTGCCCCCGTCGATCACGGAGCGCCCGGCGAGGTCGGTGAACTTTCCGCCCGCCTCCTCGACGATCAGCTTGAGCGGGGCGCAGTCCCAGATCTTCACTGCCGGGTCGACCGCCACGTCCACCGAGCCCTCGGCAACGAGCATGTGCTGCCAGAAATCGCCGAATGAGCGCGCATGCCAGGCCCGGGCCGCGAGCGGCGCCAGGCGCTCGATCCCCTCGCTCAGCTCGAACGAGACGACCGCATCCTCGAGGCGCGCGACACTCGAAACCTTTGTCCGGTGACCGAACCCGATCGACATGGTCGCGTCTTCCAGCCTCTTCACGCCCGAGACCCGGATCGGGCCGTCGTTGCGGAAGGCGCCCTTGCCGCGCTCGGCCCACCAGCGGCGCCCCAGCGCCGGGGCCGAGGCGAAACCGAGCTCGACCTCTCCGTCCAGCTCCAGCGCGATCAGGGTCGCAAAGATCGGGATGCCGCGGCTGTAGTTGCGCGTCCCGTCGATCGGGTCGAGGATCCAGCGGCGGTCGCCCTCGCCGCTCGAGCCCTCCTCCTCGCCCAGCACCGAGTCGCCGGGCCGCTCCGCGTCAATCCGCTCGCGCAACGCCTTCTCGATCGCGCGATCGGTCTCGGTCACCGGCGAGAGGTCGGGCTTGGTCTCGACCTGAAGGTCGAGCGCCCCGAAGCGCGCCAGCGCCAGCTCGTCGGCGATATCGGCGAGGCCGGCGGCGAATTCGAGATCGGAGGGCATCGATCTTAAGTCTGACGATCGGCGCGGAGCGCCGCGACTAGGGCCTATCGGGATAGGCCCTTACTCGCTCGAGTATTCCGGTTGGGCTTTCTCGTGCCGGATCTCGGCGACGGCGTTGTTGGCGGCCATCGCGGCCTCGGCCAGCGCGATCGTGATCAGGGTGATCTTGCCCTCGTAGCCGGCCACGTCGCCGGCGGCGTAGATGCGGGGCTTGGAGGTGCGCATCGTGGCCGCGTCGACAAGGAGCTGGCGGCGGCTGAAGTGCTCCAGGCCCCAATCGGCGATCGCGCCGAGATGGGACGAGAAGCCGAGCAGAGTGATCAGAGCGTCGCAGGGCACTCGCTCGCGCTCGCCGGTCTCGGTGTTCTCGATCGTCACCGCCTCGATGCTCCCGGCGCCGTGGATCTCACGCACTTCGCAGGGCGTCATGATCCGGGCCTTGCCGTCCTGCTCCAGCGCTCGGGCTCTGGCGAGCGTGGACTCGAGCGCGCGGAAGCGCTCGCGCCGGTGAACGAGCACGATCGGCGTCTCGACGACCTCGGCCAGCCCCAGCGTCCAGTCGAGAGCGGAGTCGCCCCCGCCCACGATCAGGCAGCGCTTGCCCGCGAACTCCGCCTTCTCGCGCACGAAGTAGTGCAGGCCGCGCCCTTCCCACTCGTCGATACCGTCGAGCGGGAGCTTGCGCGGCGCGAAGGCGCCGTGGCCGGTGCTGACGATCAGGCTGCGGGTCAGATACGTGTTGCCGGCATCGGTACCGAGCCGGATCAGCTCTTCGCCCTCCAACTCGACCGTCTCCAGCGAGCTCGCCTCCTCGGCCAGGCGCAGGTCGGGCTGGAACTGGAGCGCCTGCTCGGCCAGGCGAGATGCGAGCTCGTGCGCGATCACGCTCGGAAAGCCGGCGACGTCGCCCATGTGCTTCTCGGGGTAGATCGCAACCAGCTGGCCTCCGACTTCCTCCAGCGCCTCGACGATGCGTACGGTCGCGTGCCGGTGCCCGGCGTAGTAGGCAGCGGCAAGACCCGCCGGCCCCGCGCCGAGGATGGTCACATCGACGGGACTGCCGTCAGTCATCTGTAGCTCTCCGGAGCCGACACTCCCGAGATCCTAGAGCTCGCCGAAGCGAGCAAGGGTCAGGAGCCGCAGCCGCCGCAGCCCGAGCCGGACGAAGCGCAACTCTCGTCATCGGCGCGGAAGGAGGAGCCACAGCCGCAGGACTGGGGAGCGTTCGGGTTTTCTATCGAAAACCCCTCCTCGTCGCCGAGCGTGACGAGATCGATGATCGCGCCGTCGAGATAGGGCGCGCTGAAGGGATCGACCACGACCTGGACGCCGTGCTGCTCGGCCGTCACGTCACCTTCGAGAGCCTGCTCGTCGAAGCCGAGCGCGTATTCGAAGCCGGAGCAGCCCCCGCCCTGAACCGCCACGCGCAGCACGCCGACTTCGCCCTCGGGCTCTTCGGCCATCAGCTCTTTCACCTTCGTGGCCGCGGTCTCGGTCAGCGTCAGCACGGGAGTCTCGGTCGTCGCCATGGGCGGGCATGGTAGCAGCGAGCATGACTCTGACCGAGTGGCGACGCGCTAGCCGATTCACTCCATTAGATCGGGTTGTAGAAACTGTTAAGTTGCCGAGCACGCGGCTCGGGGCCGGTTCCCGGGCGGGGCGAGAAGACGCATCAATGCTGAGAAACTGGCTTCCCTTCCTGATCTTCGGCCTGTTCGCGCTCGGCATATCGAGCGTGATGCTCTTTATTAGTTTCGCTTTGTCGACTCGAGTACGGAAGGCGCCGAGTCAGCGGGGCCTTCCGTTCGAGTCGGGCGTCTCGACCGGACCGCCGCGGCACCAGCGCTTCACGATCGGCTTCTACCTAACGGCGATGCTCTTCATCCTCTTCGATATCGAGATCGTCTTCCTGTACCCGCTGGCGGTCATCCTGCACAAGCTGGCCTGGTTCGGCTTCGTCGAGCTCGTCGTCTTCGTCGGGCTGCTCGCGGTCGCCTACGTCTACATCTGGCGGAAGGGAGCGCTGGAGTGGGAATAGCCGAGGGAAAGCGCCTCGCCGACTACGGGCTCAAGTCCGAGCGCCTGCTGATGGAGAGCAAGGGCCCGGGCGCCTTCGAGCAGGAGATCGCCCGGGTGGAGAAGCTCGTGCTGGCGACCACGCTCGACAAGGCGATCGCCTGGGCGCAGACGCACTCGATGTGGCCCGACACCTTCGGGCTGGCCTGCTGCGCGATCGAGATGATGGCGGTGGCCGGTCCGCGTTACGACCTCGCCCGTTTCGGCATGGAGGCCTTCCGCAACTCGCCGCGCCAGGCCGACCTGCTGATCGTATCGGGCCGCGTCTCGCACAAGATGGCGCCGCCGCTGCGTCAGATCTACGACCAGATGCTGGAGCCGAAGTGGGTGATCGCCATGGGCGTCTGCGCCAGCTCGGGCGGGATGTTCGCCAACTACGCCGTGCTTCAGGGCGTTGACAGGATCGTCCCGGTCGACATCTACATACCCGGCTGCCCGCCGCGACCGGAAGGGCTGCTGGAGGGGATCGTGCGCCTGCACGAGCGCGTCATGGCCGGCGTCCCGCCCGCGTACGAGATCGGCGAGGAGATCTGTTGACCGGCTACGAGCGCATCCCCGGGCTGATCGGCGAAACCGAGGATCGAGGCGAGACGACAGTGGTGGTCGAGAAGGAGCGCCTGAGCGAGGCCGCCCTCTATCTCCGCGACGAGCTCGGCTTCAACTTCCTCTCCGATATCGCCGCCACCGACTATCTCGGCTGGGGCGGCGAGACGGCCGGCTCCTGGGGATCGGCCGACGGCCGCGATCTCAACGTTCCCTACACGCTCGGGCTCGACCTCGTCCCGGAGCCCAAGCCGAAGCGCTTCTCGGTCAGCTATCACCTGCTGGCGCTGCGCGCCGATCCCGTGCGCGTGCGGCTCCAGACCTGGCTCGACGAGGGCGAGACGGTTACGAGCGTCGTCTCTGTCTGGCCGGTCGCCGACTGGCTCGAGCGCGAGGCCTACGACCTGATGGGGATCGTGTTCGAGGGCCACCCCAATCTCGTACGCGTGCTCATGCCCGACGACTGGGAGGGCCATCCGCTCCGCAAGGACTACCCGATCGGCGGCGAGCCGGTGCGCTTCTCGGGGGAAGAGTGATGGCGACCGTCTCAGATTCCGTCTTCACCGGGCCGGTGCTCTACGAAGGAACGCGGATTCCCTCGCCGGTGCCGAGCTGGGTGCAGGTCGATCCCGCGCGCCTGGAAGACGGGAACGTCCTCGAGGTCAACTTCGGGCCCAACCACCCCTCGACCCACGGCGTCCTGCGCCTGGTCGTCGATCTCGACGGCGAGGAGATCGTCGGTATGCGGGCGGTGGTCGGCTATCTCCACACCGGCTTCGAGAAGAGCATGGAGCAGAAGAGCTGGTGGAAGGCGATCAACTACCCGAGCCGGATCGACTACCTCTCCAGCTTCCAGAACGAGCTCCTGTTCGTGCTCGCGATCGAGAAGCTGCTCGGAATCGAGGTTCCGCCCAAGGCGACCTGG
>Ga0182017_10003369_pt1 | contig 11951 bp, 9 predicted proteins | sample 712E3DmetaG_FD_120492 | JGI IMG/M metagenome (GOLD analysis project Ga0182017, IMG submission 120492) | Permafrost microbial communities from Stordalen Mire, Sweden - 712E3D metaG | ecosystem: Environmental > Terrestrial > Soil > Wetlands > Permafrost | place: Sweden: Stordalen | collected... | reverse complement strand
CCATTCTGGGTGATGACCATGGGCTCGCGCTGTTGGTCGAGTTGGCGCATGACCTCGGCGGCGTTGGCCTTGAGGAAGCTGATGGGTCTGACCTGAGTCGAGTAGCGCATGACCGAAACCTCCAAGGACCAAATATAGTCCTTTAATGGCCCGGTGCCAGCAGACCTCCAAGCACCAGCGCGCCCAGGCCGGTGGCCGGTAGGGGCGACCTGCGGTCGCCCATGCCCTATTTTCGCAGCACCAGCGCGCCCAGGCCGGTGGCGAGGGCGGCGTTGGCCGTGAGCCACGCGCGGTCGAGAACGTCGGGCACGAAGCGGACATCGGCCGGGTATGCGCAGGCGGCAAACAGCAGCCCGCCTGCTACGCCGAAGGCTAGACCAGCCAGGGCCGGGCGCAGGGAGCCCACGCTGTAGAGCAAAGCCACCGCGCCGAACGGAAACAAGGCACTCCACAGCAGGGGATTCCCTTGGCTGGCGGGGCCCAGGAGAAACGCGAGCGATTCCAGCGCGCCGGTGCCGATGGGCGAGTCGGCCAGCCACGCGGGGGTTGGGAGCGACGGTAGAAAGAAAAGTCCGGAAGCCCCGAGTACCAGCGCGCCGGCAAAGCCCCAGGCTCGCGCGCCGCCGAGTTTCTCGCGCCGGCGCATCCCGCCCAGGCCCAGCAGCCCCAAGGCCGTGGCCAGCCCGAGGCTGGCCACCCCGCGCGAGCCTCGGGCTTTTTGCAGGGCAGCCTGGGCGTCGGCGATCCCAGCGCCGTAGTGGTCGTCAATGCGGCGGCCGCCGGCTGAGGACACCGGCTTGGGCTTGCGGGCTGTGTCGACCAACACGGCCTGCACGGCGTCGGGCCGCGTGACCCCGGCGCCTACCACCAGCGCCGCGATGCCCGCCACATGGGGCGCCGCCATTGATGTCCCCATGAACCACAGGTACCCGTCCTGCGCAGCGCCGGGCAGGACGGTGTTCTGCAGGATACCATCGGGCTTGCCGTCGCCGTTTTGGTCCACGCGGGTGTTCCCGCCGGGTGCGGCTATGTCTATCTCCTTGCCCCAGTTTGAGTAGAAAGTCGTGGTCTCGTCCCACTGGGTGGCAGCCACCGCGATGACATCAGGGTAGCGCGCGGGGTAGCTGACCCGGCCACGGCCGTCGTTTCCTGCGGCTGCCACCACCACCACGCCCTTGCGATGCGCGTACTCGATGGCACGGCGGACGGGAGTGACCGGGAAGGGCCCGCCCAGGCTAAGATTGATGACGTTGGCATCGTGGTCGGCGGCAAAACGGATAGCCTGGGCGATGGCCGCCATCGAGCCCGCGCCCCGGCTGCTCAAGACCTTGAGTGGCATGATGGCAGCGCGGAAGGCGATCCCGGCCACCCCGCGGCGGTTGTTGGTGCTCTGGGCAATGGTCCCAGCCACATGAGTGCCATGGCCGTGATCGTCGTCGGTCTTGTCATTGTCGGCCACGAAGTTGAAGCCAGGAACGAAGCGCGTGCCCTGCAGGTCAGGGACGCGGGTGACGCCGGTATCGATGACGGCCACCACGACGCCACGGCCCTGGCCCAGCTTCCAAGCTGCGGGCAGCCCGACTTGGCGCATGTGCCACTGGTAGCGGAAACAGGGATCATTGGGGAAACCTGTGCCAGCCTCGCCCGAGCGGTCGTCGCTCGCGCATTCGGGCGCGTCAACCGGCGGTGCAGCCGGCGTCCAGTCCTCGGGAAACAAACTGACCGGGGTGTCGTAGTCGACTGACTCGACCATGGGGTCCATGCGCAGCCTGCGGGCCGCGTCCTGCGCGTCTTGCGGCGTGCGAAAACGGATGCGATACATCCGGTCGCTTACCGAAAAGCGACTAATGGGTTCGTCCACGTAGCCACGGGAGGCCAGCTCCTGGTCGGTGATGTCATCCCGAAAGTCGACGATCAGGGTGGTGGGGCTCGCACGTTCCGCAGCAAGCAGCTCGTCAGCCGGAGGCGAGCCGCCAGGGTGGGGAGACACACCACGCCATGACCAGGCCGTGATCCCGGTCAGCCCCAGCAAGATGGCGGCGGCTGTGGTTGCACGCATCAGCATTGAGTATATGCGGCTCCGGGGTCGGCCACAGCTCGCGCGGCAGAATATCTCATTGCATTAGGGGAGGGAAGACGGGCCAGGCCTGTGGCGGGCGGCGGCACGAGGTTGACCCTTCTCAGGGCAGCCGCGTCACTGCTGCTAGTGTACCCACGAGTAGGTTGACGTGGGGGAACCTAGGAGAATAAAGTTCTACCGCCCGAGCCTATCCACGACCACGCCGCACGCCCCTGCAGGAGCCTTTCCCCAAATGTCGCTAGCTTCGAAAAGGTATCGCTATGCCGCGCTCCTCACCATTCTCAGCGCGGCGGCCACCTGGGCGACTCTGGCCAAGGCTGAAGATGCGGACTCTGTGCAGAAGGTTGTCGAGCTCAACAAGAAAGCGCTAGCCGCCTTTGCCAACCTCGACGTGGAAGAGGCAACCAAGCTTCTCAAGCAAGCACTTGAGATCTGTGGAACTGCGCAGCTAGAGAAGCACCCCGCGGCTGCGCGCACGCACGTCCATTTGGGCGCGGTCTACGTGGCCGGGCTCAAGCAGCGCGACCAAGGCATGGAGGAGTTCAAGAAGGCGTTGCGGATCGATCCCACGATCAAGGTCACCAAGGCCCTGCTCAACCCCGAGGTTCAGTCAGCATTCGCAGAGGCTTCCATGGATGTCACGGAAGGTGCCGAAGCAGGGGGGAGCGCCCCTGGCGCGGCCCAGCCCGAGCCTCAGGCCGCGCCGCCCACCCAGCCGGCGCCGCCCCCCCAGCCGGCGCCGCCTGCCCAGCCCCCGGCCTCGGCCGAAAGCGCAATCGTTCACACCCCGGTTACTCAGGGCGTAGTGGGCCAGCCCATCATTATCAAGGTACAGGTTCCGGAGTCATTGGATGCAGAGAGGGTAGTGGTGCTCTACCGGCCCGAAGGTGCGACGGACTTTCTCACGCGCGAGATGGACCCGGTCAAGGACAGCGATTGGTACCAGACGGAGATTCCACCCGAGGCGACCAGAGGCGCATCGGTTGCTTACTACATCCTGGCGCAGAACGCAGAGGGCCAGCCGCTAGCGCAGAAGGGGAGCGTGGAAGAGCCGCTCGTCGTCACCCTGGGTGGCGAGGGAGTCGAAGGCGCGGGCCCTGGGGGCGAGACCGCCGAGGAGGGCGAGGAGGCCGGCGAGGAGGGTAGGGCTCCCTTCCTCTGGTTTACCCTGGCCGTAGGCAGTGGCTTCGGCTACCACTCGGGCACGCCCGAGGCGAATCGCACCAACGACTACGGAGACAAGCTGAAGAGTTCCGGCATCGCCTGGTCCGAGCTTCTGCAGATCGCACCCGAGGTTGGCTTCTTCATTTCTGAGAGTCTGGTTGTGTCGCTGCAGGGTCGAATTCAGATCGTGACCGGCGCCACCCAGGTCAATGGCAGCCAGGTCGGCGGCGCTTGCAAGGGAGGCACCTGCCAGCCGTCATCCTACGCCCTGGCGGGGCTGGCCAAGGTGACGTGGTTCCTGGGCGAGCCCAGGAGGGTCACGCCCTTCCTAACCCTGGCTGCGGGCGCGGGCCAGATTCGCCACGTGGTCGACCTCCCGAAAGAGGACACGCCCGACCACACGAAGAAACAGAACCTGTTGGGCTGTCCGGCGAGCAACTGCAAAGATACCGTGGTGGGTGGCCCGGTTCTCTTCGGTCCCGGCGCGGGTGTCACCGTCGAGTTGAGCGATTCATTCTTGATCATCGCCAGCGCGACCGCCCTGGTGGGCGTGCCCAACATAATGGCTAACTTGGACGTGAACCTTGGTGTTCTCTACCTGAGGTAGGGGCGAGAGGCCATGACGTCCTCGCGGCCGCCGAGGAGAGTGGCGTAGCGGGCTGCGACGAAGAGGGCGTCGGAGAGTCGGTTGAGGTAGGGAACGATGGAGCCGCCGACCGGCTCTTGGGCAGCCAGGCGCACCACCTGGCGCTCGGCGCGGCGGCAAACCGTGCGCGCAAGGTGTAGGCACGCGGCCGCGGGTCCGCCGCCGGGCAAGATGAAGGCGCGAAGTGGCGGCAGCCTGCGCGTCCAGGCATCGATGTTTCGTTCCAGGGCCGTGACGTGGCGGGCCGCGATGTGTTGCCTAGCCGTAGCCGGCGCGGCCAACTCCGCGCAAAGGCCGGAAAGCTCACTCTGGATGCGGCCCAGGCGAACGGTCAGGCGTGCCGCGCCGACAGGCGCAGCGGGCTCTCGCAGCAGGGCCCGCGCGAGCCCGATGCTCGCGGAAAGCTCGTCCACAGCGCCCAGACACTCCAGCCGTTGGACGTGCTTGGCCACGCGCCGCCCACCGGTAAGCTGCGTCTGCCCATGATCGCCCCTGCGCGTGTAGGTTCTAGCCAAACCAGTCACCTCGGTCGCAGAGTTGGCTTGCGACTGGTTTGGGGGCCGTAGTTGAGCACAACCACCTCCGACACCGGCCCTCGCTTCTTGCCGTCCGAGTTGATCATCCTGCGAGCGGACACGTGGTGGATGCGAAAGTCCGCGTATAGCTCGCGTATCAGAGGTGTGTCGCTATTCGACAGCATGAGCAGACACCCGCGTCGGTCGAGTTCGGCGTAGAGCGCGGCCAGGTCGCGCTGGTCCTTCTCGCCGAAGGAGCCGCTGGTGTAGGATGTGAACTTGGCGGTCTTGGAAAGCGGTTGGTAGGGCGGGTCAAAGTAGATGAAGTCGCCCTTGCGCGCGACTGCGGACAGGTCGCGGAAATCGCGCGCGTGCAGTTGCGCTTTCTGCAGGGCAATGCTGACTGCGCGCAGCAGAGCCTCGCTGAGAATCGTCGGGTTGACACGATGACCAAAGGGCACGTTGAAGATCCCACGGCTATTCACCCGATATAGGCCGTTGAACCCCGTCTTGTTGAGATAGATGAGGCGGGCGGCGCGTGCGGCACGGGTTTGCGGACTGTGGGTCCGCGCTTCGTAGAAGTAGGACTCGCAGTGCTGCTTCTGGTGCTGGCGCAGCAACTCGATGAGAGCGTCCAGCTCGTCACGCACGGCCAGAAACGTGTCGATCAGCTCCGCATTCGTGTCGCAGAGCAGGGCATGCGACGGCTGCAGCAAGGCCTGGACGTGAAAGAAGACAGCTCCACTGCCGAGAAAGGGCTCCAGGTAGCGGCCGACCGAGCCTGGCTTTGGATACAGGGCCTGGAACTGGCCCAGAAGCTGGCTCTTGCCTCCCGCCCACTTGACAAAGGGCCGCAAGAACGTGGCGTTTTCGCCAATCCGGAAAGGGGAGCGTTGGCGGGAAAGCCGGTCGTCGCTGGGCGATCTTCGGGGTGACACGGGGACGCATTTAACCCGCCTTCCGCGGCAGAATGCAACGCTGGAGCGAAGCGATCGCGACCCGTGCATGGGAGGCTGGCCCTGCGGCGTCACATAGATTTAGGTGGCGTTTGTGTCCTCGTCGAATAAACTGCCGCGCCTTTAGTCATCCCCCAGAATAGGTCATGCAGGTTTCATGTCGTCCATCGAGAAGATTCGCAACATAGGCATTTCCGCGCATATCGATTCAGGAAAAACCACTCTCTCCGAACGGGTGCTCTTCTATTCCGGCAAGATCCACAAGATCGAGGAGGTCAAGGGTCGCTCCGGCGTGGGCGCGACCATGGACTTCATGGACTTGGAGAGGGAAAAGGGAATCACCATCCAGTCGGCCGCCACGTCGTGCGAGTGGGATGACTGCACCATCAACCTCATCGACACGCCCGGCCACGTGGATTTCACCATCGAGGTGGAGCGTGCCCTGCGCGTGCTCGACGGTGCCGTGCTGGTGCTCTGCGGCGTGGCCGGCGTGCAGTCGCAGTCGTACACGGTCGATCGTCAGATGCGGCGCTACCAGGTGCCACGCATCGCCTTTATCAACAAGCTGGACCGCTCAGGCGCCAACCCGGAACGCGTGACCGAGCAGTTGCGGGAGAAGCTGCACCTGCACACCATCCCGGTGCAGATCCCCATAGGTTCCGAGGACCGCTTCGAGGGTGTGGTCGACCTGATCCACAGCAAGGCGGTGTACTTCGACGGGCCCAGGGGCGAGGACGTGCGCTTGGCCGAGATTCCGGCCGATCTGGTTGAGCAAGCCAAGGCCGCCCGGCAGAAGATGATCGAATCCATCGCCAACGTGGACGACGCCATCGCCGAGAAGTATTTGCACGAGCAGGAGTGCACGGCCGAGGACCTTGTTCCCGCCATCCGACGCGCCACCGTCGCCTTCAAAGGCACGCCGGTCCTCATGGGCTCGGCGTACAAGAACAAGGGCGTGCAGCTCCTGCTCGACGCGGTTCGCGACTATTTGCCCACCCCGTCCGAAGTGGAGAATATCGCGCTCGACCAGGAGCACGGCGAGGCCGAGACCAAGCTGGAATCCGACCCCGCCAAACCTTTCGTGGGGCTGGCCTTCAAATTGGAGGATGGCCGCTACGGACAGCTCACCTATATGCGCGTGTACCAGGGCAAGGTCAGCAAGGGCGACCTCATCGTGAATTGCTCGGCCCGACGGCGGAAGGTGAAAGTCCCGCGCCTGGTGCGGATGCACGCCGATGAGATGGAGGACATTCCCTCGGCCGAAGCCGGCGACATCGTGGCCCTGTTCGGGGTGGAGTGTGCCTCGGGAGACACTTTCACCGATGGACGCATCAACTGCACCATGACCTCAATGCATGTGCCCGACACGGTCATCTCGCTGGCGGTGGAGCCGCAGGACAAGGCGGCGCAGACCAATTTTTCCAAGGCGCTCAATCGTTTCACCAAGGAGGACCCGACTTTCCACGTCTCGCGCGATGTGGAATCAGGTCAGACCATCATCAGCGGCATGGGAGAGCTGCACCTGGACATCTACATCGAGCGCATGAAACGTGAGTACAACTGCGTGGTGGTTCGAGGTCGGCCCCAGGTCAAGTACCGCGAAACCATCACCCAGCGCGGCGAGTTCAGCTACACCCACAAGAAACAGACCGGCGGCTCGGGCCAGTACGCGCGCGTGGCGGGCTACCTTGAGCCGTTGCCCTCGGACCATGAGGGTACCTACGAGTTCGTGGACGAAATCGTGGGCGGCTCTATCCCGCGTGAATTCATCCCGGCTTGCGACAAAGGCTTTCAGAAGGCGATGAAGCGGGGGCCCCTGATTGGCTTCCCCATCGTGGGCGTGCGCTGCTTGATCAACGATGGTCAATCGCACCCGGTGGACTCGTCCGAGTTGGCCTTTCGCACGGCGGCCTTGCTGGGTTTCCGCGAGGCCTACCCCAAAGCCAAGCCCACTATCCTCGAGCCCATCATGCAGGTCGAGGTGCAGTTCCCCGAGGAATTCCAGGGCGCGGTCATCGCCCAGCTCAACCAGCGACGGGGAACCATTGCGAACACGGAGAAGCACGAAGCCTTTGTCACGGCCATGGCCGAGGTGCCGCTAGCCGACATGTTCGGCTACGCCACCGATCTGCGCTCGGCCACTCAGGGCAAGGGCGAGTTCAGCATGGAGTTCAAGCGCTACGCCGAGGTGCCCAAGCAGGCACGCGACGCCATGATCGCCGAGCACAAGGAGAAGCGGGAGAAAGAGCTAGCCAGTGGCCGCTCGCAGAAGCGCGCCGCCGGGTGATTGGTACCGGGGCCGGGACCGGTGGCCGGTGGCCGGATCCGGTTCCGGTAGCCGGATCCGGTTCCGGATGCGGGACCGGCGGCCGGCTCCGGTCAGTTGGACCGCAGCCCCCTGACGCGCGTATAGTTGTGCTGCATTCAACCGATAGGTACGACCATGACCACAAGCAAACGTGCGTTTCTTCTGCTGGCTGCGGGGCTTGTGCCACCCCTGGTTCTGGCTACCGGCAGGGTACAGGCAGCCGACGAGCCGCCTGTGCAAGGCGAAGGCAGAACTCTCGCCTATCTGAATGACCTGCACAACAAGGTGCACCGGGCCTGGGCGGACAGCTTTCTGGCCATGGCAGCCGCGCGTCTGCCCAAGGACCATCCCGTCAACCTTGCCACGCGCGCCGTGGTGGTCGAGCTGGTGCTAGCCCGGGGCGGCCGCTTGATCGGCACCGAGGTATCCACTCCTTCGGGATCCTCCGAGTTCGACACCTCAGCGCTGGACGTGGTCCGCGACAATGCCCCCTATGGGGTTGCGCCCGAGGAGGTTGTTTCCGACGACGGCAATGTCCACGTGCTGTGGACCTTTGCGCGCGACGATCGCCAGTGTTCGGGCCTGCAGGTGAGGAACGTGCAGCGTCCTCTGTCGCAGGCAGTACGCAGTTTGCTGGCCCAGGGCCGTGAGCACGTCGCCATCCAGCGCTTGCAGGCAGCCGGTGACGAAGCACGCGAGCAGGGCTTCTTGTCGTTTGCTTGGGCGTGGCTCGACCGCGCGGAAGTCGACCAGGGGCTGGCCGTGGCTGCAGCTCGTGCCGCGGGCGGCGACCATGCGGGAGAAAAGCGGCTTCGCCAAGCCGTGGAACAAGGCCAGGACGTGGAGACAGCGGCGCGTGGGTTGGCGCGGCTGGCGATTCCCCTGTGTCCTCTCGTGAAGGAGAAGCTTGAAGGGCCGGCAGGCGAGGCCCGGGGCGCGGCGGTAGCGGCCCTCGGCTTTGGGCTCGAGCGCGAATGCCTGCCAGGGGTGCTGGCGGTGGCCAATGACCGCTCGGCGCCCGAAAGCCAGCGCGTGGCGGCGGCGCAAGCCCTGGGCACCCTCGATGATCCTGACGCGCGCAAGACCTTGCAGGGGTTGGCCGACGACAAATCGCCAGCCATGCGGGCCGTGGCCTTGCTGGCCGGGACGCGGCCGGGAGGGGGTCGTGGCGCGGTGTTTCGCCTGACCGGGCTTCTGCATGATCCGGCGCCCGAGGTGCGTGGAGCCGCGGCTGCGGCCCTGCTGCGCACTGGGGGCGAGGCGATGGTGCCCCAGCTCTTTCAACTCCACAAAGAGAAGGACCCGCGGCCGGGCGAGGCGGTGGCGAAGGAACTCGGGGCCATGAACGGGGCGGCCTCGGCCGAGATGCTGGGCAAGCTCGCCCACAGCAAGTCTGACCGGCGGGTTCGCCTCGCAGGCGCGCGGGCATTGGCGGTACGCCGCGATCAGCCTGCGCGCAAAGCACTGGCCACCCTGGCAGGTGACCAGGATGCCGAGTTGCGCTTTCTGGGCAGCCGCGATCTCGAAGCGCCGAAACGCCTGGCCGCTGCCTCCGCGCCTGGGGGCCATGGTTGGCGCAACTCCTACGCCGCCCTGGCCGCAGGTCTGGGACGCCTGGCCGCGGCAGACTGGGCCTTGGCCCAATTCCCCAAGTTGGATGCTGCGGCCCGGGTGGAAATCATGGCCGCGTGGCTGGCCGGGGCAGAGCCGGTCGGCAAGTAGCACCGCTTTTCCAAAACTCGTAGCGGGGCGGCCTTTGCACTCGCAGAAGCTGCGCCTATTGTCGGGCGGGGACGCGATGGTGGCTTTCCGGGCACCGCTGTCTACCTCGAACGCACGCACCTTGGCCACGAGCTTGGGCGAAGAAGTCACCGAGCATTGGACGGGGATCCGAGAGGCGCGGCATCCGGCGCGGTGTTGGCACGAGCGTCTCGAAACCCGACGCAATAGCTGGGGAGGCGGCGGGAATCCATGCGTGCGCAGCAACGCCCATCGTGTGCAGGCCTCGCTCGATGCCCAACCAGCTACGAACTTTCGAGAGGTGGTACTAACGCTTTCTTGCGGCCTCAAGGGTCGCCATGGCCGCCAAGAACGCGCGCAGGTCGGCTGGTCCTTGCGTGGCCGAGCTGTGGACGCGGGCCATATCCAAGTCTTCGTAGGCATGGGCCACAGCGTTGCGGAAACCTGCAGCGCGAGTCAGGCGTTCGGAGAGGTCTGTTTCTATCATGCCAGCGTTCGAGAGTTTGCGGAACGCCTCGGCATAGCTAGTGGGCGAGCCGAGGCCGGATTTCACGCAGGTCGAGACCGCCAGGTCGATGGCGATTTGCACCGCCTGCCAGAGGTGAAGGACGACGGCGTCGGACTCGACGGTCATCGGCCGCAGGTCCTCCGGGCGGTCGGGTAGCAGATCCGCCACACGTCGGAGGTGCCGCTCGACGGCCGCCACCTTCTCTGCCAGGACAGCCGCGTCTGGGCTCATGCTGCTCGCACGTCGTTGAGGATTTGTCCGTAGGCCGCGCGCAGCACAGGTTCGACATCGCACCAGAAGCTGGCGGCGTCGATCTGGAACGTCTGGAAAGCGCCGGTGTCGTCCTCGAACACAGGTCTTCCGTCAACCGCAACCTGGATTCTCATCAGGGCGCTGGCCTCGGACAGGTCAACCAGATCGACAAGGTCCGTCCCCAGGATTTCCATCAGGCGCTCACGCAACAACTCCTTGGCAAGAGGCCCGTTGGCCAGATAGCCGAAGTCCCAGTCGGACTGGCTGTGTACATGCCCCAGCGCACGAGAGCCGAAAAGCACCAGCAGCCGAAGGCCGGCCTGCCGCGCAGATTGTGCCAGCACCTGCTCGGGAACCATGACCCCATTCTACGCAACCTATCAAAATACACCACGTCCGCAGAGCCCACCCGGCCACCGGCCACCGGCCACGGCTCCGGCCCCGTCGATTGCTTAACACCCTGCGGCTTCAGTGCTCGGCCGATTGTGGTCCACCATCTCGGTCGTGATATACGGTGCACTTCCGAACATGGCAGCGGCTGCGTTCTATGACCTCGACGGCACCCTGTGTCGTACCAACCTGGTGCACGCCTTTGCCTACAATGCGCGCAACCAGCAGGGCCTGTGGAGGAGCGTCACGCGGACGGCGTCCACGGTGGCCAGCATCCCCTTGTTTCTGGCTGCCGACTTGTTCAACCGGCGACTGTTCAACGAGATTTTCTTTCGCCGCTACCGGGGCGAGTCCGAGGACCGCTTGCGCTATCTGGCCCAGGAGCTTTTCGACACTGTGGTCCGGCCGTCCATCTTTCCGGGGGCCTACGAGCTCACCGACAAGTCGCGCCGACTGGGGCTGCGCCAGGTGTTGGTCACGGGCGCGTTGGACCTCACCGTGGAGCCGCTGGTGCGCCACTTGGGATTGGACGACTCGGTGACAAATCACCTCGAGTTTGTGGACGGAAAGGCCACTGGGCGCCTCTTGCCGCCGGTGATGGCCGCCGCGACCAAGGCAAGCTGGATTCGCACTTACGCCGAGAAGGAAGGACTCAACCTCACCGAGTGCTACAGCTACTCGGACAGCATGAGCGATCTGCCCATGCTGTCGGTGGTGGGCCACCCCACCGCTGTCAACCCCGATTTCCGCCTAAGGAACACTGCCCTTCAACATGACTGGCCCATCCTGGATCTGCGTTAGCATGAGGCCCCGATGACCAAGCGCGAAGCCAAGCCGCTGCGTGGGCCCGTGCCCCGCCACAAGGAAGACGATCAGGTCGTCTATATCGACGAGAACTCTGCGCCCCGGATCATCTTCTCGGGCACCGACATCCTGTGCGAGGACCTGCCCATCGGCACGCGGGTCATCTACGCCAAGCCGCCCATCGAAGGCCTGGCCAATCCTGGTGCCGCCATTCGCTACGCGCTCAACCATCCGCTCGACAGCGATCCGCTCTACACCCAACTTTCGCCCGGCATGCGCGTGACCATCGCGGTGGACGACATCAGCCTGCCCCTGCCGCCCATGACCACGCCTGACATCCGGCAGACCATGCTTGAGATCCTGATCGAGATGCTCGAGGCCAACGGGGTGGACGATGTGCACATCATCATCGCGCTCGGCTCGGCGCACCGGCGCATGACCCCGGCGGAGATGAAGCGCATGGCAGGCAAGAAGGTCTACGACGCCTTCTACCCCGACCGCTACTACAACCTCGACGCCGAGGATCCGGACGGATTCGTTCCCCTCGGCAAGACCGCCCAGGGTGAGCCGGTCAATATCAGCCGCCGT
>Ga0182017_10003366_pt1 | contig 11962 bp, 8 predicted proteins | sample 712E3DmetaG_FD_120492 | JGI IMG/M metagenome (GOLD analysis project Ga0182017, IMG submission 120492) | Permafrost microbial communities from Stordalen Mire, Sweden - 712E3D metaG | ecosystem: Environmental > Terrestrial > Soil > Wetlands > Permafrost | place: Sweden: Stordalen | collected... | reverse complement strand
TGAACGCGGTGGAGCGCTTCTTGGGCCGCGGCCCGGGCGACATCCAGCAGGTGGCCAAGGAAACCCTGGAAGGCAACCTGCGTGGCGTGCTGGCCACCTTGACGCCTGAAGAGGTCAACGAGGATCGTCTGAAGTTCGCCGAGTCGCTGTCACAGGAAGTGGAGCACGATCTGGCCAAGCTGGGTCTCCACCTGGACGTGCTCAAGATCCAGCATGTCACCGACGACGCCAATTACCTGGCCAGCATCGGCCGCGGGCAGATCGCCCAGGTGGTCAAGGAGGCGGAGATCGCCGAATCCAACGCGCACAATGAGGCGGCCAAAGAGGCTGCGGCGGCCGAGATGCGCGCGAAAGTAGCCGAGGCCGAGGCCGAGCGCACCATCGCCCAGCGCCGCAATGACGTGCGCCGCATTGCCGCCGAATTGGAGGCCGAGGCCAAGTCAATTGAAGAGAGGGCCGAGGCAGGCGCCCTGGCGGCCCACGCGCTCGCCATGCAGGATCTGGAAGGCGTGCGTCGCGAGCTGGAGGCTCTGCGCCTGCAGAGCGACGTGGTCGTGCCGGCCGACATTCAACGCGAGGCCGCGGCCCTGGCCGCTGCCGGGGCGGCCGCGCCGACCGCGGAAAATGGGCGCGCCACCGCCGAGTCGCTGGGATTGGTGGCCGATGCCTGGACCAAGGCGGGGCCGTCGGCGCAAGACATGTTCCTCATCAACAAGATCGAGGACATCACCAAGATCGTGGTCGACGCCGTCCAGCGCATCAAGCTGGGCCCGGTGCATTTGATCGACGGCGGCGACGGGCAGGCCCTGCCCCGCTTTGCCGCGTCCTACCCGGCGGCCGTGGCCGAGGTGTTGCGCTCGCTCTTTTCCACCACCGGCGTGGACATCACCGCTCTGCTCGCGCGCCAGGCGGGCAAGGAGGTGCGGCCATGACCAGCGTCGCTTTGCTCATCGCCGTCGGCGTCGTCGCCGCCATTGTCCTGCTCATTGTCATGACCCGCTTGCTCTACATCTGCCAACCCAATGAGGTGCTGATCTTCTCGGGCGCGCGCCGCGTGCTCGCCACTGGCCGGGTGGTCGGCTACCAGATCATCAAGGGCGGCCGCCGCGTGCGCCGGCCCCTGATTGAAGCGGTCGATCGCATGGATCTGACCAACATGCCGATCGAGCTGGCCGTGACCGGTGCATATTCCAAGGGCGGCATTCCGCTGAATGTGCACGGCATCGCCAACGTGAAGATTGCGGGTGAGCAGCCCATGCTCGACAACGCCATCGAGCGCTTCCTGGGCGTGGACCGCGCGCGCATCATGGCAGTGGCCAAAGAAACCCTGGAAGGCAACCTGCGCGGCGTGCTGGCCACGTTGACGCCTGTGGAGGTCAATGCCGACAAGATCAAGTTCGCACAGTCGTTGCTGACTGAAGCCGAGGAGGACCTGCGCCACATCGGCCTGGAGCTGGACACCCTGAAGATTCAGGACGTGTCCGACGACGTTAACTATTTGGACAGCATCGGACGCAAGCAATCGGCCGAGGTGCAAAAGCACGCTGCCATTGCCGAGGCCCGCAACAAGTCCGAGTCAGCTATTCAGTCGGCGCAGAACCATCAGACGACTGAGATCTCGCGCCTGGACGCGCAGCTTGGCACCTTGCGGGCGGACATGGCCCGGCGGGTGACCGACGCGCAGACCAAGGCGGTGGCCATGGTGGCCGAGGCCAAGGGCCAGGTCGCATCCAAGCTGGCACGCGCCCAGGCTGAACTCGACGTGCAAAAGGCGCGCGTCGAACAGGTGCGCCGCCAATTGCAGGCCGACGTACTGGAACCGGCGCGCGCGCAGAAGGCAGCCGCCGAGGCCACAGCCAAGGGCGAGGCCGCCAGCATTGTCGAGCAAGGCCGCGCCACTGCCGCCGCCATGCAAGAGATTGCCACCACCTGGCGCCGGGTGGGCGACAACGCCCGCCAGGTGTTCCTGATGCAGAAGGTGGACGGCCTGATGCGCATCGTGATGAGCAGCGCCGGCGATCTGAAAGTGGATCGTCTGACTGTGCTGGGCGGAATTGGCGGCAATGGCGGTGGCGGCGATCTGGCCGGCAAACTGATTGCGATGAGCGAGCAATTGAAAGCCGCGACTGGCCTGGACATGGTGCAAGCCGTGCGCGAGCGCGTAGCCGGAAAGCTGGTACCCCCGCTGCGGGTGGGGACGTAGGGAGAAGCTTCTACAGCTTGACTTGCCGAGCCAGGCGTACTATGTGTGCGAGGCCATTTGGGCGGAAGTCTTGTCTAACCTTGGTAGAGTTCGTGGCCGTGCGACCTGTCGGCATATGCTGTGGGACTTGGATCTGCGAGCGGTTTCGACAACTCTCTGGGAGGTGACGCATTCATGAAAGGGATCGTATCTGTCAAGTCTCTCATCGACGACTACATCTCAAAGCGCGGCCTCGCAGATGGCGCTCGTCTTCCTGCTATTCGGGAACTTGCCAAACAAGTCTCGTGCGACGAACGGGACTTGGCCTGGGCGCTTGAGGTTGCGGCCCAGAAACACCGAGTGATGCGCGACAAGGACGGCTGGGTGGTGCGGTCCCGAAGCGTCATTGGTGAACACCGCGGGTTTTCCTTCGCCAAGTCCGCCAAGCTCCGCGGACGGGCGCTCTTGAACGATGTACTGGAGGCAGCGCAACGCCTACCGCTCGAAGATTCGAACCATCCCTTCTACAAAGTCGAGCAGCGCGTCCAGGAGCAACTCGGGCTCGCTGCGACGTCTCCGTTTCTCGTCATCGAACGGGTCAGGCTCCTCGAGGACCGACCCGACTCCGACAAGAAGCGCGCTGGCGCGCTCCAGCGCGCCTATCTCGACCCTGCGCGGTTCCCGCCGGATTTTCTCAAGCGCCACAAATTTGAGAAGGAATCCCTCATCGCGATCTACGAGAAGTATGGGTACAAGCTCACCACTCGCGACACGTTGCTCACGGCACGCCTGCTGAGCCCTTATGAGAGCAACTTGTTGGTGCAGAGGTACGGGTCAGACTCCCGTGACAGAGCGGTATTGGACGCTGAGCAGCGACTGTACGCGCTCGATCCCAAGACCAAGGAGCCGTTCGTCTTGGAGTTTCTCAAGGCGTCGTACCTGGAGCACTGGAAGTACGAGATCAAGAACCGTCCCGCTGCAGTGCCGTAGGAGGCCATGGGCTCTAGCTTCTTGTTCGGCGTCCAGTGCGAATTGCACGTCCGTGGGTATGTGCGCTCAGTGCTTTCCTTGCCCGCGCTGGCAGACGGTAGCCGTTTTCAAGAGAAGGATCTGCTCGCGCAGGGCGTGGCAAGCACGAACGGAAAGCTGACTCTGGACGAGCACTTGACTGAGTTGCGTGGTCGCCGTGCGATACCAACCGACGCTCCCCTGCTCGCACTTGGCTTGCGCAACAACCTTGTGAATCTGCGGGCACCCGTGATCTGGCAAGGGTGTGCCCATGCCGTAGAGGGTGAGCGGCCCGAACAGAGTCTGCGCCCCTACTATGGCATCGGGACTCGCGGTGGGCGCCTCACCCTCGGCCAGGCATTGGGCGGGAGATCCGAGACCTGGCCAGATTTCTTCTGCGCGGGCGTTCCGGTGCTGTGGGACGACCTCGACCAGGAGGCCCTCCTCGATCTGATGCTGGCCGAGGCCGGGGATCACTCACACATCTTTGATCTTCCCCGTGGCACCCATCCTGATGCAACCGACGCAACGCGAGCAGTCTGGGCCCGTCTGCACGACGTGTTTCGGGCCACACTCCATGCCGATCGGACGACCGCGGTGCAGAGGATGCGCGCCGCCGTTGCCGCCGAGTCGCCGTTGCGTCGCTGCGATGACTACTTGCACGCTGTGCTGGGGGTCAGGGATGACGGGACGCTCGTCTGTGTGTTTGCCCACGGCCGCCTGGAAACGCTCGGCGCCATTGCCAAGGTGCGGGGCTGCCGCCGGGCCGTCTGCGTGGAAAATTCCGGCTCTATCATGCCCACCTTCCTGCCAAGCGGAATGGACGGCGAACAGATTCCGCTTCTGCACGCACCCAATTTCCGGCCGCGAGGACGGGTCTTGCTCTTTCTACAATTGGAGACGCCGACCTTCGGGTCGCTGAGGATGCCAACCACCTGACAACCACCACTAGTGCGACGGCGAGGAGGACGAGATGAAGATGACCGGGGCAATCGAAGTCAGCCAGCGCTTTGACCCCTACGTCCGGGTACCGGGTGCCTCGCAGCCGATGGATGCCGCGGATTCTCGCAGCGAGACGGTCCGCGCCCTGTTGCTCGACCGCACGGTGGAACAGGTTCGCAGCATCATTGCCGCCGTCGATCGTGGAGACATGCACCTTCTGCCTCTCGTGCTCCGGGGCCTCGACCAGGAAACTGAGGGTCTGTTCACCAGACGCGTCGTCGCCATGCTGGCGGCTTACGAGCGATTTCTCACCCAGACGTCGCACGCAGATGCACGAGAGGCCCTGGATGTCGTGTTTCGGCCGATTGGAGACTGGGTCGGTGGCCAGTACGTCGTCACGTCGCCAGCTCTCCTGGTCGTGCAGACTATTCTCTACAGTCACTGTGAGTGGTTCCACGAGTACCTTTGGGAGGCCAAATCAGCCATCCGCGCATATCGCGAGCTCCACGGTGCCATCTCGAACCAGCGCTCCACTCTGTCACCGGCGCACGCCCAGTTCGTTGCCGGCATCATTGCGCACCAGACGCTCTTGCGAACAACCTGGAGTACGGGTTCGGACGACGTTCCGGAGGCGTACGCATTCTATGAGAAGACCACCCATACGGAAAGGGGCGGGAAATCTCATCCCACCCTGGCTTGGGCCGAAGAGGAATACAACGATCCCGAGAAGGCCCAAGCCTGGTCGCACGAGGCAGCGGGGATGGCGCTGGCCCGCACGCTGTTCAAATTCCTCCCCGCAGAGAATGATTCGGACAAACGCCGGCTCTCTGCCGCCCTGATCTTGCATGCGTTGTGCCTCCACGGCCGCCATGGCCGGCTCGAGACCGATCGCCTGTCGGAGAGCAGGAAAATCAAGCATCAGGCACTGCGCTTTCTGGATTACCTCCGCCTGCCAACGGGTGCACGCTACCAGCCACGTTTGGCGTTCCTGCAATACGGCCGCTACGTACTTGCGTCGGAGAACTCAAAGGGCAGTTCGGGGCTCTTCGCGGCGGCCAAGAAGCGTATCATCGAGCCCAAAGACTCGCTTCCGCCCCTTGCCGATATCGCAAGAGGTAATCTCATGTTCGTCTTCCAGCGGGTCTCATCCTTGCGAGTCTGGCGCGACCAGAGGTTCGATGAAAACAACGTCAAGCCTCTTGATCTGGCTGGCAGCGGCGCGGCCAGTGATGCCATTGAGCGTATGGTGGCCGAAACAGTCGGCAAGGCGGTGTGTTTCCGGCTGCCTCCAGAAGGATATGTGAAGAGTTCGCTCGGGGTGTAACGAACTGCAAGTCCACCCATGGGGAGTTCGTCAATGGAATCAGACGCTGTCCAACCGAAAGAGCCTTCCAGTGTCATCGTGCAAGTTAAGTCCCTGATTGGTAAAGTCGCAGCAAAGCACGTGAACTACACCAACCGACGGTACCTTCCTGCACCGCTGGTCGGCCACGTTCTCAATACACTGCGCGATTGCCGGCCGAATGACTTCACTCCGCTCCACATCATAGCTCGCGATGTGCGAACAGCAGTTGCCTCCGCACACCGCGACGAGCAGTTTGTCGTGTGGCTGCCAAGGCCAGACCAGGTGGTGCAAGAGATGACGGAGGAGCTGTGGACGAAGATGGAGAAGGAAGAACGTGCGGGTGCGATTTGGCTCCCAGAGTTCGACACGGACGCGGCAGCCCTGATCGCTCGCTACGTCGCTGCGTTGATGATTGGCGTTGCGGTTTCCTACGCGCCACGCGAACTGCTGTTGGATTTTATCTCCCAAACTGCGAGCGCTGAGTGGAAGCCACTGATAGACGCGGCATTTCAGTCCAACGGCGGCCCACTCATGCGAACGTACGTCGAACAAGTACGGTCCAGGCGCGCAATCAGCAATCCCTCTGGCGACGTGGACCCATGGCTTGTGCGGGCAGACGACGCAGATTGGAAGAGGTGGACGGCGGCAGAACGGCCTGAGCAGGTTCGCGTCGTCGGGCTTGACATCGGAGGAACGCAGCTCAAGGCATGTTGTTACGATGCCCCCAATTGGGACACGCCAGCGTTCAACCACTCAATATCCTGGCCCGAGTCGTGCAAGATTCAGGACATTCTTCATCAGCTGTGCGAGAAGTGTCACAAGAGAGGAGACTGCAAGCTAGACGCTCTCGGGATCGCGCTTGCCGGGCCGGTAATGGACGACGTGCCGGTGGGCATCAGCAAAGTCACGAATTGGCTGCTGCGCGGGTCGAAGCCCGAGATCGCCGAGAGCACTCCCCTCAAGCCTCAAGACGTGCGCAGGGCAATGCCCGAGATCGCTGCGGGCAATCCCCTTGAGCTTCATGCGATTAGTTTCGCCACAGCCGCACGGAAACTTCTTGATTGTCCGCTGACGGTAGTACTCAACGACGGCGAGGCTGATATCCGGTCCTCGGAAAGCAAGGTGCGGGCGGGTGGCGAGGGCGTTACCCTCGTGATCAAGGAGGGCACAGGCGTTGCATTCGCTGTGTATCTTAATGGTGTGCCAGTTGACGTCCTTGCGGAGACGGCGAAGGCCGTCCTGAATCTACGCTGCGAGCTTCAGAACCGAAAGGAAGACGAGCGGATGCAACAGGGAGAACTGTCTGAGCGCTGTTCGAAGAAGAAATTCGGGAATTTGGTTCGCGTGCTCGGACTCAATTTGTGGAACGGCGTGCGTGAGAACGACGTGCGCATCGAAGCGCGCGATGATGTCGTCGGTTTCCTTGTCGGTGGCCTGCTTGAGCTAGCGGTAGATCCCGACCAAGGCGTCCGCGGCCTCGACAGACAGGGGATTGCTGACCGACTGTCCAGGAATGGCCTCGGCGGAGAGAGCTGGAAGAGGCTCCGAGAAGAATTGGGCAACGATTCTTTGCTCCCCCGGTTCTTGGAGGCGGTGGAAGCGTACAAAGGCGATCACGACGTGAATGTGAAGCTCTACTTGCATGCACGTCAGGAGATGGCGCGTCGCGGACGTCTGAATGCCATTCAGGCACTTCGAAAAGGTGGTGTGCCTGGCGGGACGCCCCATCCTGCGCCACAACATGCTGACTACGATGCACTTGGTGAGCCGATGAAGGCGGCAGTTGCTTGTGCTTGGGTTCTAGGGCGATGGCTGGCTGATGCTGTTGCGCTCGCCTGCGAGCTTTTCGACGCGCGGGAAGTGCGCCTCGGGGGTGGTCCTCTGAGCGGCAAGACCGGCCTATTCACAACGTGCTCTGCACGCGAGGCACTACAAGAGGTCTACGGGTTCGATGTTAGACCCGAAGGCGAGAACGAGGACGCGAGCGAGGATGATTCTAGTCCGAAGGAGTTGCCGGGGCGGGTTCGCGTCTCCGGTCACGGACCGCGAGCGGTCAGGAGGGTCAAGTTGAGCTTTCCCCCGGAAGAATCGAGCGAGGGTGGTCCGAAAGGTGCTGCACTGGCAGCGTTTGATGCCTACTTGGCAGCTCTGAAATTGAAGCAACTACGGGCGTGCCGAAGCTGGGTTGCAGACCACGCGCCGCGGGAAGGCGAAGCCAGGAAGCCCTTCAGTCCAGGAGAAGTGGAGAACGCTGTCAAGTTGGACACACGCGAGCCTTGGCTGCTGACTGACGTTGAGGTCTCGAACATGCTGGCGCGTGAGTCCTCAGCCCTCGCGCTCACGCGGACCGGTGATGACAGCTTTGTAAGCTGGTTGGCCCGCCCCTGATTCCTTCGGGAAGTCAGACGGTCTGCTTGTAGTGAACCTCGCTCAATTCCCTCAGGCGATCCGCGGCTTGTTCAGGTGTCAAGTCCCGCTGGGGCATGCCGAGCAGTTCAAAGCCGACCATGAACTTCCGCACTGAAGAGCTGCGCAGCAAGGGCGGAAAGAAGTGCATGTGAAGCTGGAAATCACTGCTGCCTTCCGTCTTCGGGGCTTGGTGAAAGCCCATGGAATAGGGGAAACTGCACTGGAATAGGTTGTCGTAGCGGGTCGTCAGACGCTTCAGTAGATCCGCCAGGGCGTCGATCTCCGGTTCATGCAGGTCCGTCAAGCGACCAATGGCCCGGTGGGGCAGCACCAGCGTCTCGAACGGCCACACGGCCCAGTAGGGCACCAAGGCAGTGAAATGCTGGTTGGCGCAGACGATGCGCTCCTGCCGCTGCTGCTCTTGCGCCAGATAGTCGAGCAGTAGGGAGGAACCGTAGCGCTCGCGGTATGAGCGTTGCTGCTCAAGTTCTTTCTGGATTTCGTTGGGTAGATGTGAGGTGGCCCAGATCTGACTATGCGGGTGCGGGTTGGAGCAGCCCATCAGCTCGCCCTTGTTCTCAAAGACCTGGACGCAGGTGATTCCAGGATCCTCCAGCAAGCGACGTGTCTGTTCGGTCCAGGCGCGGATCACCGCGACGATCTCCGGAATGCGCAGTTCGGGGAGGCTTAGATCATGGCGAGGACTGAAGCAGATCACCTGGCAGCGCCCGGGCTCTCCTTCGCTGCGGAAAAGGGGGCTCGCCTCCCCGGCAAACACGGCGGCCTCGGGCAGCAGGGCGGGAAAATCGTTGTCAAAGACGAAAGTGCTCGCATAGGCAGGATTGCGCGCGGAACCCGCGCGCGCGTTGCCCGGACACAGGTAGCAGTTGGGATCGTACTCGGGACGCTGAGCTTCGGGCAGACGCTCGACCTTCCCCTGCCAGGGCCGCAGCAGACGGTGGGGCGATACCAGCACCCAGTCGCCGGTGAGAGGATTCTGGCGGCGATGGGGATACTGCCTGGGTTCCATCACAGTCGCTCCGTTCCGCAATGGGGGGCGCAACTGTGGATCTTGGGGGGCTTGCCGATCTTGGCAAAGGCAGGCGCCATGCCTTGCACGAAGGCATCTTCCGCGCCGACCTCCACAAGATTGATGGTGCAGCCACCGAAACCTGCCCCCATCATGCGCGCACCCAGCACGCCGGGAAGGGCGGCGGCGGCTTCCGCCAGCACGTCCAGTTCAGGGCAACTCACCTCGTATGCCTTGGAAAGACCTTTGTGGCTCTGATTCATGAGATGTCCGAGGGTCTTCAGATCATCGCGTTCCAAGGCCTTGCAGGCGGCAATGACCCGCAAGTTCTCCTCGATCACGTAGCGGCAGCGACGGTAGACAATGGGGTCGAATTCCGGCCGATGGGCGTCGAGCAACTCCAGGCTTACATCGCGAAGACTGTGGACAGCCGGGGCGTATTCCCGCAACAACGCCGCGCCCGCTTCGCACTGGCTCCGGCGCTGGTTGTAGCCGCTTTCGGCCAAGGCACGCGCAACCTGGGTGTCGCAGAGGAAGATCTTCACCGGGCTATGGAAGGGCACGAACCGGCAGGAGAGATCCTGGCAGTCCAGCATCATCACGTGATCCTTCTGGCTCAGCAGGCTCGCCATCTGATCCATGATGCCGCACTTGACGCCCACGAAGCTGTGCTCCGCCGCCTGCGACAGTTTCGCCATGGTCAGGCGATCCAGGCCCAGGCCATAGAGTTCGTTCATGGCGAAGGCGAGACCGCACTCCAGAGCCGCACTGCTGCTCATGCCGGCGCCCATGGGCAGATCACCGCCATACACCAGTTCGAAGCCGCCCAGGGAATTCCCTGCCTTTTGCAATTGATCGAGGACGCCCAGCAGATAGTTGGGCCAGCGCTCGGGATGGGGAGCCAATTCCCCCAGATCCCCTTCAAGTCGTCGATCGAGATCCAGGGCGTGCAGGATGTAGCGGCGATCGGAGCGAGGCTTGAGAGCCATGGTGATCCCGCGGTCCACGGCAGCAGGCAGCACGAAACCCTGGTTGTAGTCGGTGTGCTCTCCGATGAGGTTCACCCGGCCAGGGGAACGCACGACCACGGCAGGCGCGCCGAATTCCTGCCGGAAGCTTGCCAGGACTGGAACAAGGAATTCGTCAGTGGGGCCGAGGCCGAGATGTTGCATGGTCAGCTCAGGGAGAGGGACTGAATAGCACGCGGCACGGAGAGCGCCAAGCCGACCGAGGCCCAAGCCTGGCGGCTACCCCCAGCTTCGAGGACGCTCCAACGCGAACGACAAGGGTTGCCTGACGCTGAAGGTCGCAAATTGCGACCTCAAAGTCTCGAACTCTTCGGGCGTGAGTTTGAAGGCGAAGTCGGCCGGGAATCGTTCGGCATTGCGCTTCACTTGCTCATTCAACCGTTTGGCTGACGCGCCATACAGGGCGGCCAGGTCGGAATCGAGGATCACCCTGCGCCCGCGCAGAATGAGGATCGCTCACTCAACACGGTCCAGCGGGACGAGGTCTTGTGCAGGAGCGAAGCGAAGCGGTCGTGGCATGCCAGAGTATCGGCAACGGCGGGAAATAGTTGCGCACCGTCCAGCATCCGACCGCACCCGGCGAGGCCCAACCACCGTCCCCCTGCGCCTACCGACCAAGCATGACCACGGACTCGGCCTTCCCTTCGGGGGCCAGATCAACCAGTCCACGGTCGAAGGTAGCCAGTCGCAAGGCACGCGTTCGAGGCCGTGCTTGGCCTGCGGGTGATTCAGCCATGAAGTCAATCGAGCGAAATCTCCAGCTTCCGCGCCCGGCCGCACATGCGAGGGGCGATGTCCACGCCCACGGCATCCAGGCCCAAGGCATTGGCCACGGCCAGGACCGTGCCCCAGCCGCAAAAGGGATCGACTACAGTGCGCGTAGTGGTCTCGCATTTTACGAATTGGCAGGCGTCCAGACAGGCCTTCACGCCCATCGATTTTGGGCCGGGCTTGAATCCTCCGTCGGGCAACACGTCGACGCGCGCTTGCTTTCCGCCGCGCGGCCCGTGGGCAAAGCCCAGCATGTGCGCGTAGGTGGCCCGGCCAAAAGTGGAAGTGCCGGGCGGCTTGCGACAGACGACCTTGTGAAACAACAGGCTCATGTCGGTGCGCTCGGCAGCGCGGCTGACCAGGGCGCCCTTGTCGATCCACAAACCGCCATGCTTGATGTCGCTTTGGAAGAAGATGGCTACGCCTTCGTCGACGGTACACGCCATCACCAGGGCGGCCGCGTCCTCGAACCAGCGCCGCCAGCCGTCGAGTCCCAGGCGCGGCAACTCTGAAACATCGGGCAGGGACGTGATGACACTGGCGCCGACCAGCTTGCCCTGCGCCTGCAGCCACGCGATGGCGTCAGCGTTGTGAACGATGCGCGTGGGTGCCGGTGCCATTTAGCCCAGCAGGCGGGGCGGGAAGCTGAACGCCTGTGCCGGGATTGCCACGCCTGCCGCGCGCAGTTGCTGGGCGCGCGCCAGCACCGCGGCGCCTTCCAGGAGATTGAGCGCGATCTGCACCACGCCGCGATTCGCTTGCGCCTCCAGGAATGATCCGCGCACCCAATCGTTGAAGGCGCCCATGGCAGGGCCGCACCAGATTTGGTAGTCGAGACGCCGGCGCGATTCGCCCTTCACCGGCCACTTGCTGGCCATGCCCAGGTACCAGCGAAACACCAGGGCCATGCGGTGCTTGGGCTCGCGAAGGGCGCGCTCAAGCTCACGGGGGTCGCGCGTTTCAAAAAAGCGACGCACCTCGGACCACACCTCATCGCAGGTTGCGCCCAAGATCTCGGTCTCCAGGCGCTGGCTAACCTCGGCCGGCAGCGCCTCCAGGCTGTCAAAGGAACGATAGAGATCGTACAGGCGCTGGGCACGCACCCCGTACATGGTTCCCCGGCGCAGAATCTGCACCCTGACCCCCAGCTCGAACATGTCCGCGCAAGGGGCCATCATCACGTCGGCCAGGCCCGCTTCCGCCAGCATGCGTTTGCCGTCCTCTGCCAGGCCCGACTCGACCGCGGC
>Ga0182017_10003363_pt1 | contig 11965 bp, 8 predicted proteins | sample 712E3DmetaG_FD_120492 | JGI IMG/M metagenome (GOLD analysis project Ga0182017, IMG submission 120492) | Permafrost microbial communities from Stordalen Mire, Sweden - 712E3D metaG | ecosystem: Environmental > Terrestrial > Soil > Wetlands > Permafrost | place: Sweden: Stordalen | collected... | reverse complement strand
TGCAGCGCCTGGGACTCTTCCATCATGACCCGGACAGAACGGATGATGAGTTAGACCGCCTGGTTGATTGGTGCCGGAATTATGTGCGTCAAAAGGGAAGCTCGCTCGAATGTTTTGCATGTGTAGAAGGGATGAAATTAAGCGTTTAAAATCATTCCCTCTGCATCCGCAGATGTTTCCGGCATCAACCGCAAAAAGGCAGGACCAGCTGCACCAACAATAGAAATTTAAAATACTTGTGTTGTGTAATGACTCCCGATTATTACCTGAAAGCATTCTCCATGATAGCGATAGTCTCTGCAAGAGAGAGCGTATAACGGTCAAGTTTAAACAACCCTCCCATCGTCTCATGTGCGTTGCGCGCCAGAGACGGAATTTCTTCCTTTTGAATTCCATAATCGCTCATTTTCAGATCTGCCGCGCCGCACTGCTGCTGCAAATCGCGCAGAGCATCTATAAAGAAATGCCCATCTTTTGTTTTTCCCTTTTTTCCCATCACTTCTCCCATATGGATGGTACGTTCCGGCACCTTTTCTGCAAAGAAAGAAAAATACGACTGCGACAGCATAATCAACCCGGCGCCATGGGGCAAGGAAGGGTGAAATGCGCTCAATGCATGCTCCATGGAGTGTTCCGAAGTACAGGAAGAAGTCGATTCCACAAATCCCGAAAGCGTATTTGCCAATGCAACATTGGTTCGCGCCTCGATATCCGATCCGTTTTTTACGGCAGCCGGAAGATATTTATTTAAAAGGGCGATACTCTTTAATGCGTACATGTCGCTGACCGGATTTGCAATTTTAGATATGTATCCCTCGGCTGCATGGAAAAAAGCATCGAATCCCTGGTACGCCGTCAACAAAGGCGGGACCGTAATCATCAGCTCGGGATCGACGATGGAAATACACGGGAATGTTTCCGGTATACCGAAGCCGATTTTTTCATGACGTTCTTCATGAGTAATAACCGTCCACGGGTCGGCTTCCGTACCCGTCCCTGCAGTTGTCGTAACGGCAACGATCGGCAGCACTCCGTTGGATACCGGCTGTCCTTTCCCGCTGCCGCTTCCGATGTAATCCCAATAGTCGCCGGGGTTCTTTGCCATTACAGCAATGCTTTTAGCTGAATCGATGCTGCTCCCGCCCCCCAGGCCGATTATGAAATCACACTTTTCGGCCCGCGCGATTTCCGCTCCTTGCATCACATGCTGACGAATGGGATTCGGTAAAATCTTGTCAAAGACAACCGTCTCCGCGCCATTTGAATGGACCAGCTGAACAAGCCTGTCGAGGTATCCGTGTTTTCTCATCGATGAACCGGCGGAAAGAACGATGAGTCCCTTCTTTCCGGGCAGCTGAATTTGAGAAAGCTGATTGAGCGAACCGGGTCCAAAGAAAATTTTGGTCGGGATGTGATATGTAAAGTTCATTTTCGGTCTCCTCTCTTTTAATAATTATATGAATATGATTGAATATACTTTATTATTCGTGAAAAGGACATGGGATCATCTATAGCGAGCAGCAGTCAGCATAGTATCTTATTTGGAATATTTAAAAATCCCCGTTCATTTTTATCTCGCAGAATTTCTCGGTATTTTTATCTTCGATTCGTTGTTGAACGTGTCACGGAAGAAAGCGTATTAATGAAAATAATATTCTTGTTATTACCGTTCATGATAACATCGCTCACTCTATCGCTTTTGGCGCAGCCCGCCGCAAACGAAACAAGTCCTTCGGATTGGACTTTCCATTTTCAGCAGACAATTATAACGCAATATCATCCGCACTTCAGTGCAAAGTATTCCGGTCAAAATAGTCTTGATACAAGCGAGCCGGCTCAGACGTCCGTCACATCGACTTTTTTTGTAGGAAAAAGGTTATGGGACGGCACTGAAATTTATTTCGTTCCGGAGCTTGCCGGCGGCAATGGAATGAGCGGTACGAAAGGAGCCGCCGGTTTCCCGAACGGCGAGACCTACCGCATCGGCGATCCGACACCGCAAGTAACGGTGAGCCGGATTTTTATCAGGCAGACGTTCGCTCTTACAGACCGGGACACAATGTTTTCTGACGACGTAGATCAAATTGCAGGACTGCAGCCATCAAAGAGACTGACGCTGATATTCGGAAAAATCAGCATGACCGATTATTTCGATAATAACAGTTACAGCCACGATCCGCGCTCGCAATTTATGAACTGGGCGCTCATGTCGAACGGCGCATGGGACTATCCTGCAAACACCCGCGGCTATACCTGGGGCTTTGTCAGCGATCTATCGCTGTCTCCATGGGCATTCAGAATTTCCGGCGCAATGGTCCCTGCGCAAGCGAATATGTCCGATATGGATCAAAACATCGGCAAGGCAAATTCGGAAACGATAGAGATCGAGCGGTCGTACGAAATCGGCTCGCAGAAAGGCATCATCCGGGCGCTCGGATTTTATACCGAGGCACGGATGGGAAATTACGAGCAGGCGCTTCAAATGCCGCCGGGACAAATCGATATTGTGCCTACAAGAGAATCCGGCCGCACAAAGCACGGATTCGGCCTGAATATTGAACAAGCGTTCTCCGATAATATCGGCTTCATGTTGAGAGCCGGATGGAACGACGGCGCAAACGAGACATGGATGTTCACGGAAATTGATCGAACAATCAGCTCAGCTCTATTGCTGGACGGCGCACTCTGGCAGCGAAAGGGCGACAACATCGGTATAGCGCTGGCACTCAATGGAATTTCTCAAGACCATCGCAATTATTTGCAAGCAGGCGGATACGGATTTATCATCGGCGACGACAAACTGAATTATTCGCCGGAATTTATCACAGAACTGTTCTATGAATTTTCCCTGCCTGAATTCCATCTCTTTCTTACGCCGGACTATCAGTTTGTGCTTCATCCGGCATATAATGCAGACAGAGGACCCGTTCACGTTTTGGGCATGCGTGCACACGTCGGTTTCTAATACTGCTCGACGGATTTAAAGAACGGGATAAAGCGGCATAAATATTCCAAAAAGGGTATATGCTGGAGAGGATTCTTAAAGGACAGATGAAAAGGATTGAATACGAGTGCCAGTCCTAAAAAATGATATTGTATTCCATGAGGCCCGCCTGTCATAGCAAATATTATGTGCGGCGGGCAGGCCCGTGCCGCGAAAATAATGCACTTCTGCACGGCAAAACACAATATTACTTAACTGATGTTACGCAGAGAATGAGCTACACAGAAAAAAGTAAGTTGTCATACCCGAATGCCTTCATCGGGTATCCAGTTCTTCTGGATTCCCACTAAAAACGTGTGGGAATGACAGTCCTTTTTGTTTTTTGCGTAACATCAGTTACTTAATTGAAGCGGCATTAAATCCGGGGGGCGAAGCTTCATCGCAGCATCGGCAGCTTTTTGACTCCCTCATTTCTTTTTCCTCAGTGAAACATTAATACTCATTGTTCGTATCTTTTTATATAGGCGGTAAGGGAGATTCTTTCCCGGTGTTTTTCTCAGTCCATAAAATTCATTATAATTGACATATGACTATGAAAAAGAAAATCCTTCTTTCATCTGCAGCCGTCGTTGTAATCGGCGGTGCGGCGCTTTTTTTCTTCGGGGGAAATAAATCCGCCGGAAACAACGCGCTTCCAAAAATCAAGGTCACACGAGGAACGATTGTCGATAAGGCGCTTGCCGTCGGGACTATCGAGCCGGAGAATGAAATATCGATCAAGTCGAAAGTTTCCGGAGTTGTCGGTCATATTTATGCCGACGTCGGAGCGTACGTAAAGATCGGCGATCCGATTCTCGAGGTCCGTCCCGACCCTGCGCCGCTGGAACTCGCAAATGCAAAACGTCAGGTTCAGATCAGCCAGGTCGATGCCGATAACTTAAAAAAAGACATGGTTCGTCAGGAATCGCTTCATCAAAGCAAAATGATTTCCGACAAAGATTACGAAAACTACCAAATGCAGGCTCAGGATGCCGAACTGAAATTAAAAATTGCTATGGAAACACTCGCTCTCATGGAAAGCGGAAAAGTTAAAATCGGAGACACGGAAATCGAATCGATTGTCAAAGCCCCCATCTCCGGCTCTATCCTCAACCGTTCCGTGGAGGTCGGCGACCCGGTAACGCCGCTGACGTCGTATCAGGAGGGAACGGTTCTCATGAAGATGGCAAACATGGAGCGGCTTATCTTCAAAGGTACGGTCGATGAAATCGATGTCGGCAAGATGAAAGAAGGAATGGAGACCGAACTTAAAGTCGGCGCGCTGCCCGGCGATACGGTCCGGGGCTTTCTGCGGAAAATTTGGCTCAAGGCGGAAAAGAAAGATAATGCAACTGTTTTTCCGATCGAGATACTTATTCCGAACAAAAAAAATGCCGTCCTCCGCGCCGGATACTCGGCCAATGCCGATATCATTATTCAGAAAAAAGTCAATGTCCTGATGATTCCAGAGAGAGTCGTTACAATGCGGAACGATTCCTCATTCGTGAGCATCACATTAGGTCCCAATAAAGAGGAACAGCGTTTGATCAAAACCGGCCTCAGCGACGCGATCAATATCGAAGTCGTTTCCGGGTTGAAAGAAGGAGACGAAGTGCAGGAAAAACCGGTTAAGAAAATCGATTAACACTTTAACCCGGCAAGAATGACAATGGAAACATTTCGATCGATCATTTCAGAATTTATCGTCGACCTTCGCGCGCAGAAACTGCGTGCTTTTTTGACGATGTTTGGAATCATCTGGGGCACTGTCGCTATTGTCGTGCTCGTAGCATTCGGCGTCGGTTTCAGAAAACAGACTGCAGCCAATATGCACGGCATGGGAGAAGGCATCGCCATCGTATGGCCGGGCAGGACAACCAAACCGTGGGCCGGGTACGGAATCGGCCGCCCGATTTCATTTGTCGAAGAAGATACAAAACTCATAACTGCGGAAGTGCCGGCTGTATGCGCCATAAGTCCCGAATACGGAAAACGGACGGTGGCACATGTCGGGGAAAACATACTCAATCCGCTTGTCTCCGGCGTCAACGTTATCTACGGCGATATGCGCAATATCAATCCTGAACAGGGCGGCCGGTTCATCAACGCGCTCGATATTCAGGACCGGAAGAGAGTCGCCGTTATCGGCAATAAAGTGAATGAATTCCTTTTTAAAGACCAGGATGCAATAGGTAAAACGGTTTTTATCAACCAGGTTCCCTTTACCATCATCGGGATCATGCAGAAAAAGACTCAGCCCTCCTCCTATAACAGCCAGGATCAAGACCGTATTTTCATTCCTCACACAACATTCGTTTCCCTCTACGGATATACTCACGTAGACAACATTATTTATCAGATCAGCGATCCGCGCATCGGAGAAGAAACGGAAAAAGATGTGAGGACAGTACTGAGCAAGCGGTACAAATTCGACCCGACCGACAAAGACGCCGCTTTTATCTGGGATACGACGGATTTTGACCGCCTCTCGTTTTATATGTTTCTCGGAATTAATCTTTTTTTAGGACTTATCGGAAGTTTTACACTCGGTGTTGCGGGACTCGGCGTTGCGAACATAATGTTTATTGTCGTACAGGAGCGCATAAAGGAGATCGGTGTGAAAAGAGCTCTCGGGGCTACGAAAAAAAACATTATGCTCCAATTTTTCTGCGAAACGTTTTTCATCGTTTTTACGGGATCGGCGGTCGGCTTTCTTCTTTCGTACGGCATCGTGACGTTCCTTGGAATGCTTCCGATCAAAGATTATGTAGGTACGCCCGTTATTTCGATGGAAGTCGTCGTCACGACGATTTCCGTGCTTGTCATTGTCGGTCTCTCCTCCGGCCTCATGCCGGCGCGCCGCGCATCCAATCTGGATGTGATCGAGTGTCTGCGCACATAAAGTTTTTTTCATCACAAACGGATCGGCGATCGTATGTTTTTTGAACTCTTCAGGGATTTTCTTTTCGACCTTCGCGTGCACAGGCTGCGCGCAGCATTGACGCTCATTGCAATTACATGGGGTACCATCGCTGTTGTTCTTCTGCTCTCCTTCGGACAGGGACTCGGCACTCAAATACTCAAAGGATTAATGAATGCCGGAAACCAGATTATTATTTTGTACGGCGGCGAAACGGGACTGATCTATCAGGGATTGCCCAAAGGACGAACCATTTCTCTGCTAGAAGAAGATGTAGATCTTTTGACCAGAACGGTAGCGGGAATCGGAATGATTTCTCCGCAATACCGGTCCAACATCACATTGACATACGGCAATTTTTCGACGAACACGGAGTGCGAAGGCGTAAATCCGGAGTTTGAAGAGATGCGGCGCATGTACCCTGCAGCAAACGGCCGGTTTCTCGACAATGCGGACATCGAACGTCAAAGACGCGTTCTCGTTCTCGGATCCGAGATCGCGAAGGACATCTTTAAAGATCAGGACCCGATAGGCAAAATCGTCCTGGTCAACGAAGTTCCGTTCACAACCGTCGGCATCATACAAAGAAAGACTCAGACTGCAATGAACAACGGACCCGACACACGGCGCGCCGTTATGCCGTATACGACATTTCGAACGATGTACGGCAACAAACATGTCAACTCAATCGCTATACGGCCCGTCAACACTGCCCAGCAGGAAACTATGAAAGCTTCCATTTATGAGGTTCTCGGCCGAAAGTACCATTTCGATCCGAAAGACGAGCGTGCGCTGAATATGTGGGATTTTATAGAGGCGGAAAAAATTACAAAGAAAGTCGACCTCGGTCTTTCGCTCTTCCTCTTCTCTATCGGATTTCTTACGCTGGTCATAGCAGGAGTCGGTGTGGCAAATGTGATGTATGTAGTCGTAAAGGAAAGAACCAGAGAGATCGGAATCAAACTAGCCGTTGGCGCACGGCGAAGTTACATCATGATGCAATTCATATTCGAATCGCTGCTGCTTTCGTTCTCCGGCGGAGCGATTGGAATTATCTTTTGCTCGATCATCGTCTCCATCGTTCGTTCAATGCCGGCAGAACAGGGGGCGATGCAATTCATCGGACGTCCCGTTCTTTCTCCCGTGCTCATTGCAATTACCGTAGGAATACTTACGGCAGTCGGTTTTGCCGCCGGTGTATTCCCTGCTCGAACGGCCGCAAAACTCGACCCGGTCGAGTCGCTGCGGTATGAATAGGAAGAGCGATGAAATATGAATGGCAAAATAAATTGCAACTCAACTAGAAATTGAAAGATAATAATTTCGTACTAGTCAGCGTGATAATGAAAGATCAAAAATCCCCCCCTTTAAGGAAGACCTTCCTCCCTCTTGCAAAGGGGGGATTAGGGGGGTTCATAGAGCCCGAGCTTCAACGATAAACCCCCTGTCCTGCGGACACCCCCCTTAGATAATTAAGGGGGGAACGTTGCAACACATGAAAAATAATCATGCATTGACTTACCCCTCACCAATCGTCAACCTTCCCCCCTTTGACAAAAGGGGTCGCGGGGGATTTAAAACTGAGCAAAAAGCCAATTATTTAAAAATACGTTGTTAGTTACAATAATTTATTAATTTCCCTTGTTTCAAGTTTTACTCGCCTCCCATTATATTAAACATGAATCGCAATAACAGGCGATGATATTCCTTTAATAAATCACAGACCTACTTCAGCATCTGTATCTTCAATGTTTTTACCACCTGCTGTGCATTCGATCCTTGCACCATCATGCGGACAAAGTAGATGCCGCTGGCAAAATGCGAACCGTCAAATATCGCTGTGTATTGACCTGCCCTTTTGTTGCCATCAACAAGCGCTATCCAAACAATTTAGACGAATAAAAAAATGCACTCATAGGCTTCTATGTCTATGGCATTTGATTTGATTTTGCTATAAAATATGAATGATACATTGATTTCTTATAATGTATATTGAAGGAAAAACTCTTTCGTTACGAGACTCAGAAAAACAGCGTTTTAGGAGAATAGATGAAAAATATTATTTCTTTTTTATTGCTGATTATTATATCTCAATCATATTCCCAAAATAATCTGCCCTATACGAATCCGAAATTACCCGTTGAAAAACGCGTTGAGGATTTGTTGAGCCGGATGACACTCGAAGAAAAGATCGATCTTCTCGGAGGGACAGGATTTGCGACAAAACCAAACCAAAGGCTGGGTATCCCCGAATTAAAAATGTCCGATGGCCCGCTCGGCGTTCGATGGAATACATCGTCCGCGTTTGCAGGAGGTATCGGCGCCGCCGCTTCGTGGGATACGGCGCTCGTCGGTCAATTAGGTTCCGCTATCGGGAGAGAATTAAAAGCACACGGGCGGGATGTGATTTTGGGACCCTGTGTGAATATTGCAAGACTGCCGTTGGGCGGCAGGAATTTTGAAAGCTTCGGTGAAGATCCTTATCTGACTTCGAGAATGGCGGTCAGCTATATCGAAGGCGTTCAAAAGGAAAATGCCGCAGCTACGGTAAAACATTTTGCCGTAAATAATCAGGAATATGAAAGAGGGTTTGTCGATATCAGAATCAGCGAACGGGCATTGAATGAAATATACCTTCCGGCTTTCAAAGCGGCTGTTACCGAAGCTCATACCCTGGCAGTCATGTCCGCTTATAATAAAGTGAACGGCCCTTACTGCAGCGAAAATGACTACCTTCTCAAGACAAAATTAAAGGATGAATGGAAATTTGCCGGATTGGTCATGTCCGACTGGGGCGCAGTGCATAGCTGCATTCAGACGGCAAATGGAGGACTTGATCTTGAAATGCCGACCGGTGAATATTTGAATAACAAAACTTTAAGCGATGCCGTTAAAAACGGCGCCGTCAGCGAACAAACTATTGACGATAAAGTAAAACGAATTTTAACGGTCATTTTCAAGCTTGGTTTATTCGAACAGCCGCACAAAGAAGATGCCGGATTAGTAAATACAAAAGAAAACCGGGATATCTCATTACAATTAGCCCGTGAAGGAATTGTCCTTTTAAAAAATGATGGAATTCTTCCTTTAGAGACGAATAAACTTACATCGATAGCCGTTATTGGCCCCAATGCGGCTGCAGCACGAACAGGAGGCGGAGGAAGCGCTGAGGTAACACCGGTTTATTCCGTCAGCCCGCTCGACGCATTACAGAATAAAATCGGAAGCAGGGTAAAAATAAATTATGCACCGGGTGTTATTCTGGGATTTAATGGAATAGCTGTTGAAGCAAAATATTTTTTGTTGCCCTCCGGAAATGGCGAAGGCCTGCTGGGCGAGTATTTTAGCAGCCAAAATCTTGAAGGCCGGCCTGCCTTTACGCGAAACGACGATAAAATAGATTTCGATTGGGGATCAAAATCCCCCAGGGAAGGCTTTTCCAGAGAAAATTTTTCGGTGAGATGGACGGGATTTTTACGGGTTCAAAAATCAGGAATTTATGACCTGGATTTTTTGAGTGATGACGGGGTCCGGATGTACCTGGAAGATTCGCTTATTATCAACAACTGGACACAGCATCCCCCTACTGACAATTCATATAGTGCAAATCTGGAAGCGGGTAAGAAATACAAATTAACAATTGAATATTATCAGGGTTCGGGCGGTGCAGTAGCCAAATTATCGTGGCGGAATGCAGACGATAATTTTCTTAAACAAGCCGTCAATGCTGCGGCAAATTCGGATGCGGCATTGGTTTTTGTCGGCACTTCGGATCAATACGAAACGGAAGGAAAAGACAGAGACGATCTTGCTCTACCGGATAAACAGGATGAATTGATTAATGAAGTTGTGAAGGCAAATAAAAAAACCATCGTTATCCTGACTACCGGATCCCCCGTTTTAATGAATGGATGGAATGACAAGGTTCAAGGAATTTTAGAAACATGGTTTGCAGGTGAGGAAATAGGAAATGCCGCTGCCGATGTTATCTTAGGCAACTATAATCCTTCCGGCAAATTACCGATTACATTCCCAAAGCGCTGGGAGGACTGTTCTGCATATAAGAGTTATAAAGCACAAGACAGCGTTTCAGAATATTCGGACGGTATATTCGTCGGTTACAGGCACTTTGACGCCGGCAATATTGAACCGCTCTATCCATTCGGCTACGGCCTGTCGTATACGAATTTTGAGTACAAAGATCTCAAAGTTCAAGGGCTAAAAAAGGATAATAATGAATATTATAAGGTTTCATTCACATTGGAAAATACAGGAAAACTGAACGGAACCGAAGTTGCGCAGTTATATGTCGGCGCAGTCGATTCAAAAATTGAAAGAGCACCTAAAGAATTGAAAGCTTTCAGGAATATATCGTTAAAAGCAGGCGAAACAGCAAAGATAGAAATTAATATTGATAAAAATGCTTTCTCTTACTATGATACTGCAAAGAAAGAATGGACAACCGATCCCGGGAAATATGAAATATTAATAGGCAGCTCATCCAGAGATATAAGATTAAAAGAGGCTGTAGATATCAAATAAATATATCTGACAGTCTTTATTTTCTTCATTCAAAGATGTTTTGTCGTAAATATGACACTCAATGTAGAGTCCCCCCCAAGAAAACGGCGGGCAGGTTACTCGTAGCGGGACAGATTGGTAGGGGGTCAATCGATATTTGTCCGGCAGAATGCCGGACTCTACAAAGGCTAAAAAGGCGCATTCTTCGAATGTGGCATTATTAGGCCTCCGGCTGACTGCGAGTCGTTCCGTAGGTCACATAGTGATGCCTATGGCAAACTCCTATGGAGGATTCTACTGAAAGCATTTACCATTAACCATTCACTATTCACCATTTACCATTCACCATTTCCCCCGCACATACTGCCGGGGCCAGTCGATATCGGCTTTCAGCTGACGCGCGGCAGCAAGCGGCCAATACGGGTTTCTCAATAATTCTCTTCCCAGAAGGACTAAATCGGCCTGCCCTGAAGTGACAATAAGTTCGGCTTGCTCTGCCGACGTAATGCAGCCCACTGCCCCGGTTAGAATTCCGCTTTCATGCTTTATTTTTTCTGCAAAGGGGACCTGATATCCGGGCCCGGCTGGAATGGAAGCACGGGAAATATTCCCACCGCTGGAGCAATCGATCAGATCCGCTCCGGCTTCTTTAAGCTTACGCGCAAACCGAACCGACTGTTCAATATCCCACCCGCCTTCCGCCCAATCGGTCGAAGATATACGAACTATAATCGGAAATAAATCCGGAACAACTGTCCGGATTTTCATTAAAACTTCCAAGGGAAACCGTATGCGGTTTTCAAAACTACCCCCGAATTCATCGGTTCTTTTATTCGAGAGAGGGGAATAAAATTCGTGCAGAAGATACCCATGTGCCATGTGTAATTCGATCAATTGAAATCCGGCGTCGATGCTTCGCTGTGCCGCTCTGCAAAATTGTTCTGTAACGGTTTCAATATCCCCCTTCGTCATTTCTTTCGGAATTGGATAATTTTCCGAGAAGGGAATTGCACTCGGAGCCAATACCTGCCAGCCGCTGTTTTCCGGCTTTACTTCACCGTCCCCTTTACCCGGCGCATACGTCGATGCTTTGCGCCCTGCATGTGCAAGCTGAATCCCGGGTACTGCGTTATGCGAAGAAATAAAACTGTTGATCTTCTTAAACGCTTCAACCTGGACTTCGTTCCATATACCGCAATCGTCCGACGTTATTCTCCCTTCAGGTGAAACCGCTGTTGCCTCCATGATAATCAAACCCGTCCCGCCGATTGCCCGGCTTCCAAGGTGAACAAGATGCCAATTTCCGGGGACTCCGTCCACACATGAATACTGACACATCGGCGAGAGTGCAATTCTATTTTTTAATTCGACCCCTCTTATTTTTAAGGGTGCAAACAAATGCGGCATGGTTTTTCCCTTTCAAAGGATTTTAAAAATCATAATTTTGTTCGGCCTCGGATATCTTTCTTGTGAAAAGAATAAATTTAATTACTCAGCGAGATATTGAAAAATCAAAATCCCCCTCTTTAAGGAAGACCCTC
>Ga0182017_10003362_pt1 | contig 11966 bp, 9 predicted proteins | sample 712E3DmetaG_FD_120492 | JGI IMG/M metagenome (GOLD analysis project Ga0182017, IMG submission 120492) | Permafrost microbial communities from Stordalen Mire, Sweden - 712E3D metaG | ecosystem: Environmental > Terrestrial > Soil > Wetlands > Permafrost | place: Sweden: Stordalen | collected... | reverse complement strand
TATATTAATGTCATGTGAAGATCACACATTACCGTTTTCGGTAACTTTAACGAGATTTATTATAGTATGATTTACAGGTTATTACAGGCCAGTTTGCTTCTGGTTACAGCTTCGCTCCCTTTACCCCAATTACTTGTTAAACATAATATTGAGGCAATAGAAAAAATAATGAAGGAAATTTGGCATTAAACCCTCTTAAAAATAATTTTAAAATGGTTATTATTAGTTTAATAGTGAGATATTGCAGATTAACAATAAGTTATCATTGACTTAATAATTAACGTTGAGAACTATGTGTATTTGTTGATAAATTGCTCTTGTACAGAGTAAGATTATGATTTAATTTTACAAGCAAGGTAACTGAGAAAGGAACACTTGCAAATAAATACAAACTGACTTTCACAAGTCTTCTCATTTGAGATGCGTTACAAGTCTTACCTTTCTCAGCTTTTTGATAAGCAAGGTATGGTCTCTTAGCCATCACCTTGCTTTTTTATTCTGTAATTTATATACATTGTATGTATACAATGTAATACACAAATATACATACAAAAGTTATTAAATATCAAATCTTTTTATTAACAAAAAAATTATAACGCATTGATATACAAATTTAAGACGTTCTAAAAAATTGTATACTACAGTATTGTTTAAATATTTTTAAATCAAAATTAACCTTAATACCATCCCGAACAACACACAATAACAATTCTGTTGTGTTGGTATATTTTAATTAAATCGCTGATTTCAAGCGTTATTTGTATAATAACGTTTTTTTCATACACTTGTACACATCATAATGTATGTTAAAATTATATTAAACACTACTTAATGAATTCTGTATAACCGATTCCCTTGGCTGGAGTACATTTTCAACACGTTCCTTTCTTAACAGTCGTTTTTAACTATATCTGCTATTAAGTGTAAATTATTTCACTAAACCCAGCTACATTATTAAACTTAAAGTCCAATACCCTCTCTCCAGCAGCAAAAACCCCCACCCCTCTTCTGATTCTTTCACTTTTCAGGCTTAAATATTACAATCCACCAACTTCATTATGTAAGATTCACATTCATCAGAAGAGGGGCTCGCTCGGTCTTTTTGCTGCCTCCCCACGCTCACCCTTCTGTAGTTTAGCCTTTCTACAAATTGCAAAATTTATGTCACAAATATTTGCTAAATATGTGACAATTTAGTCACAATTATTTACTAAATTTGTGACAACATAATTACAAAAGCAATGCAAAAGACAGAAGAAAATATCGAAAAATCAATTAAGAGGAAACCTAAAGGTGCATTATTGTTCCCCGAAGATTTTGCCATGTTGGGCACTTCTGTTGCTGTTCGCAAAGCATTACAACGTCTCCGGGAAAAAGGGCTAATCAAACAGGTAGCACACGGTATATATGTACGTCCGAAAATCAATGATTTTATTGGAGACGTAATGCCCTCTGCTGAAGAAGTATTTAAAGGAATTGCCCAAAGAGACAAAATCAGATTATTGCCAACAGGAGTTTATGCACTAAATGCACTGGGGTTAAGTACCCAGGTCCCATTAAATATTGTTTTCTTAACCGATGGCGCTGCCCGTACCATAAAAGTTGGTAAAAGAACTATAAAACTAAAGAAAACAACCCCCAAAAACTTATTAGCAAAAGGAGAGATAAGCGCTTTAGTTATTCAGGCACTAAGAGAAATTGGAAAAGATAAGGCTACTAATGAAGAACTGCAAAAAATAATAGACCTTTTAAAGAAGGAAGTACCCAAAAACTTAATCCATGATATTGCTTTAGCTCCCGAATGGATAAAAGAAATAATGAAAAAAGCCCAAAATGAATAGATTTTACAATATACCTGAAGGGGCAAAAAAAGAAATACTGCAAGAAGTAAGCAGTCGCGCCAACCTGCCCGCCTATGCCGTTGAAAAAGACTGGTGGGTGGTACAAACCTTAACCATACTGTTTAAACTCGAAATAGGTAAACACTTGGTATTTAAAGGGGGTACCTCTTTGAGTAAGGCATGGGGTATAATAGAACGGTTTTCGGAAGATATTGATTTGGCTGTTGACCGCGTTTTCTATGAATTTGAAGGTAAATTGGGCAAAGAAAGAAGGACGAAATTAAGGAAAAAAGCCAATTCATACATCAGGGAAACATTATTTCCGGAATTAAAAAAAACGTTTGAGGTTAAGGGCTTAACGGGTGTAAAAATTGAATTGGAGGTAATAACCAGCAGCGACCAGGACCCTGTAATCATAAATGTGAATTATCCCAACGTAATCGAATCGCCAGGGTATATCCAGCCACGGGTTCAGATAGAGATAGGTTGTCGTTCATTAATAGAACCTTTCGAAAAACGAACGCTTTTGTCGTTAGTTGATGAAACATACCCCGCAGCTAAATTCTCACAGATGCCCATAAGCATACCTTCTGTAGTGCCTGAACGGACATTTCTGGAAAAAATATTTCTGTTGCACGAAGAATTTCAACGTCCCAGGGAAAAAATAAGGGTTGATAGATTAAGCCGTCATTTATATGATGTTTATAAATTATCAAATACCGAATTTGCCGACAAAGCCCTTTCAAATAAAGAATTGTATGAGACACTGGTTAAGCACCGCTACAATTTTACACGCCTGGGCGGAGTTGATTATAATTTGCATCAACCCCGGACCATTAATATTATTCCAAATCAAGATTTGTTGCCAGCCTGGGCTGTTGATTACAAAACCATGCAGGAACAAATGATTCATGGCGTTTCTCCCAGCTTTGAAGAGCTTATTGATTCATTAAAAAAACTTAATGGCCAAATTAACACTTTACCATGGAAAATGGACTGTAAATTCCCCCCAATTCCCAATTGCATGTAACATTTTGGAAAATAAAGGATCACTCATCACGTATGCAGGTAAATAAATAGGTATTCACGAAAAGCGCCAGGCAAAAGCCACGCCAGCCCGTCACAGCATATTTTTTTCTTCATGTTTTGATTTAATAGTGTAAAAAATAAGCTGTACCGCCCTTTGGGTTGCCCTATATACACCAGTAAAACCAATTAGTTTCTAATAGGGGCAGGGCTGTCATGTCTTTTGCTTTCTGTCACTTTTTGTTCATGGCAGCTCTTCCCGTTCTGGTGGTCATGCAAAAAAATATGTATAAACTTATGGTTCCAGTTATGCATCACCACCAGCCCGGCCACTGCCCATAATTTTTCAATTTAACTTCTACTTTTTAACCTAACCTGAGAGGATAAGGTAACCTTAAGTTCCTGTTCACAGCTCTGTCAAATTAGTCTCATCCCTCTCTCCAGCAGCAAAAATCCCCACCCCTATTCTGTTTCTTTCACTTTTCAGGATTAAATATTACAACCCACCAACTTCATTTTGTAAGTTCCACATCCATCAAGAGAGGGGCTTGCACGGTCTTTTTGCTGCCTCCCCGCGCTAACCCTTCTGTATTTTAGCCTGTCACAATTTTTGCATCAACCGATAACTATCGGAGGCACATCATCGTTGTTTTATTGGAGTATTTTTGAAATTATCATAAAAGATTCCACTAACAATTAGGTTTGTTCATATGGCTATGAATATGGCAAACGTAATATAGGTAAAATAATAAATTCAAAATGCAAGTTTTGTTCTGGATATATGTCAAAAAGCCAAACAAACATTTTGATAACATAAAGTAAAAAATATCTAGCCATGAGAAACATAATAATATTTTTCGAATTAATAATGATCACTTGTGCTTCGATGGCCCAGGATACAAATTCAACATTTTCAAAAGTTGAGATATTTTGCCATTCTTCAGGTAAAATCATTAAAGGGCATGTAATGTATAGTGATAATTATGTTACTCATTATACCCCAACCTTTATTTCACTTACAAAATATGTTGATTATGAAGGTAGGGATACCCTTTTCGGTATTTCATTTTACGGTAATACTGCCCGCAAAAGCTATAATGTGATTCTTGATTATGAAGAAACTGCCCGTATTATTTCCTGGATAGATTTTGTAAAACGGGAGATAAATAATTATTCTCACGATGACTATATTTCATATTCCCCGAAAAGGGGAAGGTTGTTGCTTTTTGTAAAAAAAATAAACAGTAACCCTAAGTGGCGTTTTGAAATTCAATATGACAAATCCGATATTTCATCTTTGGTCGACTGTAATATTGGTTATTTAGATGAACTAAATTTAAGATTAACAGCAATACAAAAAGCAAAAAATGACGATAATAAATAAACATAGAACTACATGAGAACACTAACTATTTTGATTCTTTCCTTTATCTTATCCAAAGGAATGTACGCACAAGAAAAACTATTAGATATTTTACCGGTAAAGGACAATAAGATTACTTATACAAGTGTTTTACAAGCCGATAGTATATCTAGGGACGAATAACATAAACGGGCTAAAAGATGGTTAGCCTACACATGTGATGCAATTAAATTCGACGATAATGATGAAATAGTTGGTAAAGGATATATTAAATATGAATCGGATTATGTTTGGTATATTATTGCAATCCAAATGAAAAACGGACGATATAAATATGAGATTACTAACTTCAATATAAATCGTTTTTCTGTAACAAGTGGATCATCGACAAACATAGATGAGCCACTGGAGTACCTTACAAATGTAATAAATAAGAAGGGGTATTCTAAAAAGGATTATTTGAAATTGTAAAAGAAGTGCTTACTTTTAAAAATCATAAGTAAATAAATTAGATAAAAAATGGCAAAAAAGAATCAGTATAGTTCACATACTACCCCTACAACTAATAACTTATAATTTACAACCTGCCCCTGACTCCCTAGCGAAAAAACACATCTAATGCTATAACTTAAAAAAATAGTTGCATATATCAACTATCTTATTTTACTTTGTGATAAATATTTCTTAAAATGAAAACTCAGGGAAAACCTATAGGTATGCTGGTTGGCCGGATGATGAAAGAGTTCTTCAGGGTGATGAAGAAGCGCTCGATAGACCAAACGGAAGAAAAGCTTACCATTGAACAATTCCGGTTGCTTAAAGTTATCAGCCTGGAACATGATGAGTTGATACAGAAGGATATAGCAGAGATATTGGGTAAGGATGAATCAGCCATTCTGCGTATGGTTGACTATTTAGAGAACCGGGAACTTTTAAGAAGGGTTGTTGACATTAACGACCGCAGGAAAAATCGGATCATGGTGTCAAAGAAAGGTGAAAGGGCTATTGAGCAGTTTGTTAAGGTAGAGATGGAGCTTACCAATGAGTTGATAGACGGGCTTGATGATGCAGACATAGACGCTTTTTTGAGAGTGATTGCGCACATACAAGCCAAGGCTCAAAAGTTGTAATGGCTTTTTTGAAAAAAATAGTTGATATTATCAATAGTTGTAAATATAAATAGTTAATTAAGAAGAGGGTAAGTACTTTAATTTCGTTTTGTATGAAGAAAAAGCAATTTATGGCAGGAGGGTTAATCCTCCTTGTGTTAATAGGCTCGTGCAAAAACAAACAGGCAGCACCAAACCAGGCCGATCAGGTAAAATCGTATCCGGTAATTACGCTGACTACGCAGGATGCCGAGCTGCAAACCGTATTCCCGGCGGTGATAAAAGGACAGGAAGATGTAGACATCAAACCCCGTGTGGATGGCTTTATTGATGCTGTGTATATAGATGAAGGATCGATTGTTACCAAGGGTCAATCGCTGTTTAAAATTAACTCTCCGGTATCGGTACAGGCAATAGAAAATGCACAGGTCAATTATAATAATGCCGAACTCGACCTGGACCGTATGCGTCCCTTGGCCGACAAAGGCATTATCAGCAAAGTGCGTATTTCGGCTTACGAAAACGCCTTAGCATCGGCCAAAGCTGCGTTAGATCAGGCCAAAGCAACCGTTAGCTGGACCACCGTAATCAGTCCTGTAAATGGTATTGTAGGGGCAATTAACTACCGCCAGGGTAGTCTGGTGAACAACACCAATGTACTAACCACTGTAGCCAATACCATCAATGTAATTGCCTACTTTTCGATGAACGAAAAAGATCTATTCAGTTTTATGCGTATAAGGGAAGGCAAAAACCAGGCCGAGAAGATTAAAAACATGTCTCCCGTAAAACTGTTGCTGTCCGACGGATCGGAGTACGAAGAAAAAGGCCGTATCCTCACCATTTCGGGTGTGGTAGATGCTACTTCGGGAGCTGTAAACTTCAGGGCTGGGTTCCCCAACAAACAAGGTCTTTTGCGTAGTGGTACCAGTGGCAACATAGTTATTCCGAGCACTTTAAAAAATGTGTTGGTTATTCCACAGAAGGCTACTTTTAGCCAACAAGACAAGCAGATGGTGTATAAAGTACAGGGAGACTCAGTGATACAAAAAGTAATTACCGTAAAACCAACAGCCGATTCTAAAAACTATGTGGTGATGGATGGCCTTGCTGCCGGAGACCGAATTGTTACCGATGGGATTGTAACCCTTAAGAATGGCAAGAAAATTAAAATCCTATAATCTCTAAAGCAAAAACATGTTAAAAACATTTATAGAAAGGCCGGTATTGTCTACCGTCATTTCAATTATTATTGTGGTATTGGGTATTATAGGTATGTATACCTTGCCCGTTGAACAATACCCTGACATTGCTCCACCTACGGTAAGGGTAACAACCACCTACAGCGGAGCCAGTGCAAATGCTGTGCTTAAAAGCGTAATTGTTCCGCTCGAAGAACAGATTAACGGCGTGCAGGGGATGACTTATATTACATCGTCGGCATCGAATGGAGGAGCAGCCACCATAAACGTATTTTTTAAACAGGGCACAGACCCGGATATTGCTGCCGTTAACGTACAGAACCGTGTGGCACAGGCCTCATCGTTATTGCCGGCCGAGGTAACCCGTAACGGGGTTGTGGTACAGAAGATGCAGAACAGTACGTTGTTGATGATCCTGTTGCGTTCAAACAGTCCCGATTACGACGACAAATTTATGCAGAACTACGCAAACATCAATATCCTGCCTCAGATAAAACGTATCAACGGGGTGGGCGATGCCAGCGTCTATGGACAGCGCGATTATACCATGCGTATTTGGTTAAAGCCCGATGTTATGAAGGCTTACAACATTACACCGGCAGAAGTGAACGCAGCCATACAAGACCAGAACATTGAATCGGCTCCTGGAGAGTTGGGCGTAAATGGCGGACAGGTATTCCAGTATGCATTAAACTTTACTGGTCGTTTAAAAACTCCTGAGGAATTTGAGAATATTATTATCCGTTCGTCTAACTCCAAAATTTTACGGTTAAAAGATATTGCCACTATAGAACTGGGGGCATCAAGCTATACCTTTTTTGCCAGGAACAACAATAAACCTGCCGTATTAATAGGTATCAGCCAAACAGCAGGATCGAATGCCCAGGAAATTATTGAGGAAATAAAGAAGGAGATGACCAAGGCAGCAGTCAACTTTCCTCCGGGCATCGAATACATCTATCAAACCGATGCCAGCGAATTTCTGAATGCATCTATCGAGAAGGTAATCCATACCCTGCTCGAAGCATTTGTGTTGGTATTCCTCGTCGTATTAGTATTCCTGCAAGGGTTTCGTGCAACGTTGATTCCTGCATTTGCCGTTCCGGTGGCCATTGTGGGCACATTCTTCTTTTTATCGCTTTTTGGTTTTTCCATCAACCTGTTAACCCTGTTTGCACTTGTGCTGGCCATTGGTATTGTGGTTGACGATGCCATTGTGGTGGTTGAAGCTATACACGCCAAGATGGATGCCGGTGTATCGGATGCCAAAGAGGCGGCCATCCAAGCCATGAGCGAGATAGCTCCTGCCATTATTTCTATTACCCTTGTAATGGCTGCCGTGTTTATCCCAGTAAGTTTTATTGGGGGAACCAGCGGGGTGTTCTTTAAACAGTTTGGTTTAACCTTGGCCATTGCCATTGTGCTCTCAGCAATCAATGCGTTAACACTTAGTCCGGCTTTATGTGCGTTATTTCTTAAGTCGTACCATAATCCCGAGAAAAAAGACAAAAACGTAATCCGCAGATTTTACTATTATTTCAATCTGGGCTTTGCAGCCGTTAATAAACGTTACAAAGGTACGCTTATTTTTATGGGTAAAAAAAGCCACCGTTGGATCGCCGTTACCATTGTGGTGGTGTTATCGGCATTACTGTATGGACTGATGAAGATTATGCCTACAGGCTTTGTTCCGCAGGAAGACAGTGGCGCCATTATGGGGGTAATAAACATGTCGCCGGGTACATCGCTCGAGCGTACCGACAGCGTGGTAAAACAGGTTGCCCGCGTTGCCGAATCGATGCCTCATGTATATTGCTCCACCACCCTTACAGGTTTGAGCTTTATGAATGGAAACGGTAGTTCGTACGGATCGATTATTATTAAGATGGACCCATGGGATGAGCGCAATTTTACCGCAGATAAACTGGCGGTGATGATGAAACAGAAAACAGATTCCATTAAAAATGCTACCTTTTTGTTCTTTAATGTGCCTACAATCCGCGGGTTTGGGTTAAGCAGCGGCGTTACTATAGAGATGCAAGACAGGACCGGTGGCGACATCAACAAGTTTTATGGTGTAACGTCAGAGTTTTTAGGCAAGCTGCAAAAACGCCGGGAGGTGATGATGGTGATGAACTCGTTCAACCCCAACTTTCCCCAAAAGATTGTAGAAGCCAATATTGCCAAGATTAAGGATGCCGGCTTAACCCTCAACGATGTGATGGGGGCATTGCAAACGTATGTAGGAAGTATGTATGTATCGAACTTTAATATCTTCGGAAAACAGTTCCGCGTTGTAGTACAGGCAGCTCCCGAGTATCGCCAGAAACTGGAGGACCTGCAGTGGTTGACCGTGAGAACATCGAACGGGATCATGGCTCCTATTACCGAGTTTATTTCGCTCAGTGATGTCACTGGTCCGCAAACCATGTCGAGGTTTAACCTATACACTTCTATGTCTATCACCATCATCCCTAATTATATGAAAGGGTTTACTTCGGGTGATGTAATCAAGGCCATTAAACAGATTGACCTGCCCGACGGATATGGATACGACTATTCAGGCATGACCCGTGAGGAGGTGAAAAGCAGTAATCAAACGGCTATTATCTTCCTGTTATGTATAGTTTTTGTATACCTGCTGCTGGCAGCATTGTACGAGAGCTATATTCTTCCGCTGGCCGTTATTTTTTCATTGCCTGTGGGACTAGCTGGTACCTTCCTGTTTGTGTTTGTGGGTATGATAAGTGGTACAGGTATCGTTAACAACATTTATGTACAGATATCGCTCATTATGCTTATCGGGCTGTTGGCAAAAAATGCCATTTTAATTGTAGAGTATGCTTTGCAGCGTCGCCGCCAGGGTATGAGCATTTTTAAAGCAGCGGTTACAGGAGCTGTGGCTCGCTTGCGTCCTATTCTTATGACTTCGTTTGCAATGATATTCGGTTTGATGCCTTTGGCCATGGCCCACGGCGCCGGTGCTGTCGGTAATAAGTCTATAGGTATCAGTGCTATTGGCGGCATGCTTATAGGTACGGTAATTGGTATTCTGGTAATACCCGTGTTCTTTATTATTTTCCAGAGCTTGAACGAAAGCTTCAGCAAACACAAGATTACCACGGTAGACGATAATGTTAATAACATAAAACTTTAATTTGCAATGCAGAATAGAACTATAAGCAGAAGAACAGTTCTTCTGATCGCCATAATAATTGTGGTTTTTGTGGGATGCAGGTCATACAAAAACCTGGGCGAAGCACCCAAAGCCGACACCAACGGACTTATCAGAGACAGCCTTGCCAGCAAGGGTGATACCATCACAATTGCCAATATTCCGTGGAAGGAATATTTTAAGGACAGCAAGCTGCAGTCACTGATCCAGGAAGGTATCGACAAGAACCTCGACATTCAGATTGCTATCTCACGCGTTTCGCAGGCTGAAATTTCACTCTCTACAGCCCGTGCAGCCAATCTGCCCATATTCGGGGCCGGCGCAGTGTATAACAACACTTTAATAAGTGCCGGGAAAGATGGTACCAAAGTACTTGGCTACTCTATGCAAAATTTTTCGCTGGGATTTACCGCCGCCTGGGAAGCCGATCTGTGGGGAAAGCTTAACTACCAGGCACGCTCTGGCTACGCAAGCTATCTGAACAGTATGGAATACAAAAACCTGATTCAGACAAACCTTGTGGCCAACATTGCCACGGTGTACTATAACTTACTTGCACTCGACCAGCAGTTGAAGATTACACAACAGACCATTGACCTTTTGCGGCAAAATTCCGAAACCATGCAACAGTTAAAGGAGTCAGGGCAACAGAACGGAGCAGCCGTAGAGCAGAGTAAGGCGCTGTTGTATAGTACGCAACTTTCGGTAGCTACACTGCAACGCCAAATACATGTGCAGGAGAATGCCATCTGCCAGTTGTTAGGACGCATTCCGGGACCCATTGACCGTGACACACTGGGAAGCGAGATAGTGGCCGATAAACTTGCGTACGGTGTCCCGGCGCAGTTTCTTGCCAAACGACCCGATGTAAAACAGGCCGAATATGCATTCCTCTCGGCCTTCAACTTAACAAATATGGCCAAAGCAAGCTTGTACCCTAGCTTTACCATTGGTTCTACAAGCAGCCCTTCAACGCTGGGTATAGTAGGAGGCCTGGCCGACCTGTTTAAGCCCGAGCATGTTGTCGCGCAGCTTTTGGCATCGTTGGCTCAGCCTATCTTATTTAATAAACAGCTCCGCAATAATGTAAAGATTTCACAGGCGAGACAGGAACAGGCTTTGCTTAGCTTTAAGAGTACGGTTTTAAATGCCGGGGCCGAAGTGTCGAACATTATTTACAGCTACAACGTAGCAGTAAGTAAAGACACCCTGCGGGCAAAGCAGGTAGAATCGGTGACCAGGGCAGTGGAGTATACCCAGGACCTTTTGCTTGCCGGTGAAGCCACTTATATCGAAGTGCTTACAGCCGAGCAAAACCTTCTTTCGGCTCAGCTGAGCCAGGTAAATGACAAGCTCGAACAGCTGACTTATAGCGTTAGCTTATACCAAGCCCTTGGCGGAGGCACCAAATAGTACCGTAATTATAAAGAGGAAATAAGATCATCCTTGATCTCAGGGGTGGTCTTGTTTTGTTATATGGGAATGAAACTAACATACTTATATATTTTCTTTGGTATATTTCTTGTACACCAGAAAAACATTCTGAATTCTATTAAACTGATGAAAAAAATTGATAACATTTAAATAAGACTTTAGAGAATTATTTTTGGATAAGGTTTATTCATTGGTGTATACTTCTTGTCTTTTTAATTGCAGTATTCTTTTTCACTCCATTCATTAATGCGAATGAAACAATAGCTAAACCTTTTTGGTATATTTTTATAGTTGTAGCTTTTGGATCTGTATTCCACGGTATTGGGCTGTTTTTGGAACATCCGGAATAATACTTCGGAATATTACACAATGGTTAATGAATTAACTATTTATGCCTTCCCCTGAGACAAAACACATCCTTTCTCAGGTTTTCGTCAAAACCTGAGAAAGGATACTTTTTATAAAAATTCAAAAACTAATCACAAAACAATAACTGAATTTACACTTTGAAATTCGTTTGGCACCTGTTTATACTCCATACAGTTGTTCGGTTTCTGAAAAAGGAGTTTAATGAATTTGTGAATTCTAAAGTACAAGAATATTTTGAGTATCCAGAATTAGCGGTATAATAACAAACTACTCATAATCCAGGAGGATCTCCCATTCGCATGTAACATTCTTATAACTTAAAGTCCCTCATCACGCACGCAGGAAAATAGGTATTCACGAAAAGCGCCAGGCAAAAGCCACGCCAGCCCGTCACAGCATATTTTTTTCTTCATGTTTTGATTTAATAGTGTAAAAAATAAGCTGTAC
>Ga0182017_10003360_pt1 | contig 11971 bp, 11 predicted proteins | sample 712E3DmetaG_FD_120492 | JGI IMG/M metagenome (GOLD analysis project Ga0182017, IMG submission 120492) | Permafrost microbial communities from Stordalen Mire, Sweden - 712E3D metaG | ecosystem: Environmental > Terrestrial > Soil > Wetlands > Permafrost | place: Sweden: Stordalen | collected... | reverse complement strand
CGCCTTCGCGTATTTCAGGAACGTATAAGTGGCGGCCATATAGGCGATGGTGAGCCCTTCCAGGCCATCCAGAAATCCTAGCTGAATGACGTAGGTGCGGAAGAAGGTCCAGGTCGGCTCGAAGATCAGGTTCGGCCAGGCGACCTTCTGCTTGTGGGAAACGATTTCCTGCGCCGCCAGCGTGGTGTAGCGGTCCAGCGACCTCAGGTGTTCGGAGATCGACTCGCAGGTGTGGTGGAGCAGGTTGGACCTCAGGTGCCCGGAGGTTCCGTCCACCTGGACGCTCTCGTGCACAAAGTCGCCCACCCAGCTCGCTTTCCGCCGATCGTAGAGCCGCGGTTTCCGGTCGGGATACCAGCCCGAGTGCAGAATCCAGCGGCCCAGGTACTGCGCCATGCGCGGCATGGTGTAGGCATCGAACTGCGGGCCGTTTTTCTTCAACTGCCAGATCTCGGCCTCGAGCGCCTCGCTCAGCGCCTCGTCGGCATCCAGCGAAAGGATCCAATCGTGGGAGGCCTTTTCCGCGGCCAGGTTCTTCTGTTTGGCGTAACCCTGCCAGGGAGTGTCGATGATGCGGGCGCCGAGTTTGGTGGCGATCTCGACGGTGCGGTCCACCGAGCCGCTATCCAGCACCAGGATCTCGTCGCAGCAGCGCAAGCTTTCGATGGCGCGCGCGATGTTGCGCTCCTCGTCGCAAGTGATGATGGTGGCGGAGATCTTCATGGGGTTAGGAACTGATCGGCGCCGGCATGAAGCACAGAACGAAGATGATCAGGGCCAGCCAGCCCAGCCGCTTGCGGCCGGAATCCAGTACCGTGGAATCGAAAATCGCCGGGTGCCGCAGTCCGATAAACAGCAGCAGCACCGCCCACAGCAGCCAGGCCGGGTCGCGGTAGAAGATGGCGACCGGCACCAGCGCGATCACGAAGATCCTGGAGAGCCACTTGTGCCAGTCGCCGGCGATCGAATACAGGATGTGGCCGCCGTCGAGCTGGCCGATGGGCAAGAGGTTCAGCGCGGTGGCGAAGATTCCCACCCAGGCGGCGCGCGCCACCGGGTGCAGGTAAATATCCGAGCTGGAAACGCCCGGGAAGATGGCCTTCTCCATCAACCACAGCAGCGGAGGCACGCCGAAAACGAAATCGCCGCCGTGCGCGATGCCCGGCAGCACCTTGGAATACGCCAGCCCGACCGCGAGCGCCGGCAGCAGAAAGACAAAGCCGGCGAGCGGCCCGGCGATGCCGACATCGAAGAGCACCTGCTTGGAGTAAATGGGCGAGCGGATGCGGATGAAAGCGCCGAACGTGCCGATCAGCGGCGGGCCCGGAATGAAGTAGGGCAGGCTGGCATTCACGCGGTAGTGGCGGCAGGTCAGGTAGTGGCCGAGCTCGTGCGCCAGCAGGATCGTCAGCAGGGTGAGGGAAAACGGCAAGCCGACCAGCCAGGAGGCCGGGTGCGACCAGGTCCGTAACACCCCGAAGAAGTCCTCGACACTGAAGGCCGGGCGATTCCACCGGAAGTTCTCGATCATCCGGGCGCCGACCGCGCTGGTCGAGAGAAGGGTGACTCCGAGCAACAGCAGGTGCAGCCAATAACGCGGGCGGCCCGAGCGGCGCCGCCAGAAGGGCAGAACGCCGACCCCGGTTCCGTTGGTCGGCGCAGGAAGGTCCGGGCCGGTTGTGAAACCCTGTGAAGACACAGATTCAGACTACTGCAACGACTGTAGTTCCTTGCCGGGTTTGAAGCGCACAGCCTTGCCCGGGGGGATGGAAACCTCGGCGCCGGTGCGAGGATTGCGGCCGATCCCGGTCTTGCGGGGCCGCACGTTGAAGATGCCGAATCCCCTCAGTTCGATCCGCTCACCCTGCCCCAAAGCCTTCTTCATGCTCTCGAAAACGGTCTCGACCGCCATCTCGGCCTTGGTCTTGGTGATTCCGGTTCGATTAACCACTTCGTTGATGATATCCAGCTTGATCAAGCCAGCCTCCTTGGTTGTGAGCCTCACGGCCCGGGTCAGGTTCCCCGTCGAGCGGCAAACCACATGATAGGATTAGGCTTAATCCGTTGTCAAGCCGCCCCGGTCAGCGCCTTGACCGCCTCCAGGGCACGCTCGTAGTTCGGATGCTCTCCAACTTCCTTCAGGTATTCGACGTACCGGATGACGTTGTTCCGATCGAGCACGAAAATCGCCCGGGTCTCAATGCGCAATTCCTTGATCAGCGTGCCGTAATTGGAGCCGAAGGAAACATTGCGATGATCCGAGAGCATTTTCAAGTTGTCGATGCCGAAGGTGTTGCAGTACCGCTTCTGCCCGAAGGGTAGATCGACGCTTATGGTGTAAATGTCCGCGGCCGTCAGCTTGCCGGCCGCATCGTTGAAGCGCTTGGTCTGGGCGTCGCACACCGGCGTATCGAGCGACGGCACCACGCTGAAGATCCGCACGTTGTTCCCAGTTCCCGCCAGGGTCACGGGTTTCATTGTAAGGTCCACGCACTCGAAATCCGGCGCTGGGTCGCCTACTTTCAGTTCCGGACCGATCAAGGTCAGCGGATTGCCCCGCAGAGTCACCGCAGCTTTCCGTTCCATGGGTCCCTCCAAGAAGAAGTTGGCCATTGCCATTATCCCAACAATCGAACCAGCTCTTGGGGATCGGTGGCGCGCAATCGGCAAGTGTTGCCCTCGCAAACGTAGGCCGCGGCGGCCCCGTCCACCGGTTGCATGGCGGCGATGGCGGACGAGTGTGCTGAAAGAAAACCGCGGGCGGCCTCACCGTCCACCAGCAACACCGTCTGGTTCGGCGAGAAGAGCCTGCGCAGGACCCGCAGGAGCTGGCGCGTGTCTTCGGCGTCCCGCGCGCCGGCCAGCACGATTTGCCGCGGCGGGGCGGCGCTCGCCGACAGGCTGGCGAGCATTTGCGGCGCCGCGGAGGGAGCGGCCGCGAGGAACTCCGAAAAGGCGCGCAACGCTTTCTCCGCCGTTTCGCGATACGATGAGCGGCCGGTCATCCCAGCCAGGCGCAGCAGATTCTGGATCGCGATGGAGTTCCCCGACGGTTCGGCGCCGTCGTAGTCGTCTTTCATACGCAGCGCCAGGCTGGTGTCGCCGGCGAGCGTGGAGTAGAACCCACCGCGGTCGCGGTCCTCGAAGCGCGCCCGTTGGGTTTCCGTGAGCTTCACGGCCACGTCCAGATAGCGCGTGTCGAAGGCGGCTTCGTAAAGGTCCAACAGGCCCTGCACGAAGAACGCGTAGTCGTCGAGGAAGCCTGGAATGGCGGCCTCGCCGTCGCGGTAGCGCCGCAGCAGCGTTGCGTCATCCGCGTTGTATAGGCGGCCCAACAGGAATTCGGCGGCGCGGCGGGCGGCCTCGAGGTACCGGGCGTCTTCCAGGATTTGCGCGGCTTTGGCGAAGGCCGAGAGCATGAGCCCGTTCCAGGCGGTCAGAATCTTGTCGTCGCGGTGCGGACGCACCCGGCGCGAGCGCACTTCGAGGAGCCGGTTCCTCAATGCTTCGAGATCCTCCCCGGCGACGGCCTCGTACAGAATGTTGAGCCCCGCGAATTCGCCGTGCGGGTCGTGGCGCACGTTGCCGGATTGCTCGACGCCGTAGTGCCGGCAGAACCGCTCGGCGTCGGAGGGGCCGAGCTCGCGTTCGGTCTCCTCGCGGCTCCACAGATAGAACGCACCTTCGCGTCCTTCGCTGTCGGCGTCCTCGGCGGAGTAGAAGCCGCCCTCGGAATCCGTCATGTCGCGCAGGACGTAATCGAGGATGTCGCGCGCAACCGAGGCGTGGTGCTGGTCGCCGGAGACCTGGTAGCCTTCCAGGTACGCGACGGCAAGCTGCGCTTGGTCGTAGAGCATCTTCTCGAAGTGCGGCACGTGCCAGCGCTCATCGACCGAGTAGCGGTGGAAACCGCCGCCGAGGTGGTCGTGGATTCCACCGCGAGCCATGGCGTTCAGCGTCTCCAGCGCCATGTCGCGCGCTTCGGCGTTCCCCGCGCGCTCCCAGTAGCGCAGCAGGAAGTTGAGCGCGGCGGGACGCGGGAACTTCGGCGCGCCGCCAAAGCCCCCATGCCGGGCGTCGAATTCGCGGCGGAAGGCGTAGAACCCGGCGTCGAGCGCGGCGAGGTCCGGAGCGGCCGCGCCGGAAGACACCTCTGCCGCTTCGGAGAGTTGCTGCATCACGTGGCGGCTCGACGCCAGCACGCCTTCGCGGTCTCGCCGCCAAACCTCGGCAACGCGCTCCAGCACCTGCCGAAAGCCGTCCGGTGGGAAGTATGTGCCGCCGAAGAACGGCTTCAGTTCGGGAGTGAGGAACACCGACATGGGCCATCCGCCCGAGCCCGTGGACGCCTGCACAAAAGTCATGTAGATGCGGTCGACGTCGGGCCGCTCCTCTCGATCCACCTTGATGGGAACGAACCAGCGGTTGAGCAGGGCGGCGATCTCCTGGCTCTCGAACGACTCGCGCTCCATCACGTGGCACCAGTGACAAGTGGAGTAGCCGATCGACAGGAATATCGGCTTTCGCTCGTCGCGCGCCTTGCGGAAGGCCGCATCACCCCAGGCTTGCCAGTCCACCGGGTTGTGCGCGTGCTGGAGGAGATACGGACTCTTCTCGCCAATCAGTGCGTTGGTGTGCATCGTGCGATCCCGCCCCTTGCTTCCATCGTACACTGATCGAGAGACAACCTATGGACAAACTGGAAGGGATTGCGAAACGCCGAAAAGCCGCACACGCCAAGCTGCTGGCCTTGGATTCGAAGATCTACCGGGCCTTTCTGGACATGGAACAGGCTGCCTACTCCGACGGCGCACTGCCCAAGAAGACCAAGGAGTTGATCGCCCTGGGCATCTCGGTGACGAGCGATTGCGAGTCCTGCATGCAGTGGCACATCGAGCAGGCCGCCAAGGCGGGCGCATCGGAGCGCGAAGTGCTGGAGGCGATGGAGGTCGCTATCGAGATGGCCGCCGGCCGCACCACGGTGTCGGCGCGGTTCGCGCTGGAAGTGATGGAGGGCGTGTTTCAGCCGCCGGCCGCCGGCAGGTAACCCTCGGCGCGCAGGCTTTGGATCGCCTCCGCCAGCTTCCCGCGGGCTTCGACCGGGAATGGGCCCACCGGCCTGCGGCAGGCCCCGGCCGCGACGCCGGACATGTTCATGGCTTCCTTGACTACCGAGGGAAACGTGGCCATGGAAAACGTCCGGCGCAAGGGCTCGACCAACGCCTGCAAGCGCGCCGCTTTCTCGAGGTCGCCGGCCTGAAAGGCGTCGTAGAGGTCCACGAAGGCCCGCGGGCAGACGTTGGAACAAGCGGAGACTGCGCCGGCACAGCCCGCCTTCAATCCATCCAGGATCATGTGGTCGCGCCCGATGAACACGGCGAGACCGGCGGCGGTGTATTCGGGGATCTCCTCGATCTTGCCGCTGGAATCCTTCAGCCCGACGAAGTTCTCGCACTGCCCTTTGATGCGCTTCAGGATGGGAGGAGTAAGCTCCACACCCGTGCGCTCCGGAATGTTGTAGGCGAGCACCGGAGCGTGCACGCTGCGGCACACTTCGACGTAGTGCGCGACCAACTCGTCCGCGCTGGGCTTCAGGTAGTAAGGCGAGATCGCGACCAGATAGTCGACGCCATCCTCCTCGGCTTTCTGCGCCAGGCGCACCGTCTGCCGCGTGCTGACCGCGCCGACGTTGGCACAGACCGGCACGCGTCCGGCGACGGCCTGCACACAGAATCGCACCGCGACCTCGCGCTCCTCTTCGGTCAGCGCGAAGAACTCGCCCTGCCCTCCAACCACCAGCAGGGCATGCACTCCGCTCGCGATCAGAGAATCGATCAGGGTCTGCCAGACCGCATAGTCGATCGACTCGTCTTCGCCAAACGGCGTGACGACGGCTGGGATGATCCCCTTGAGTTGCGTCTCGGGCATAGTGCTTCTCATTGTATCTCCACGCTCCGTGGCCGGATGGAGGGCGGACTTTGAATCCGCGCGGGGCTTCAGACCCGCCGCGCGGCGGGGCTCAAGCCCCGCGCGGGTTGAAACCCGCCCCCCGATTCTCTCTGGCGCCCGGAAATCGGCTACCATGGCGGACGAGGGACTATGAGCTACTACCAACAGAATCGCGAGGTTTTTCTCGAGGGGTTGAAAAGCTTCCTGCGCATCCCCAGCATCAGCACGCTGCCCGAGCACAAACCGGATATCCGACGCGCCGCCGAGTTCGTGCGGGGCGAACTGGCCGCGGCGGGGCTCGACAAGGCGGAGCTGATCGAGGGCGAGGGGAATCCGCTGGTCTACGCCGAGTGGCTTGGCGCTCCCGGCAAACCAACGCTGCTGTTTTACGGCCACTACGACGTGCAGCCGGTGGAGCCGCTGGAGGAGTGGAAGTCGCCGCCGTTCGAGCCCGAGGTCCGCAACGACAACATCTACGCCCGCGGCGCCTGCGACGACAAGGGGCAGGTGTACATCCTAGTGAAGGCGGTCGAAGGTCTGCTGAAAACCACCGGCAAGCTGCCGTGCAACGTGAAGTTCCTCATCGAGGGCGAGGAGGAGATGGGCGGCGAACACATCGAGGGATACGTTGCGAAGAAGCCGCCGCGCCTGAAATCCGACGCCGCCATCATCTGCGACACCGAGATGTTCGCGCCGGAAATGCCCACCATCTGCGTGGGGCTGCGCGGAATCGTCTACGCCGAACTGCACGTCCAGGGCGCGGACCACGACCTGCACTCGGGCGTCTATGGCGGCGCCGCGCCGAACCCCATCCAGGCGATCGCCGAGATCGTGACCGCGCTCAAGGATCGGGACGGCCACATTCTGATCCCCGGTTTCTACGACCGCGTGCAGCCGCCGAGCGACAAAGAGAAAGAGGCCTGGGCGCGCCTGCCGTTCGACGAGGACGAGTACCGGAAGAGGGAAATCGGCTCGACCGCGCTCACCGGCGAGCCTGGTTTCAGCGTGTTCGACCGCACCTGGGCGCGGCCCACCCTCGAAGTGCACGGCATCCGCGGAGGCTTTGTCGGCGAGGGCGCGAAGACCGTGATCCCCGCCCGCGCGGTGGCCAAGATCAGCCTGCGGCTGGTGGCCGACCAGCGGCCCGACGAAGCGTTGGCGCAGTTCAAATCCGCGGTGGCGAAGGCCTGCCCGCGCGGCGTCACCGCCGAAGTGAAACTGATTCACCTGGCCGGAGCCTCGCTGGTCAATCCCGACAACCGGTTCATCGACGCGGCCGCCGCCGCCATGGAACAAGTCTTCGGCAGCAAGACGGTCTATATCCGCTCGGGCGGCTCGATCCCCATCGTTGGCTCTTTCGAGCGCAGCCTCGGAATCCCGAGCGTGATGATGGGCTTTGGATTGCCCGACGACAATCTCCACGCGCCCAATGAGAAGTTCCACCTGCCGAACTTCTATCGCGGCATCGAAGCCGTGGCGCGGTTCATCGAAATCGTGGGGCAATAGGTGGGACGCCCTCTCGCGCTGGTCACGGGGGCGTCGAGCGGCATTGGCGCGTGCTTCGCGCGGGCGCTCGCGGCGCGCGGCTACGGCTTGATTCTGGTGGCCCGCCGCAAGGAGCGCCTCGAGGCGCTGGCGGGCGAGCTCGGCGCCGAGGTGCTGGTCGCCAATCTCACCAAGGATGCGGAACTCAAGCTGGTCGAGGACCGCATCGGGGCGGCGGAGAACGTGGAACTGCTGGTCAACAACGCCGGTTTCGGCGTGATGGGCCGCTTCTGGGAGGCGGCTGTCGAGGGGCAGGACAACATGCACCGCCTGCACGTGCTGGCCACCATGCGCCTGACCCACGCGGCGCTGAGGGGAATGATGGCGCGCAAGAGCGGCGGTGTGATCAACGTCTCCTCGGTGGCCGGTTTTGTACAAGCCCCGGGCAGCACCAGTTACGGGGCGACCAAGCGCTGGATGAACGCATTTACGGAGGGCCTGTATCTGGAACTGAAGAGCATCGGCTCGCCAGTGAAGGTGCAGGCGCTCTGCCCCGGCTTCACTTACTCCGAGTTCCACGACGTGGCGGGCATGGACCGCAACCTGATCGCCAAGAGCCTGTGGATGCGGGCCGAGGACGTCGTCGCGGCCTCGCTGCGCGGGCTGGACCGCGGCAACCTGTTCGTGGTCCCCGGCTGGCGCTACAAGTTCCTGGTCCGCCTCCTCGCCGTCGTGCCGGACGGGCTGCGGCGCTGGGGCTCGCTCGTATACGCGCGGCGGGCGAAGCGGGCGTAAAGCTACTGCTCCGCGCGAGTGCGGTGCGTGTTCCGGCTATCGTCCATAGCACTCCGCCCAGCTCCGATCCTCGGGAGGCGCGTCGGCGGTTCCAAGAATCGCCGCAATTTGAGTTCGCATCCGCTTTTCATACCGGTTACCCCGTGGCAGGCCTTCAGCGAGCATCGCCAGTGCCTCCCGGCCAACCGACCAATAGGACGGAAGTACAGCGGGATCATCGAGCATTGATTTCAGCGCGGCCTCGACGCCGCGACCCTTGATCCTTCCCCACGAAGGCCCCCTCGCTTGTCCCAGAGCAAAGACGCTCCAGAAGCGGACATGAACGCTGGCGTCCTTGAGTGATCGGATCAGTGCCGGAATCGCTTGCCGCGACCTCAAATAGGCAAGCGATTCGGCGCATTCACCGCGAACCGCTTCGATTTGACTTGGGTCTTCGAGGGAACGGACAAGTGGAGGAACCGCCCGCGAATCCTCGAGCCATCCCAGAATATGCGCGGCCGCATAGCGGCGCTTTGGATCAGTGTCATAGAGCGCGCGGCAGAAGGGTTCGACGGCCCTGTTGGCGCCAGCCTCCTCCAGGCTCTGTGCCGCTTCCCAGATGAACTCATCGTCAGTCGCGCTGAAGAAATCGTTCAGTAGCATATCGACGCAATCGAGACATCCCGCCCGCAGCAATGCCGCTGCCGCGCCGCCACGAACGTCATGTCCGGCGCCTGGCGTCTTGACGATGTCATAGAGCGCTTCCTTCAACGTGAGGCCGTTCTGCTGGCGTCGCGTAACTTGATCGCCCAACTCAGACTTAGGACTACGCTCGCGTTCCCGCTGCAACCCGTCCAGGAGTCTCTGTTCCTCGGTGCGCATAGGCCGATTGTTTCAGGTGTGCGGGTCTCTTTTCAAGGTAGGTCGTGCGGCGCAATCGCACGGAATGTCCGGCCAGATGAGATCCAAGCGTTACTTGTCGCGGCCCAGGGCCAGGGCGAAGTACTGGGCGGGGGTGGCACCGACGTTGCGGAGGCCGTGTTCGTCGTTGGAGGCGAAGTACGCTACGGAGCCGGGGCCCAGCACCGTGGCTTTTCCCGCGATCGTGACTTCGAGGGTTCCCTCTCGAATCATGAGTAGTTCGTCGTGGGCGTGGCGGTGCGGGGGATGCGAGCCGCTGGCGGCGGGGAGTTCGGTCTGATGCAACTCGATGGGGAGGCCCGTGTGCGTTTCGCCCTCGAGGATGCGGCGCTGGCGGGCCGGGCCGCTGGGGCGAACCGGCTGGAGCTCGAATCGGTAGGCTTGGGATGCCAGGGGCGGGTTGGGCGGTGTGGCAGATGCGGCCAAGGACGGAAGAAGAAGGGCGAAACCTCTGCGGGAGTGGGTCACAAATGCAGTATAGACGAGACCGGGCGTCGCCAGGAGTGGCGACGCGGCGCGCAGGAGTGCGCGCGCCACGGGGCCACGGCAATCAGTACAATGGCTCTGTGATCGTAGAGATTGATGGCGTTCCGCTGCACCTGGCGCATCCCGACGAGATTCCGGTGAACTGGGTCGGTCAGGAGGAGGTGATGCGGCAGCTCCTGGCGGCGTGGCTGGTGATCGATGCGCAGGACTTGCCGATGAATCCGCGGCTGATCGGCAAGCCGGGCGTCGGCAAAACCACTCTCGCCTACGCGGCGGCCAAGCGCATCGGACGCGAGGCCTACATCATGCAGGCCACCGTGGACACGCGGCCGGAGGACCTGATCGTGCAGCCGGTGATCGAGGGCGCGGCCAGGCTGCGCTACGTCGCCTCGCCGCTGCTCACGGCCATGATTCGCGGGGGCGTCGCCATCCTCGACGAAGGCAACCGCATGAGCGAGAAAAGCTGGGCCAGCCTGGCTCCCATGCTGGACACGCGGCGCTACGTCGAGAGCGTGGTCGCCGGCATCAAGATCAAGGCCCACCCGCAGTTCCGCCTGGTCACGACGATGAACGACGACGCCTCGACCTTCGATTTGCCCGAGTACATACACTCCCGGCTCCAGCCGCAGATCCTGATCGACTTCCCCGAGCGCGACGAAGAATACCAGATACTCAAGGAGAACCTGCCCTTCGGCGAGGAGCGCATCCTGCAATACGTGACGGATTTCCTGCAGCACGCGCACGCCGCCGACGAGCGCTACACGGTCCGCGACGGCATCAACATCGCGCGCTTCGCGATGAAGCTGAAAAGCCTGGCCACCGATGCGGTCGAGGAGGCGCGGGCGCTGCACCTCTCTATCCTCGAGACGCTGGGCGAAGAAGCGCTGCGCTACTTCCCGAGGGGTTGACGCATGGGCGGCGCGGACGCCAGCTTTCCCGATCCCGGCAGCCTGCAGCGCGGGCGGTTCCACTACCTTCCGGTGGCGCCGGGACGGCTGGAGTTCGCTGTGGAAGTGCGGCGGGCCATCCTGCGGGATAAGCCGCAGGTGGTGGCCGTCGAATTGCCGGTGACGCTTGAAGAGGCCTATCTGCGGGCGCTCGAACGCCTGCCACAGATCACGGTGCTGGTCTACCCCGACGAGAAGGAAGCGGACCGCGGCGTCTACGTTCCGGTCGAGCCCGCCGATCCGTTCACGGAAGCTATCCGTACGGCGCTCGAGACCGGAGCCGAAGACATGTTCTGCGATCCCGACCTGGGCGAGCGTCCCCACCTTCCAGACGTTTACCCCGATCCGTACTCGCTCGGGCATATCGGCTTGTCGAAGTACATCGAAGCGTATCGCGTGTACCCGCAGCCGCGGTCGGATGCCATTGCGGAGCACGCCGCCGGGATCGCCTGGAAGCTTCAGGGCGCGGACCCGCTCGCCGAGGTGCTGGTGGTGATTTCGCTGAACCTGCTCGATCCGGTGCTGGACGCGATGCAGGAGCCGCAGCCGGAGCCGCGCGGGCGCCGCCGCAGGCGCGACGTCGAGCTGCTGAATCCCCATCCGGACTGCCTGTCGGAGATCACGGCCGAGTATCCCTACTTGCAGGACTGCTACGAACGCGCGCGCGTGGCCGCGGAGTGTCCCGAACGGCGGCGCGTGCAACTCGAGGTGCTGCGCGAGGCGGAGAAATCGTACGAGGCCAACGCCGGGGAAGCCGTGACGCACTGGCAGCGGCGCCTGATGGCGCGCTACACACGCAATCTGGCGTTCACCAATGGCGACCTTACGGCGGGCGTGTTCGACCTCACCGTCGCCGCGCGCGCCCTGGTCGACGACAACTACGGCTGGGAGGTGTGGCAGGCCGCCAACCGCTACCCGGCGCAGAAAGCGGAATCCGAACTGGAGACCGTCAACCTCTCGGGCGAAGAGATGTGGCGCAACACCAGGAAGATCCGCCTGCACCGCCGGCTGCCCCGCCCCAAGCAGCGCCTGCGGCCGCTGGGACTCAAACCGCGCAAGAAAGAGAAGTTCGAGGGCGAGTGGGCGCGGGAGTTCCAGGGCCAGGCCATCTGCTCTTACCCGCCCGAAGACCTGGTCATCGAGAACTACGGCCGTTTCCTCAAACAGAAGGCCAAGAGCATGCTCTCGGAAGAGCGTGTCCGCAGCGAGCCCTTCACCACCTCCATCCTCGACGGCATCGATCTCCGCCAGACCATTCGCAACTGGTATCAGAAGAAGATCTACGTGCGCCAGTTCGACAAGATCGCCGGCGAGGTCGGCGCGCTGGTGGTGGTCTTCGACGAGGATCGCCAGGACCGCTGCGGTTATCTGACCACCTGGCTGGGCGAGAACCAGAACGAATCCGACAT
>Ga0182017_10003359_pt1 | contig 11973 bp, 10 predicted proteins | sample 712E3DmetaG_FD_120492 | JGI IMG/M metagenome (GOLD analysis project Ga0182017, IMG submission 120492) | Permafrost microbial communities from Stordalen Mire, Sweden - 712E3D metaG | ecosystem: Environmental > Terrestrial > Soil > Wetlands > Permafrost | place: Sweden: Stordalen | collected... | reverse complement strand
CTGGCACCGCGCCACGGCGATCTCTTCCGGGCTGAGCGAAAGCAGCCGCCCCAGGCTCGCCTCCCCGTAGTAGCTCAGCCCCTGCTCGTCGCCCACCGTGACCAGCACCAGATACAGCGCCCATGCTTTCGCGTCGGCCCGTGGCAGATACCCCTGTCGTACCAGCCGATGGTCGACCCAGCTAAAGCTCGGCGGCACCCGCCGCAGCCGTCCCGCACACAAGATTGGTTTGGCAATCATCGCTCGATTTTTGGCCCATCAGAGCCTGTCCCTTCGCTATCAGCCGGCCGGTGATCGAGGCGATGTCCTCTTGTAACGCAACCCCGGTCAAATGCGCGATAAGTCCAATCAGTACAGGCGGTTGCCTCTGCCAGAGATCTTGTAACGCAACCGTGCCGTCTTGATTCGCAGTCCGCTGCGGCGGAGAGGCTTGCGCATTTGAGAGATCTTGTAACGCAACAGATCTCTTCCGCTTCGATCGCTTCCAGTACCCCGGATGCGCCTTCCGCCACGCCTGCACCCGCGCCACATTCTCAGCCCCGCGGAAGTAGTCCGCATTCTCCGGCCGGCTCTGCCAGCGCCGCTGGCTCGCCGCCTTGCTCGCCCGCCGACATTCAGGCTCGCCGCAATACTGCTGATGATGGCGATTGCGCGGATCCGGAATGAAGAACGTCCCGCAGTGCAGGCATTTGCATCGGCCTTTGGCGTGCATCGGCCAAAGCCTCTGCACCGCCTCGCAGCGTCAACAAAACCCCGCCATCAAAACCGAAGAACGCATCCGAAGGGAAGAAGATCCACCCCGACCCGAAGAACATCTTTCTTGGTGAATCAGGGAAGAAAATCCTACGGAAGAATATCCGCTGTCCCCACCGCCACTATTGCAGCGCTTTCATTTCGCCGCTGGCACCACGTACTGCTGTTCCGTCAACCTGTAGATTTCAAGGCAAGCGATACCCCAGCAGTTCAGCTTGGCGCACTCGGTCAGGTTCCGCATACCTGTAGAATTCGAGGCAAGCAGTACCCGCCTGAAGCAACGCACGCTTGCCGAGCGAGAACACGAAGAACGGACGCGATCGCGAGCGAAAAAGAGAATAGGTAAACGGCCGGGGATAAAACGCGGCCTTGCGGCCAACCCGATTATGCTCGGGGTTCGCCCGAGCGTCAAAGGAATGATCTGCGAAAGAACGGGGGAAACTACGCAATTCGAGGCAAGCGACACCCCGACCAAGACATGCTGACGGTCATTATAGGGTTCCGCTTACCTGCGAAATTCGAGGCAAAGGACACCGACTTCATGGAATCGGGCATTACCCCATTAGTTCCGCCCACCCGCAGATTTCGAGGCAAGCGACACCCGCCTGAAGCAACGTTCGCTTGCCGAACGAGACCGCGAACTGGCACAAAAAGAAAAACAGGTAAACGGCCGGGTATGAAACGCGGCCTTGCAGCCGACCCGGTTGAGCTCGGGGTTCGCCCGAGCGTGAAAGTGTGATCTGGGATGTAAAAGAACGAACGAAAAGGAAAGTGTGCAGATCGGCACAAAGTGGCTCAAACCTCCTCAGTTCCGCGAGAAATCATTCTGCCCGCAACGGACAGGCTGAACTGCGGCCGGGCATTGAACTGCACCTTGCGGTGACCCGGCTATGCTCGGGGATAGACCGAGCGTCAAAGGAAAGATCTGCGAAAGAACAAGAATGAAAGACCAACATGATTCGAGGGACGCAGCTCCGGCGATGCCGGAACGGGGGCCATTTACCCCGTTCCGCTTACCTACAGATTCCGAGGCGAGGAGTACCGTGGGATGATCCGGCGACCGCGAATGACCTGTTCCGCTTACCTTCCAATTTCGAGGCAAGCAGTACCCGCCCTGGGCAACGTTCGCTTGCCGAACGAGAACGCGAACTGGCACAAAAAGAAGAAAGGTTAGCGGCCGAGTATAAAACGTGGCCTTACGGCCGACCCGGTTGGGCTCGGGGTTCGCCCGAGCGTGAAAGTAATGCCTGAGAAAGAACGTAAAGAGAGAAGAATAATGGGCGCCACACGGTGGCTCCGCGGACCTGTCGGATTCGAGGCAATCTACATCAAGAGTGGCCGGAAGGCTGTCTCGGGCTGGGTTCCTATTACCTGCGAATATCGATGCCGTTCCGGCACAACAACGCTTCCGCGTTCATGTTCCTCTTACCTGTAGCTTTTGGGGCAAGCTGTACCTCAAGCAGGCGGAAGTAAAGGCCTACGTGTTCCGCTTACCGTCACAAGTCGCGGCAAGCAATACCACGAGACTGAGGATGGGCTGTCACCCGTTCCGCTTACATTCTAAATTCGAGGCAAGCGACACCCGTCATGGGCAACGTTCGCTTGCCGAACGAGAACGCGAGCTGGAACAAAAAGAAAAGAGGTTAGCGGCCGGGAATGAAACGTGGCCTCGCGGCCAGCCCGGTTGAACTCAGGGTTCGCCTGAGCGTGAAATTTGATCTGTGAAAGAACGAAAGGAAAATGGAAATTGCCAACACACCCTTGTTCCGCCTGCCAGCGTAATTCGAGGCGAGGGATACCATGGAGTTGTGAGAATCGACAACACCCCTTGTTCCTCTTACCTTCCAAATTTGAGGCAAGCGATACCAGTGACAGGTCGGTCAGGCGACTAATCGACGTTCCGCTTACCTGCGAATTTCGAGGCAAGGAGTACCCGCCCCAGACAAGGCACGCGTGCAGAACGAGAAGATGTACTGCTAGAGAAAGAGAAGAGGTTAGCGGCCGGATATAAAACGTGGCCTCGCGGCCGACCCGGTTAGGCTCAGGGTTCGCCCGAGCGTGAAAGCGTAGCACGATGTGAAGGAACAAAAAAGGGAGACTTCCTGTGAGACAGCAATTCTGACTGCCCGCATAGTTCGAGGCAAGCGATACCCCATTACCTGGAATCGACGCAGTGTTCCGCTCACCCATGTAATTCAAGGCAGCGCCCCGCAAGGTTCGTCACAGTGGCAGTACTCGCGTTCCGCCCACCTGCAGATTTTGAGGCAAGGAGCACCGGACATGCGGGGATGCCGATGCGTAAGTGGTTCCGCTTACCGGCGAATTTCGCGGCAAGCATTACCCCGCCTCAGGCAACGCACGATTGCCGACTGACATCTAAAAGAAAAGAGGTTAGCGACCGGGGATGAAACGTGGCCTCGCGGCCGACCCGGTTAGGCTCAGGGTTCGCCTGAGCGTGAAAGCGTGATGAGATGTGAAAGAACAAAAAAGCGCTACGCCGCACGAGCGCGGTGGACCGCGATGTTCGGGAGTGCGACATTCACTTCGGGCTCTGCAGCCAAGATCGCTTCGGCAGCCTTCTTGAACGCCTCGTCATGCCAGCCGAGCAGGATTGCCCACGCAGCGTTTGTCGAGAAGCACTCCGCCGCATTGAGCCAGTCTTCCCCCGCGGCAACCCGCGCCGGATCGACGATCAGGTTCTTCTTCCCCTTCGCGACCGCGGTGTGGACAATCGTGTCACCCTCCCGGCGGGTCTCATCATGGAGCACCACGCACACGGGCAACTCTTTAGACACCCCGCTGCGCCAACCGGAATTCAAAAGCACGCTTGCCCGGGCGGAGGTGGCGTGGAGCATGACGCCCGCTTTGGCGAGCGCCGACACCAGGTACCCCTGAGGGGTTTGGCGTCCGGCGATCTTCGCGATGGTATAGAAATCTCTCGCAGGATGCCGAGTGTGACTTGCGCCGATGATGATCCCTGCCCCACCAGCCAGCACGTGTCCCACGCCATTCCGCGCACACGCATCGGCGATCTTCCGCGCAATTCCGCGATAGAACACCTTGCCAACGTTCGTGCGGTAAGCGCCCAGCATCTGCATATTGAGCTCGTTCGCCGTAGTCGTGACGAATCCCCTGGCCAGCGGCGATTGCCGCTCTTCGAAGGCGACATCCAGGAAGTCGGCGTTGAAGTGGAGCACCATGTCGGTGCGTAAACCCGCATTGAAGACCCGGCGGCGTTCGGGGCCTTGCCCACGATAGGCACCGTTGTCGGTGCGCCGAACCAGGTGATCAAACGGGACCTGCTTCCAGCCCGTCGGACAGTCAGGGGACGGGTTAACCCTCTCAAACATGATCAGAGTCGCGGCACGCAGCCCGCCCGGACACACATGGATCGTAGCCACGCGCTCGCCGACCGCCACATGCTTCGTTACATCGCTCCCAAGCGTCTGTTTGGCCTCCTTGGCATCAACGCGTTTTTGCCGGAGCTCCGCTGCGCTCGCGGCAGAGTCTGGAGCGATCTCCGGCATGATTGTGGCGGCGAAACTGCCAAAGAGGCGCTGCTGTCCCTCTTTCTCGAAAGTGAGGCGCAATGCTTGATATTTCAGGTAGATCTTGCGCGAGGAATCGCCCGGCATCGGCATTATGCGATCAGGACGATACTGTGTCGTCCCATTCATAATATCGATTGGAGCCGGCAATTTGGTCGCACGCTCGCCTGGGATATTTCCGCGGACCCTTACTTGCACTTTCTGCGCAGGCACCTTCGTCGGTCCGACAACAAAGCGGTGCGCCGGAATGTAGATGTCGGCAAACAAGGCGTTCGAAGGGGCGCCAGCAACGCGTTCTTCAGTCTCCTCCCAACCGTACCGTCCGCAGGAGAGCAGCGGCCACAGGTCGTCGACTTTCAGGCGAATATCGTCCGACATGGGCTTCATCGCGGCGCAGAACGCGCGGACTTCGCCAAGGACGAATTTCCGAATAGCCTTGTGGCGAGGATCCTTGTTCGCCGGATCACCGATCTTCAACCAGCCGACATGCCTGGCTCCCTTCTCTCCTTTGGAAATCACCAGTTCCTCGACCTCCTTTGGGGAAAGCGTCCCGAATACCGTCTGATGCAGCGAGAGCACCCGATTCAAGATCGCCGGTTCCCTCGCAAGATCTTTCCACGAACTCGACGACGACGACAACCGGCGGAACCGATCAACCATCGAAAAGTCCGCGGTAAGGCTTGCAGGCATTCCAGCCTCAAAACGTTTCAGGATGTCCGGGTTTGCGCCGGCAAGACTCAAAAACTCATCCTCAGGACGCTCATCCGGTTGCCAAGCAGCCAGGTCAGGCCGCGCAAGCACGGCTGTCCATTGGCAAGCAGCGACGATTGCAGGCTCCACACCTTCCCCACGCAGCGTTTTCCGCAGGTCTTTGAAGTGCCGGCACGCGGCCCCCCACGCCCCCTGGGTGCGGTAGAAGCGCAGGAACGGGTTAAAGAACGCCCCTTGTTCAGCGAGCAACCTTTCGATTACGGCCGTGCGCTCGCGCTTCATCTCAGCCGCAATTTCGCGGTTACTAAGAAAGCTTTTCACAACTCCCATCGCCGCAGTTGAGAGCGCAGAAATGATCCCATCGAGGTCGAAGGACGCAAAGATCGCGTCCACCGCATCGCGCGTGATCTTCGTTTGACGCAAACCATATTTCGCAATGACATCAACCAACGCGGCGCCGCCCTTGGTGGATCGCGCATCCGGGTCAACTAATGCGCGCAACAAGTAATAGGGCGTGCTGGTGCTAACGATGCGCTTCCAGCCGGCATCGTTTTTTTCGTCGCCAACGACCTCGCGCCAGACAGTTGTCTGCCGGATGTCATCAGGCACCCGGCCAGGATTGGCGATGAGGTACGCAACAAGCCGGTCGTCGCCACCCGCATTAGCCATCGACACCATAAACTCGACAAACCGGACAGCAGTTTCCCGGTACGTCGCGATGTAGGACCGGATGGCGACGTCGCCGCCCTCAGACTGCGAGACGATATGCCCCTTGAAACTGATCGCTGATGCCCGAGAGCACCCCAGCTCGATCGGGTGCTTCTTGACGGTTTTCGCGGCAGTTTCGGTGGATGGCAAAGGAGATTCTTCAGGAGTCATTGTGGAAATAAGGATGGGGACCTAAGACAGGTGAGTGAAATTACGCTGCAGAAAGTGCAGCTTTGGCGTCGGGCAGGAAATGACGCACCTCGTCAGCAGCGGCACGGACGCGCTCGATAGTCTCCCCGGACAGCGCTGCCCGGATGCAGCGGAGACCTGAGAGAAGCAAGTCGTCGCGGCGGCGGCCTTTGACCGGCTCTGCGAGGTCCTCGAATTTCGTTACCGGATCATTCGCGCCACTGCGCTGGCGATTGATCAGCCGATCGATGAAACTTGCCGTCTCGACTGGGGCCTTGCGCAAGCCGAGCGCCAATGCGCACAGCAGCGGGGCACGGATTCCCAGCCGCGATAGAGCGGGATAGTAGTTGGCGAGCGCATCAAGTTCGACCTGCAATTCTCGGGCAACACCTTCGATCTCTTTGCCGGATGCGTGCCCCCCCACCCCATTCACGTGGACGCGGTACATGCGGGCCACAGATGCGCGCATATCGCCGTGCGACAGGCCAGCGATCTCGAGAAGTTCGCCGTCACTGACGCGAGAACGAACGTCAACAGCGATCCTGGCATTGGGGTCGAGACCAAACGCGACGCGCAACGTCGCTGACTTTTTCGCCTCGATGATCGCGAGCAGGCGCTGCTGTCCGTCGATCAGGATTCCGTGAGTATCAAAGGCGATGCCGTCCGCCAGAGTCTCGAAACTGTCCGAGAGCATCTCTTTCGTATGGGCCAACACAGAACTGCGGGAGATCTGACGATTACGAGTATTGCGCCGGAGCATCAGAATCGCCAACTCGGGGTCGATCAACAGGTCGAATTCGACCATCGTCGATGTGCGAAGGTATGTATGGAAGGTTTTGAGCGGGCTCACGCGAGACTCCCTTCAATGGCGAGGTTGCGGTTGAGGTCAGAAATCTTGGCCAATTCCAAGATGCGACATCGGAGGTTCTCGGCATCGCCTTCCACGTTGACGCCACCGTATTCCGCAACTGCGCGCAGCGTGCGAGTGAACACATCGCGGGCGCTGAGCGTGTGATACTCCTCAGCCAGCCTCAGGCGGAAGAGCCGAACCGGCTGCGTCACTTCACGCCGATCGAAGAGCTCGGCGACGAACTCGCGAACCTTCGTGCGTTTTCCGTCGATCAAAAGAGCGACCGCCAACGCCGCCTTCGTCGCGTTGCGCCAAAAGACCGTTGCAGTCACTGGAGATTTGATCGCATTGATCTCGTCAATCGCCTCAGCGAACGCCTTGTGGGCGCGCTCAACCTCCAGCGGATTGCTGGCGTTGCCGCGCATGGCGTGGCAGATGACCGAATTTAAAACCTGAGCCTCAAAGGCCGGAGTCTTGACGCGGCACACCGCCTGCAGGACGTCTTTCGAACTCCGCACCTTCCCGCGGCCGTACAGCCGGACAGTGTGCGGGGGCGCATCGCGCGTCACTTTCGCCATTGCGGTGATCCCCGATTCCGCAATCGCGGCGAGCAACTCCGCACCAGAGATGAGGCGATCAGAGGTGTCGAAAACTGGCCCTTGATGGGTAGGCACCCAGCGTTTGGAGACCAGAAGGTCGGCATAATTCCTCTTCGCTCGCCGATTGATCCGAGAACCAGTCGGCACTTTTTTGAGCCAAGCCTCCGCAGTCGCGGGGTCGATTGAAGTCAGCTGCATTTGCATAAATGTGTAGGTGAACTCAAAAGATTCTGGGGCCAGCGCGGGAAAAATCACTGCATCGAACAGAATCACCATCCGAACAGTCCGAGCCGCGGTCAGCAACCAGCCACCCAATCGTTAGTTACAGAACGGTTAGCGTGGCGTAATAGGGGTTGAAGAAATTCAAGATGGGCAGATATCGTAATCCCGAATGACTGGTCGAATGCGGGTTCGGTTATATCGGTTAGGCCGATGGAAAACGGAGGAAACGGTGCGCAAGTTGCTGATGCTCGGTGGAATCGAGGCAAAAATAAGCTTTGGAGGACCCATGTAACCTTCTCACGGGACCCCCGGGGGGGTACCTGCCACATTTCCAATCACAGCGGCGCGCTGCGAAGAGTATGCACTATTAGTTTGAAACGGGGAATAACATGCTATAACATGCCATTAACTAACATGTATTCAACGGGCAAATTTGCAGCGATGATTGGGCGGTCGGTGAAGTCATTGCAGGTTTGGGATCGGACTGGGAAGCTGAAGGCACACCGGACGCTAACGAACCGGCGGTATTACACCCACGACGACTACCTTGCCTACATAGGGCAAAAGGCTTCAGTGAAGATGGTGGTCACCTACTGCAGGGTTTCGGGATCGGCACAGAAGGCAGATCTTCAATCCCAGAGGCAGGCGGTCGAACAGTTCTGCATGGCCTCCGGCCGCGCAGTCGGCGAAGCGATGGAGGATATTGGCAGCGGGCTCAACTATCGCAGGAAGGACTTCGTTCGGCTGATGGAGATGGTTGAGCAAGGCGGGGTATCCGAGATTGTGGTGGCTCACAAGGACCGCCTGGTGCGTTTTGGCTACGAGTGGTTCGAGCACTTCTGCAAGACGCACGGCTGCACGATTACGGTGATGAACGCCGCGTCGCTTTCCCCTGATGTCGAGATGACCAAGGACCTGCTTTCGATCATCCATTGCTTCAGCTCGCGGCTTTACGGGCTGCGCAAGTACAAGAAGAACATCGCTGCGATGGTGAAGGAAACCCCGGCATGAGAACCGTTCGCCGGCAAGTCATCGAGCTCAACCAGGGCAAGGCACAAGCCTTGCAGTGCTTGGTTGGTGCGTTTGCCGATGAGAAACGGTTCTGGCTCGATCAGTTTGCTCGCCGGGATCACCGCGATCTGATTGCCAGGCAGCGGCAGGTGCGCGATGCCGCACTCAAGGCAAAATACACCCCGAAGTCAGGATTGCAGGCGCGCATGTGGAAACTCGCGCTCGCCGATGCCGCGCAGACCTGGGACATGTTCTGGCAGGCCCTGTTCGTCGAAGTGCGCCGGCGAATCGGTGGGCGCACAGACTTTGACGCTGCCGACCGCCATTATGCCTTCTGGCTCCTCTCCAGCTACGAGCCGTTCTTCGGTTGTCTCGACGGCGTGGCAGCCCCGCCAAAGTTTGCGATCGACGAAGTACGCCGCGTGAAAGTCGCCGCCTTCATCCGTCGTCGGGTCAAACGCATGCGGGGCCGCAATCCGATGCTGCGAACGGCGCACAGCGCCGTCTTCGACGCGAACTGTTACAGTGTATTCGAGGAGGGCGGCACCCAGTATGTGAAGCTGATGGGCCTCGAGCCCGGCAAGCGCATCGTGCTGCCGCTGCTGGGCAGGACTGCTATCACAGGCAACATCCGACTTGTGCTGGGCGCGGACGGTACCGCCCACATTCATGTCGGATTCGACCTGGTGCCCGCGGCAAACGCTGAGGACGGTCCGATCGTCGCCCTCGATACCGGCTATACCGAAGCGTTCGTCGACACAAAGGGGAACGCCTATGGCGCGGGGCTCGGTGCGGTGTTGTCCAAGGCATCCGACGAACGCAACGCCAGTGGCAAGGCCCGCAACAGGCTGCGAGCGCTCGCGGAAAAGGCCGTCCGGCACGGCAATCCCGCCAAGGCCCGGCGGATCAACCGCAACAATCTCGGCAGTGTGAAGTGGGATAGGCGCGAGCGGAAGGCCCGAGCATCCATCGGCCGTATCATCAACACTGCGATCAACGAATTCGTCGCTGGGCGGCCCGGCGCGATCGTCGTAACCGAGGATCTGCGGCACACGTTCACATTCGACAAGTCCCGAGCGGTGAACCGCCGGCTGTCAGCATGGGTGCGCGGCGCCCTGCAGGACCGAGTCCAATTTAAGGCGTTGGCGGAAGGTTTCCGCCACGAGCAAGTCAGCGCAGCGTATAGTTCCCAGACGTGCCCGATTTGCGGTTTCGTGGATAGTGGAAACCGCAAGGGGGACCGTTTTGTCTGCATCAAATGCGGAACTGAGGACCATGCCGACCGCGTTGGCGCACTGAACATCGAGAGCAGGCTGACTGATCCACAGATCACGAGGTTTACGCCTTACCCCGAAGTCAAAGCCATCCTGCTTGATCGGTTCCATCGCCGGTTGGAAGCAACGGAGACCGCTGTGACGTCCTCCGACGTCAAGGCAGTCTCCAGCGCCACTGTTCCGGGCAGGACTCCAGATACCGCGCCATCAGCCCTTCCTCGGGCTGGCTTTGAGACATCTGTCTTAACGGGGGAGGACACGGCGCAAGCCGTTTCCGCTACCACCCCGGCGGTCACTCGGAGAGCGAATCCTACAAAACCGTCGACGATGCCCCCCACTAACACTGGGTGCATTTGTTCACGTTTTTAGGAACAGTGTCCCACGGACGATGAAGACGCGGGCGAGTCGCATGCGTCCCAGTCCACCCCTCGCCCTGCCAGACTCCACCACAGGGCGCTCGAGAACCATCGCGATTCTCCGGAGCGTGAATCACAGGATAGGCCGCGAGATCCCCAGAGAGGCGTTCGAGCGTCGGCAGCGAGCGGTAAAGGAGATGAAACACATGGGAGCGAGCACCGGCCTCGAACTCCACCTCACCGGTGGCAGCATCGAAATTGGTCGGACCCGTGACGCAATGCACGGACACGAGCACGAGTTCGCCGTAGCTCTCCTGCTTAGCCTGGACCCCTTCGGACCCTCCCCACCCTTTTGACTGGAGGATCCCCATATCCTCGAAGTGGCCGAGGCCGCGTTCCGCGATCGCAGGGAAGTGCCGTCGCACCACGTCCAGCGCCTCATCAATTGCATCCGCCTGCAACCCCTCGGCAGCATTAGCCGGACGCCAGTCCATGAACCATTTGAACGCCCAGCCCCGCGCGGCGAACAACACGCGATCAGCGGCCGCCTGGCGCTCAACTGCGGAACGGGAGCCCTCAATGAACGCCCGGCAAAGCTCGTGCATGTCGTCGTCCGAAAAGCCAGCAGTCTCGTTGTAGCGGGGCAGAATTCCCGTTGCACGGGTCTGCCCGATTACCTCGGAAACTTCAGCAGCATCGGCGACCGGCAGTTCCAATTGAAGCAGCTCCATCATGCCCCAAGATGGGCAGGAGCGGCAGTCGAAGCCTGTTCAGTGATGCTCGCCATCGCTTTCATGATCCGCGCACGGTCCCGCTTGAAATTCATTGTGGCCCGCGGTGCCCACTCGTCCACGCCACGCTCTTTCATTCGTGCGCGCCGCCAACCATCCACGGCACACGCGACCCGCTCGGCCTTGTAGGCGGGAACAGCAAGATCGGATTCACGAACCCTCGCGTAGCCCTCGGCTCCAACGCGGAACCACGTCACGAGATCAACGCTTCGTCCCACGACCGGCGGTTTTTGCTCAACCTCGACCGCTGGCACAGGCAACGCCTCTACCTCGGCCCACGCCTTCTCCCAGCGGGCCATCTTCAGCGTGAAAGCCGCCTCGACCGCATTAAGCCGCGCCAGCCGCTTTGCGAGGTTCTCAGCACGCAGGAACCGCGCAGCCATCTCGGTATTCTCTTTCGATGCGCAGCCGGTGCCCACAACCGCTTCGTTCCCGTCGTCGAGCAACACCATGGCGTGGATCTCGTGCATGCGGCCGCATCGCGCACACGCATGCTCGTGACCGCTACCAACGATCGGGTACCATTTGTCATCAGGTCCCTCTTCGTACTGGCGGGTATCGACAACCTTGAGAATCCGCTCGATCTTCATGCAGCCAAGATGGCTACCCCGTCGAGATCGCGTAGCGTCTGCTGGAGCGCGACCGCATCCGCTTCGGCAAGCCACGGGATTAGTCTGCGCAGGCGTGTCAGTTCGCGCGCGATGCTCCCGTAGCTGAACGCGCCGGCATCAGCGCGCCGCCGGCAGCGCGGGCCGCGAGATACGCGTCTTCGCGAAAGCGCAGGAAATGATTCCAGACATAGCGACTGGCGCCAGCCAGCGCCTTCAATCTACGCGTATGATGCGGATGCACATCCAACCGGTACCTGAACCCGGTGTGAACGAAAGAGGTTTCGGTCTTGAGCATCGCTCACGCCCCTTGCGATGCTCCAGCCGGCTGCAGCCGCGCCAGGATCGTCGAG
>Ga0182017_10003358_pt1 | contig 11973 bp, 7 predicted proteins | sample 712E3DmetaG_FD_120492 | JGI IMG/M metagenome (GOLD analysis project Ga0182017, IMG submission 120492) | Permafrost microbial communities from Stordalen Mire, Sweden - 712E3D metaG | ecosystem: Environmental > Terrestrial > Soil > Wetlands > Permafrost | place: Sweden: Stordalen | collected... | reverse complement strand
CAGCAACACCGCTAGTCCGGCCGCCACTCCGCCATGGGCGCCCGACGCGCCCGTGCCCATTCCACAAGCGGCCGAGGGCGACCGCATGGCCGGTGGACAATGCGGTGAATTCCGCCGCCTGGTGCTGCCTGCGCCGTCCGCCGGGCAAGCCACCGACCGCGGCCGTTACCTGTGGCTGCGCCTGCGTTTCTTTGGACGCAAGCAGCGCGAGTCCGATGAGGTGGCCAGCGCCACGCCAGCCTTGCGCAGCCTGCGTGCCCTTGGCCCGCGCCTGTCGTACCTGTCCTATTTGCCCGCGATCTACAGCCGCCGCGATCCCGCGGCCGACGCTCCTGGGGCCCTGTTTCTCGAACGCTATCTGACGCTATTCGAGCGCGTCTTGACCGGCATCGAGGAGTCCTACGAGGAGGTCTCGCGGCTGCTCAACCTCGACGCCACGACCCCCGAGTGGTTGTCCTGGCTGGCAAGCTGGCTCGGGTTGGCGCTCGACCCGTCTTGGCCCCTCGACCGACGGCGCCAGCTGCTGGGCAATGCCCTCGCGCTGTATCGCTTGCGTGGTACGCCGGAAGGGCTGAGCCGCTACGTAGAGATCTACAGTGGCAGTCGGCCCGAGTTGATGGAGGGATTCCGCACCCGCGCCCGTCCCGCGGGGGTCCTTGGACAATCGTGGGTGCTCGGGTGCGTACCAGTAGGCGACGGCAGCGCGTGTCTGCCGGGCGCACGCAGTGGGGGTGCCCATCGATTCAGGCTCTATGCCTACGTGGACGACGGTTGCGCCAAGGAAAAAGTTGAAGCTGCGGTACGCGCCATCGTGGATGCCAACAAACCCGCGCACACCGACTACGATCTATGCATCGTGCGTCCGGATGCGCGCGTCGGGCTCCAGAGCACGGTGGGACTGGATCTGGTAGTGGGCGGTTCGCCGCCAGAGCCCAGCATTCTTGGCGAGGGGCGCACGCGCACCGGCGCCGAACCGCGCCCGGTGCTCGGGAAAAATCTATTCTTGGGTGGCGATGCCCCGGCCCTGCACACGGCCGCCGGACTCCCTCTCGACGCGGTGGCACCGCCCGTGCTCGATGACGATTTCACCCTGACGTAACGGAAGGAGCGATCGAATGTCCCCTACTTGCCCGTGTGAGATTCCCGCCCTCGACCCGTGCGAGCCTCTGCCAGTGGGCTTCGTCCGGCTTCGATACTTCTTCGGCAAGCGCCTCGGCGTGGCGGACTTCGCCGATGAGCAGCAGTACCACGCCGCCAAGCAGCGCTTCCACAATCGTCGCCTGCATGGCAGCGGTGTGCTGTGTGGACTGGGCCTGGCCTTGTCTGCAGCAGCGCCGACTTCCTTGCGCGTAGAACGTGGGGCGGCGTTGGATCGACGCGGGCGTGAAGTAATCGTTGGTAGCGACCAATGCATCGATGTGGATGCCTGGCTCAAGGCCGAGATCAAGTCCCGGCACGCGGTGCACCCCAGCGATTTCTGGCCCACACCCGCGCTGCAAGGCGGCTGGTTGCGCCTGGTGGTGGTGGCTCGCTACGTGGAATGCCCTACCCACCCGGAGCCCGCGCCACGCGACCCCTGCGCCTGCTCCAGCGACGGCGGGTGTGACTATGGCCGGGTCCGCGAAGGCTTCAAACTCGATCTGGTGCCAGAAGATGAGGCAGGCCCACTCTACCCGGTCGAAGGCGGACTGTACCCACGGGCGGTGGGCGCGGCAGCCTCCAAAGCCCTGTCTGGTGCGGGCTTGCGTTCCGGGTTGGGCGCTGCGGTTTCGGATGGCAGTGACGACGCCGTGGCCGATGATTCGGATGGGTGGTTGGTCCTCGGCAGCTTGCGCGCCAAGGTCGAAAGCAGCGGGGTCACCTCGCTCGAGATCCTGCCGGCCACCGCCCCTTATCTACTGTCATCCGCAGCGGAGCAGGAGTTGCTCATGCGGGTGTGCGCAGCCGAGGCCGAGGCCGGCTGGATGGCCAACGACGCCCCGACCATCACCAGCCTCACGCTCAAGACCGAGGCAGGCAGCGTTCTGGCCTTTGCGCTCGCCCTGAGCGGGCCCATCGAGGCCTCTACCTTCGTGCCGAACAACCTGGTCTTGCGACGACTGAAACCAGGCGTCGGCTGGCGCTCACCGGCCGCTGGCAAGATCACCTCCGTCAGTTACGAGCCCGCTTCACCGGCCCTGGTACTCCGGCTGCGCAACGATGAGACCCCGGTCTTTTTTGAGAAAGATGGTCTCTATCGTCTGGCCCTGCTGGGGGATCCAGCAGCACCCGTGGTCGATTCCCAGATGCGGCCGCTCTTGCCCCTGCGCTTCTCCTGGTCGTTCAAGGCTGCGCAGGACGGCACTTTGTTCAAGCCCGTAGCCCCCTTTGTTCCCTGACGAGAAAGGCAAGTACCCTATGGCTTCCGAAGACAACGCAGGCAAAAATGAGAGCCCGGCTGCGGCAACTCCAGCGACCGACAGGCTGCGATCCCTGCTCCTGCCGCTGGCCAGAAGCTATGTGCGGGCGCCCGCGGCCAAGGCGCCCGACGGGACCACCCAGCCGGCCACCGGCGAGGCAGCCGCCATCGACGACAATGAGGCCCTGCGCCTGGCCGGGCGCAAGTTGCTGGCCGAGCTTGGGGATGTGGTGACGCAAAAGTACCCGGTGCTGCCCGAGGGCACGACCCTGAAGCTCCAGTCGGACACCGACGGGTACTTTGGCGACTTGTCGGTCACGCACGTCCTGTCCGCGGTCAAGATGGTTCAGTCGATATTTGCAGCGCCGCCGGCAACCCCACCGGAGCAAACCTCGGCGCCGGACGTGAAGGCGGAGGCGGGAACGCCCCAAGTGGCGCGTGCCTATGTCATCACCCAAACCCCGATGGATGTACGTCTGGTCCGCGAGGTCGTCCGGGAAAGCAAACAAGTCCCCAGCCCTGCAGGCGCGACGGAAGCAGAATCCAGTCCTGCGGCCCCGGCCCAGGTCAAGATGCTATCTCTGAAGACCAGCGGCACTGGAAAGACTGCCGCCCCAGCACCCGCCGCCACTTCCAGGACCTGCGGTTCTTGGAGCATCTCGTGCGAGACCAGGGATCGACTGACGGCCTGCCTCAAGCAGGCGATCTGCGATTTCTTGTTCTGCGTGGAAGGCCAGATCTGCGTCAATGGCAAACTCAACCTCGTCAATGGCAGACTCCAACTGAAGGAGAATTGGTTGCTCGAATGCCTCAGTCCGGTCGCCTGCAAGCTCATCCACTGTATACCGGATGCCATCTGCCCACCTGTGAGCAGCGCCCCTACGCTACCCGAAACCCACTTAGTCTGTGATTTTGCTGTCGAGGAGCCTGGCCAATGAGCACCAACTCACCCTTCCTTCCCACTGTGCCAGGCGCTCTGCCTGGTGGCCTAGTACGCACATCTTTCTTCAATGGGATGTTCCTAACCCAAGCCGATCTCTCCACCGAGCAGCGCTACTGGCGCATCAAGCGGCGGTTGTCCAATCGGGCCGCCGGGCAAGGGGTGGTCTGGGGCCTGCGCGCAACCTACGACCAGCAGACGCGGCGGCTGACCGTCAGCCCCGGCTACGCGCTCGATTGTTGTGGCAACGACCTCGTGGTCCCGGCCGCGATCGAGACAAGCGAAAATGACATCCTGCGGGCCGAAGGCGTGGGTCGGACGAGAGCATCCGGCCCCGTCAAGGGCGACAACACCGTTGGGGACGTCGCGCACCTCGTGCTTCAGTATGTGGAACTCGCTGAGGAGCCGCGGCCTCTACACAAAGACGCGTGCACCCCTGATCCAACCTGCTGCGAACCCTCGCGGGTGCGTGAGACTACGCGCTTGCTCCTGGTGCCACCTCCACCCGCGGCCAAGCCGTTGCCATTGGCCGAGTTCGCCCAAGCGATGGAAAAGATAAACGTCCTCGCCGCGGGATACACAAAGATTGAGAAGGGGCAAGCTGAAGCCGTCGGCGCGCATACTCCGCCCTTTTCCATACGCGTGCGGCTGGGCGACGAAACCCGCGTGGTTACCGGCGATGCTCTTGAAAAGGGCGCGCCTGACCCAAGCCGCCTCGCCCTGGTGGTCCCCAAGTCACAGAAGGAGGTTACCCTTTCCTTTGACCTGGTTCCCGCGCGCGACGGCGTCTTCTACGCAGGCCGCGTGACCCATTCAGCCGGAACCATGGCCACTGTGAAGGCCCCCTTCGATCTGCACCTCGGTTGGACTTTGAAGGTGAACCTGCCTGGCAAGTCCCCCAAAATAGGCTTCAAGGTGGACGGCCTGGGTGTCACGCAGCTGTTCGGCAGATCGCGATCCCTGTGGAATGCCACCATCAACGCCGTCCTCGATCTATCCACAGACGACTTGCCGGGCGGCCCTGCGACCCGCATTTGCTTGCACGACCTGCAGTTCAATTCGGTCGAGGGTCCCAAAGACGACCCTGCGCCCGCTACGGCTGAGGGGTCATGCACGGGGACGTCCGACGGGAGCATCGGGCTGTCCCCAGATGCCGGGGGCGCGCCTGGTGTCACAGCCCCGGCGCTCATCTTGGCTGCGCTCTACGCGTATCTCGGTCAGACCCTGCGCGGCCTCGATCCCGCCAAACCCGAAATCTACGATGGACAACGTCTGGCCGCGACTTGGATCTACACCACAGCGTGGCGTCTATTCTTTGGAATCAATCCGGCGGCCCCCGAGAGTGTCACCCCTGGCCTGCGCAAGGAACTCGCCGGGTTGCTCGAAAGCCTGTTCTCCGCGTGGTGCGACGGTTTCACCTACGCTGGCCCACGCTGCCTGGATGAACATGAACATCACGGCGTGGTGCTGGGAACTGTCACGCTCAATGCAGGTGGCGCCGTTCGCAGCTTCGATGCGTGGAAGGGGCGGCGCCATGTCCTCACGGGCCCACTGCTCAACCACTGGGCCGGCCAGGTCGGTCTCGCCCCGATAGATGTGACGGTTTCTCGACTGGTGCGCACCATCTGTTGCGTCGCCAGCGACAGCCGCCAGTTCGGGCAGCCCACTCTACCTGAGTTGCCCACTGCCAGCCTCGCCACTTCCAAGGACAACCATGTTACCACAGCGACCTTTGGAATGGCGGCCACCGATCTGCTCGACGGGTGTCTGTTCCAGATTGGCAACCCACAGGAGACCGAGGCGCGCCTGGTGGCGCTCGGGTTCGAGATCGTCCGCAGCGAGCAGGTGTCGTTCCCTCGTTTGGCCTGGATCCTGGCGCAAGCCCTGGCCGCCAACACGGCAGGCACGCGGCGCCTGGTCCAATATCGCCTGCAGGGTGGAACGGCGGTGCCTCACGTCTATGTCCCAGAACCCCCGGTCACCTCCTCACCTGCGCCAACGGTCAACCAGGCTCGGCGGGACGCCTTCCGTGTCTGGCTCATCCGCTATCTTGGCCCGATCTTGGTCACTCTGCCTCCTGTGAGCCGCAAGCCGGTGGAAGACCTCTTGGTGGAATTGGTCTTTCTGGCACCGTTTTTGGCTGAGGCTCTGGCACCTCTACAGGCCGAGGGTCTGGATACCGTGGGCGCCTTGCTCGCCACGGATCCCGAATCGCTGGTCGAGCGCCTGGCTACTGATGCGCACAAGCCAGCCGACGTGGCCCTGGAGCTATGCAAGTTGTGGACAGAGGTCGAACCAAAATGCAAGGAAGGCCTGAAAGCCATCATCCAGGCCTTGCTCACCACCTACGCTCGTAAACCGATCTTGCGGAGCGACCTGGGAAGCGCCAAGGTGTCCAAAGCCATTGCCCCAGGTGTCGCTCAAATCTCGGACCTTAAGGGCACGGCGGTCGATGGCCTGATAGCCTGCGCTGCCGAGTCCGCTATGGCCATCCGATGAAGAGCCGGGGGTGAGCCCATCCGGCCATCCGGGGTTGCGCGTTCGGCGCCTGCGTCTCGATATCGAGGTCCCGCACGAACGCGAAGCCATCGGCGCGGCCGTGCAGTCCGCCCTGCAGAACCAAGTCCTTCCGAAGGCTCTGGCTGTGGCCGAGGGCTTGCTGGCCGCGCGCCTGGGAGCCGAGGTGCGTGTTTTTGTCCGGCACCTGACGGCAAGCTGGATGATGACGGAGGGGGAAGAATCTAGCCTAGCCACAGCATGGGCCCAAGACCTGGCAGACTCGGTGCTGGCACTGGTGGCGCGAAATCCAGGACCCATTCCCCCGGCAGGCCTAGTCAGCGAAGACATTGCCGTGTTTTCCAGTGAGAGCCAATGGCACGCGGTGTACCTGGCGCGGACCGCGCTCGATCAAACCGTTCCGACCTGGTGTTTTCGCACGTTGCTGGCGCACCCGGATCCCTGGGCACAGGTGTCGGAAGGCAAGCCCGAGGAGGTCAACCATCTGGTAGCCTGCTGGGAAAGGATGGGCGTGGGCGAAGCGCTGCGCCCGGCCCTGGTCAAGGCGGTTGCAGTTCACCCGCGCCTGCGTGCACTTCTGCCGCCGCGGCTCTGGCGCCCCTCCGTGGATGCCTTGCGAGACCAGGTTGCCCTGGCAACAAACCCGCCTGTCACCCGCGCCGCGCCGCCCATGGACGAGGCGCCAGAAATGGCAGCGGCAATGGATCCGGCAATGATGCTGACGTCACAAACTCGCGAGGCTGTGCCGCCAGACGAGTTTGCTGTCCCCGCCAGAACTCTGGCCCCGCCCCCCCCCGCTGTTCCGATCTTGGCAGATGAGGCAGCACATCCCGAAACTGCCGCCGATGCTGAGATTGCAAGCAAGACCGATCTGGTTGATCAACGTCACCTGCCCGCAACAGAGGCCACCTCCGCAGCATTACCGCCTGCCGTGCAAACAGCCGCCACGCCGACGGCGGCTGTGCCAAGGGCCGCTGTGCCGGCGATTCCCGTCGAGACAACCCGCGAGCGCCCCGACTCTGTCATGGCTGCGCAGACAAGCGATGCGCACCCTCCCTGGCCGTCCCAGCCGAGCGATGTCCCCTGGCCTGAGCCGCCACCCCATCCGGCCGATAACCTCGCCCACCGGGTATCGAGCGCGCACGCCGGACTGTTCTACTTCGTGCGGCTCATTCTCGAACTGGATTTGGCTGAGCACCTCTATTGCGCCGGAGTCCGGGAAGGCGACTTTCTGGCCCATGTGGCACGCGCTCTCATCCTGCCGTCGGTCGACGATCCAGCTCCCTGCCTGCTGGGCACGGGCCGGCCAGGGCCTTGGCCAGTTCTTTCCGCCGTTGCCCAGTGGGCCATCGAAGAGGTTCAAGCCAAGACGCTTGCCAGTCTAGTCGCCGCGCTCTCACGCAACCCAGGTGTTGCCCCTCCGCCCGCCGAGCTGACCCGCGCGCTCGACGACTGGGCAGCCGCGCAACCTTTGCCAACCGAGGTGGACACCGCCAGCGCGCGCCTGATCGTCTGGCTGGCCGCCACCCTGGTTCACCTCGCGGCTGCGCACCTCGAACAAGCCCCAAGCGAGCACCTGCTCCATTCCCTGGTCACGCTAGCGGGTGTGGTGACCTTGCCCCAACTGGCGGACGAGCCCCTGCAGGTGCACCTGCCCATGAGCGCAATCGACTTGAACGTCCGTCGTGCTGGCCTCGACCAGAACCCCGGCTTCGTGCCCTGGCTGGCTCGCAAACTCGAGATCGTGTTCGAGGATGAGGCGGGCGTTCGCGCGCTTCAACACCTTCCTTGATCCGTGCCCTGCGTCGGAAGTCGTTTCGGACGACAAGCCTGTCTATTGCGAATCGCGGGTGCGGCCGGTGGGATGTTCCAGCCGATCTTTGATGCTCGCGCTCCACGGCCCAAAGGCCGAGGGATCGACCAGGCGGCCGCTCTTGCGCAGCTCGCGGTGCACGGCGACCGCCAGATGAGCCATGCCGAGCGGTGCACCTTGGTCAGCGGCCATCACCGCGGCAGCCAGCACGGCATTGCGGATCTCGCCACCCGAGAGGGCGAACGCACGCGCCAGCAGGCCGACATCCACGTCGACGCCGCGATAGTCGCCCGCAGGCAGCAAGCGTTCCCAGATGCGCTGGCGCTCGTCCAGCTGGGGCAAGGGGAACTCGGCCACAATGGCCATGCGGCGAAGGAAAGCGTCGTCCAAATTCTGATGCAAATTGGTGGCAAGGATGGTGACCCCTTCGTGCATCTCCATGCGCTGGAGCAGGAAGCCGGTTTCCACGTTGGCGTAACGATCGTGCGCATCGCTCACTTCGGTGCGCTTGCCGAACAGGGCGTCGGCCTCGTCGAAAAACAGAATGGCGCTAGCGCTCTCGGCCGCCGCAAAGATACCGGCGAGATTCTTTTCGGTTTCTCCGATGTACTTGCTGACCACTTGGGACAGGTCGATGCGGAACAGGTCCAGGCCCAACGCATTGGCCATGGCTTGTGCCGCCATGGTCTTGCCGGTGCCCGGCGGCCCAAAGAACAGGCAGGCCAGGCCGCGGCCCGCGAAGATCTTCTGTCCCAGTCCCCAAGTCCCAAAGACGCGGCGGCGGTGGCGGACCCAGGCCAGGCCCAGCTCCAGCTCGGCGCGCGTGCTGGTCGGAACAATCACATCGTCGAGGACAAACGGGCTTTGCAGCCGCTGCGCCAGCGCGCCCAGTTCAACCTCCGGCAGGGCCCGGCACACATGAGACAGGTCCTCAGGCAGAAGCGTCGCCTCTCGACCGCGCTCGGCCCGCGCCCGCTCGCGTGCCAGCCGCAGGGCCAGTTGCCAGCGCCCCGGACCAAAGGAAAATCGGCTGGCCAGGGCCAAAACCTCGTCCCGCCGCGTGCCCCCGTCGTTGCCCAGCAGCCGGTTCAGTATGCTGGTGCGAAGCTCCACATCGCTGTTCGGTAGCGCGAGATCGATGACCAGTCGGCCGGTAGACGCGGCCAACGGCTCGATGGCCGGCTCGTTGGTCACCCAGACCACGAACGCGGTCAGGGTGCGCAGCAGGGTCAGCGCCACCGGGCTGGGCTTGCTGTCGATCGCGTGCACAACCACGCTGGCCCCGTACCAGAGGGCATCGCGTGCCAGGGCCGCGGGATCCCCGTTGCTCAGGGCTTCGCCTTCAACGATCAAGATGGGCGCGCCCGGCCGAGCCGCCTGCGCCAGGGCCGCAGCAAGGGCGCTCCGTCCCGAGCCAGGCCGACCATGGACCAAGAGCAAGGCGCGTGGCTCCGCGGCTGCCCAGGCCGACAAGGCCATGGCCCGCTGGCGCACCGGATCGGGCAGCACCAGATCGTCCCAGGTAACCGCGTCGGCCGGCGCACACAAACGCACTCCGGCCGGCAAAGCCGTATCCTGCCCGGCCAAGCGCGGCCACAATGTCTGTGCCAAACGGATGCTCTGTGCAGACAAGGGACCATCGCCCTCCAACGAGACCAAGGCGTGGTGCAGGAGCGGCGCTTGCGGGAAAAAACTGCGCCACTCCCCGGCTGCGCGGCCCAACAGAGCCACGGCCAAGCCCACCGTGGGTCGGACCTGGGCCGCGTGGTCGTTGAGAAAGCCGACCAGCCGCGCGTAGCGCCCATCGATCTCCACCGCAAGGGCCAAGAGCAGGACGTCCGCCTCGAAGCGATCCAGGCCGAAGGTTTTTCGAGCGCGGACCAGGGGCGGCCAGACCGCCTCGTACTGGGTAGGGGACACGGCAGATGGCGCAGCGGCATCGGCCGATCCGGTGTGCTGGCTCATGAGCTCGGCCAGCAGCCCTTCCGCCTCCCCTTCCTCGATCACGAGACCATGCGCCGCCTCGCTGACCTGCGAACGTCCTCGGCGTCGCAGCCGACGGAGCAGGTCAACCAGCAGCAGATCCAGACGGGCCAGCTCGGCCTGCAAGCCGTCCATCATCGCGACTCCAGCAGACGCAGGCCGCGCACCGTGCGGCCGATATCGCGATCGCGCACGTCGATGAGCACGCGGGCGCCGGTCACAGGGAATAGGTAGCGTTTGCCGCTTACCGGGCCATGGACCACCACCGCCCCGGCGCCCCTATATTCAGCCAGCACGGAAAAGCCAGCCACCGGACGGCCCGATGCCTGTGACGCTGCCACTCTGACTGCCTTGGGTCCAGCTCCCACCCGCGCCGGTGTCCCGGTCGCGGCTGGCGCGGTACTAGCGGCCCGAGCCGTCGGGGCCAAGTGGCGTGGGGACTGGGCTAACTGTCGGTTCTTCCCGCAACAGGACATCGGACTCGGCTCCTTCTTGAGAGTGCAGAGTGGGCGGCTCGGCTCGGGCGCTCACGCGTTCAAGCAAAATGGCGGCGCCAGACAGGGCGGGCCACAGCCATGCCCGTTCCAACCACGCACTGCCACTGACCCAGGCCGCAGGCACCGCCACCCACAGGCTGAGACAGTAGAAACAATCGAGCAGCTGTCCCCACATCGACTGGCCAGCCATCCGTCGCAACCGCGCCACCACATTCCACGGGCCGTCCTCGTCCTGCAGGAGATGGGTCACCCTCCAGACCACAAGCGCGGCAATGAGGAAGGCTGTGAATGACATGCCAAACCGAGGGCCGCGCGTAGGTTTGGTCAGCTGAGTGGGATTGTCAAGCTGGATGCCAGAACCCTAACATGGGCAAAAAACGCTGCAGGCAGGCTGGGCAGGTGACTTCGGCACGAGTACCGTCGGTGATGTCAACGTTGCTAGTGGCGAAGTGCAGCAGGTCGAGGAACAGGTAGGCGCCAATAGGCATGGCTTCGATCGTGCTGGGCGACAGGGACGGGCGATCGGGCGAGGGATCGAGGGCCACTGCCAGCCGCAGCATAGCGCGGAAGCCGGGCACGCGTTTCCTCCAATGCCAGTGCCCTTCCGTCTTCTCGATCCCAGGCGGAACCCAAGCAGCCCAAGCCTCGGCTTCACGGCGGCGCGATTCATCACTTTGCAGCGTTCGCAGGACGCCCTCGACCACCGGGTCACTGGGGTGACGGAAGGCGATCGACGTGGCCAACCGCGCGGGTTCCGGCCGACGCCCAGATGGCAGCGGGTTGGATAGAGACGGCACATGCATGAGGACGCCGCGGTCAAAGAAGTTCCAGCGCGGCAGGCGAAGCGCCAGCCAGTAGAACTGGAGGTCCACCTCTGCGTCCGCGCCGCAGTTCGGACAGCGGGCGAGCGCGCGTCCGGCCGCGACGAGGTGCTCGTAGAGGGCATTGCGTACCTGCAGGACGCGCCCGAGCGCTTCCGCATCCTGCGACAGCGCCAGTGCATCGTCCTCGGTCGGACATTCCCCGTCGAGCGTATCGATGAGCGCAAGCACCTCCTGGGTCAGAGAGGCCGCGACCAGGGAAGGCGAGCGTATGTCAGGCTCGATAACCAGCGGCAAAATCTCCCCAGCGGTGGGAACGCGCAGGGTTGCTGCCCGCATCCGCCCCTGGAATGGCAACGTGAGCTGGCGTAGCTTCTCGGGGATTTCCATAGCGCTGTCAGCGTCGGCGAAGATCCGCCAGGGTGGCTGGTTGGAGAAATCGGTTGTTGAGCGAGCGGGTGCCGGTGCCGCCCAGTCGAACCACAGCGGCCGCATTTAGGGGCGTGACGGGTATGGACATGTCATGGCCGTAGCCGGTAACGACCTCGTGCCCAGTTCCGACCACGCCCACCAGCACGTTCTCTTCGCGGGTCACCGGCGCGCCGGGGATCCCGATGATAAACAGATCGATCTCGTCAATGTCGCCCTCGACGCGGTAGACGCCCTCGACCACTCCGTCCGGGGAATCGGGGATGCGCAGGCCGTTCACCCGCGCCAGTCGATTTGACACCGTGGTCAACTGTCCTGCCACATCCTCCAGCTCGCCCCGACCGATGGCCGCCTGCTCGTCCGCGGACAGCGGTGTCACGGCCTCACCGCCAAGCATGTGGACTATCTGCTCGGTCTCGCCCTGGCGGACGCGACCGAAGATCTCGTCGAGCTCGTCGAGGTAGAGCAGTCCCAGTTGCTGCGCGCGCCGGCTCGACTCCGATTCGATGCGCGCGCTCAGCTGCCGCAGACGCGTCACCTCGTCGGGCGCAGCGTCGTGTGCGGCCGACGCCAGT
>Ga0182017_10003355_pt1 | contig 11976 bp, 11 predicted proteins | sample 712E3DmetaG_FD_120492 | JGI IMG/M metagenome (GOLD analysis project Ga0182017, IMG submission 120492) | Permafrost microbial communities from Stordalen Mire, Sweden - 712E3D metaG | ecosystem: Environmental > Terrestrial > Soil > Wetlands > Permafrost | place: Sweden: Stordalen | collected... | reverse complement strand
TTTCTGTTGCACTTTCCTTCGAGTCATCTCGACTGGCCGTTAACCAGCACCCTGCCCAGGGAGCCCGGACTTTCCTCGACGGCGGCAAGCGCCGTCGCGACCATCCACCGAACTCCAGCGGGAAGCCGACCCGAGTATAGCGCGCTTGCGAAGCGCGCCTTGCCCTATTCTGCTGACGAGGAGGAGGATGCCCCTTGGTCTTTCATGAGGTCCTCCCAGTAGACGATGCGATGGCAGTAGGGACAGGTTTCAAGGGTGTTACCCCGTTGCAAGGTGTTGAAGAGTTGGGGTGGAACATTCATGTTGCACCCCAGGCAGGTGCCGTTGCGAACCGTGGCCACCGCCATGCCCCGACGCATGCGAATCGCGCCGTAACGCTTGAGGTAGTCGGGGCGAATCCCGGCGGCGATCTTTTCCCGCGCGACCTGCAGGGTGTCGATTTTGCTCTGTACCTCGGCCATCTTGACGCGGGCGACTTCACCGTCCTTCTCGATCGAGGAACGGAGGCCCTTCAACTCGTCGGCCCGATCGGCGAGAAGCTTCTCCTTGGCCTGGATGGCTTCGACCAGTTTGGCGACTTCGGCTTCGCGCGCTTGTACGCTTTCGCGGGTCTGTTCAATTTCGCGCTGGGCGGCGACGTATTCCTTCGAGTTCTTGGCCAGCGAAAGTTTGTGCTTGGCGCCGCTGACCGTGGCCTCTTCGGTCTGCAGCTGGCCCTTCTGTTCGTTGTAGTAACGTTGAGTTTCGGTCAGTTGCGTGCGTTCGGTTTCCAGCAAAGCTTCCACCCGGGCGAGGTCGTTCTGCGAAGCTTGCAGTTTTGCTGGGATGGCTTTGAGCGCGTTGCTAAGTTCCTGAATCTGGGCGTCGAATTTTTGGAGTTCTTCCAAACGCTTAAGCTGGTCGCGCAACTGTACCTCCTGAGCTCTTGATCGAGCTGCTCATGCTGCAAGTGAAGAAAAACATTCCGGCGGCTGTGGGTCGAGTGGGCCCACCTGGATTCGAACCAGGGACCGAGCGGTTATGAGCCGCCAGCTCTGACCGCTGAGCTATGGGCCCAGCCTTGCGAAAGATTTTTGTCAACAAGAACACAAAGAATACCGATCCCTACCCGACCTGTCCAGGTAGGAGTTTAGATCACCGTTTTTCGCATTCTCTACCCCAGTTTCCCTGCCAGCACGGCGGCAAGGAGCGAGAGCCCAAGCGCCACGCGGTAGATCACGAACGAGTACGTGGTTCGTGTCCGGAGAAATCGTAGGAGCCATCGAATGCACAGGTATCCTGACACGGCTGCGGCGGCCAAACCAGCGAGGAGGGCTGAGATTCCGACGTCGCGATTGTGCAGCAGCGCTGGAAGCTCGAACACGGCTGCGGCCGCCACCGCCGGAATCGAAAGCAAGAACGAGAAACGGGCAGCTGCGTCGCGCCGCAGACCGATGGCCATGGCAAAGGCTAGGGTAATCCCGGAGCGCGACACGCCCGGCACGAGCGCCAAAGCTTGCCCGAGTCCGATGATGAGGGCGTCGCGCAAGCTGAGCGAATCCATGGTGCGTTCGTGGCGTGCCAGGCGTTCGACCAGGGCCATCACCAGGCCGATTACGACAAGCGATGTGCCGATGACCGTGAGCGTGCGCAGGGGACCCTCCACCGCGTGCTTGAAGAGAACCCCGGCGATGCCGATGGGCACGGTGCCCAGCACTAGATAGAGAACCATGCGTCCCTCAGGTCCGCGCCGTCGCTTCGGATCGGCCAGCGCGGTCACCATGCCGAGGAGGTCGCGCAAGAAGAAGAGGATCACAGCCAGCAGAGTGCCCAGTTGGATGACAGCGGTGAAAGCAGCCCCGCTGTCCGGCCAGCCGAGCAAGGCCGGCGCGATCCGCAGGTGCGCCGTCGAGGAGACCGGGAGAAACTCGGTGAGCCCCTGAATGATGCCGAGAACGATGGACTGGACGATGGTCAAAGTGGGCCGAGCATAGCGCGCAACGGAAGGTTAGCTATTTCACACAGAGGACGCAGAGGCGGATGAGGAAAGGAAAGGGTTGGGCTCAGCGCGGTCCGAACCCATTTCTTCTCGTCCGGTCTCTGTGTTCTCCGGGCTCTCTGTGAGAAACAGCTAACCTCCGGCTTGCTCACTCATCTCGCCAGAGGCGATGCGATGCATACGTCCCGCGTCGTCGCGCACCAGGAGGGCGCCGCTGTCGTCGATATCGGTCGCGATTCCCTCAACCCTGGCCCCATCGCGATCGATGCGACACACGCGACCGAGATCGGCATGGCGACGCCATTCCTGCAAGCCCGCCGCGGGTCCGCGGACCAAGAAATCGCCATAGATAGGCTCGAACGCGGCCAAGAAATCAACAAGCAACTTGGCGCGGTCGCAGGCGCGCCCAAGCGCCAGGCGCAGCGATGTTGCGCGTTGGGCGAGGTCAGGAGGAAATTCTTGGCCGTTCACGTTCAAGCCGATGCCCACAACGACGTGGCGAACCTCCTCGCCGCTGGTCGCCATCTCGGTCAGGATGCCGGCTGCCTTGCGGAACTCGCCCGCCGCAGGAACCAGTAGATCGTTGGGCCAGTGCAGGCGCGGTGTGACCCCGGCTGCGGTCAGCGTGCGCGCCAGGGCTGCGCCGGCCAGCAGGGTGAGAGGTGCGACTTGGCGGGCGGGCAGGGCAGGGCGCAGCAGCAGGGAGAGGTACAGATTCTGTCCCGGCGGCGAGTGCCATGAGCGCCCCAGCCGGCCACGGCCCGCCGACTGGCTGTCGGCCACGATCACGAAACCCTCGGCCGCGCCCGCAGCTGCGCGAGCACGAGCCACGTCATTGGTCGAAGCGCAGGCAGGGAGGAACTCGTAGGCTCGGCCCAAGCAGCGGGTTCGCAGACGCCGTAGCATCACCCTTGGCGTCAGGTCGCTTTCGGCCAAGGGGTTCGGGCTCACACGCCTTGCCCGGCCCTGTGATCGTGTGATAGCCGCTGGAAATCGTGACCGTGGGCGAAGGTGATCGCTCCGGCCACGACCACGACCACGAAAACGACTACCTCTACGACCACCGCCGATCGCCATGATTGGGTGCGCGACTTAATCATGGAAAGGCCTCCACTTCTCACGTCGTCTGTGCCGCCGGGTTGATCTCAATGTCCAAGGACAGGTCAACCGCAGGCGCCGAGTGGGTTAGCGCGCCCACGGAAACCAGATCAACGCCTAGCCGAGCAAGCTCAGGGATGCGCGCCAGGGTCACGCCACCCGAAACTTCCACCAGCGGACGGGGCTTGACTGCGCGGATCCGGACCATGGCTTTCCCCAGATCCGTCTCAGTGAAATTGTCGAGCAGAACGATGGCTACGCCTGCGGCCAGGGCTTCGTCGAGCTGGGCTAGGTTGTCCACCTCGACCTCGATGTTCAGGCTGTGGGGCACCCGGCCCTTGACTCGGCGCACCGCGTCGGTGACCGATCCTGCGATGGCCACGTGGTTGTCCTTGATGAGAACGCCCGAGCCCAGGTCGAGGCGGTGGTTGCTGGCCCCGCCCATGCGCACGGCGTATTTTTCGAGCAGGCGAAAGCCCGGAGTGGTTTTGCGCGTGTCGGTGATGCGTAGGCCGGTGCCCTGGGCCGCGGCTACGAAAGTCCGCGCCAGGGTGGCAGTGCCCGAGAGTCGCTGCAGGAAATTGAGCGCCGTTCGCTCGGCAGCCAGCAACGCCGCAGCTGAGCCTCGATAGGTCGCAATGCGCGCTCCCGGTTGGGCCTCGGCGCCGTCGGGAATCTGGGTGTCGATGGCGATCGACGGGTCGAGACGGCGAAAGACCGCGGCTGCAACCTCGAGACCCGCAACCGTCAGGCGCTGGCGGGCCACTAGATGGGCCGCAGCCGTGGTTTGCAGCAGGATCACGGCCTGCGTGGTTGCGTCCCCGCGTCCCAGGTCTTCCTCGATCGCGAGTTCAATCAGCCGCGTCACCGCGGGAGTGAGCAAAAGGGAATCTGGCATGCGCAGAAGGATAGCCTGGCCGTCCACTGGTTGACTACTCCGCCCTGCACGCGGTAGGTAACGCGTCCATGCGGGTCACTGCCGGCGCCGACCGTGGGCGCAAGCTGCGTGCGCCACGTGGAGCCACCACCAGGCCCACTGGGGCGAAGGTGCGCGAGGCCATCTTCAACATTCTGGGTCCGCCCCCGCCGCACCCGGTGCTTGACCTGTTTGCCGGGACTGGCTCGCTTGGAATCGAGGCCCTTTCTCGCGGTGCGGTGGCAGCGGACTTCGTGGAACGTGATGCGCGAGCGCTGGGGATCCTGCAGCGGAATCTGCGCGAGCTTGGGTTCTCCGGACGGGTTCGGGTCATCGGAGCGAGCGTGCTGCACGCCTTGCACCGCATGGCCACCGAGGCGGAAGGTAGGGTCTTTGGCTGGATCTTCGTGGACCCGCCCTACGCCTCGGGTGAAGTGGATCCGGTCTTGTCGCTGCTGGCGGGCAGTGAACTTCTGGCCGAGGGCGCGGTGATCATTGTCGAGCATGACCGGCGACACCGGCCGGCCGAGATTTTCGGCACTCTGGTCATGACCGACCGGCGCTTCTATGGTGACACCGGGGTTTCCTTCTATCGGCCGCGCAGAGGACTGGCATAGATGCAAAGCCGCCGGTCGATAGCTGTGTACCCAGGGACGTTCGATCCCATCACGAATGGCCACGCAGACATCGTGCGCCGCGCCCTCAAGCTCTTCGACCGGGTGGTGGTGGCCTTGGCCGACAACCCGCGCAAGCAGCCGCTCTTCTCGTGCAAAGAGCGCAAGCGCATGATCCACGAGACCTTGGCAAATGATGCGGGGGTGGAGGTGGATTCGTTCAGCGGCCTGCTGGTCGACTACGTGCGACGCCGAGGCGCAAGATTCGTCATTCGCGGCCTGCGCGCGGTGGCCGACTTCGAATATGAGTTCCAATTTGCCCACATGAACCGGCAGCTTGCTCCCGAGGTGGAGACCATTTTTCTGATGACCAACGAGGACAATTTTTTCGTGTCTTCCTCGCTGGTTCGTGAAGTCGCAGAGATGGGCGGGGACATTGGCCGTGTGGTCCCGCCGGTGGTACTCGCTGCCCTAAAGAAGAAGCTGAAGAATCGCATGTAACATGTTGATGAAATTGGCAAAACGCCTGTCCGTAGTTGAGCCGTCGATGACCCTGAAGGTGACCGCCAAGGCGGCCGAACTGCGCGCACAGGGAGTGGATGTGGTGAGTTTTGGCGCAGGCGAGCCGGACTTCGACACGCCCGCTCACATCAAAGAAGCCGCCAAGAAGGCGCTTGATGCCGGAGCCACCAAGTACACCGCGGTGGAAGGAACGCCTCAACTAAGGAAGGCGGCGGCGCTCTGGCTGGGCAAGGCCCATGGCTTTGAAGTTGACCCCAAAGAGGTCATGGTCAGCGCCGGCGCCAAGCAGTCCCTGTTCAACGCCTTCCACGTGCTGCTGGACGAAGGGGACGAGATCGTCATTCCCGCACCCTACTGGGTGAGCTATGCCGAGATCGCCAAGCTAGCTGGTGCCAAGCCGGTGCCGGTGGTGTCCCGGCCGGAAGACGAGTTCATCGTCAACCCCGAGGACGTGGCCCGAGCGATCACGCCGCGCACCCGCATAATCTTGATCGTGTCGCCCAGCAACCCCACGGGCGCGGTCTACGACGAGAAGACCCTGCGCGCCCTGGCCGACTTGGCCGTCAAGCACGACATCTGGCTGATCACCGACGACATCTACCGCAGCCTTTGCTACGGCGATGCCCGCTTCGTGCAACCGGCCACGTTCGGCCCCGAGGTGCGCAAACGCACGGTCATCGTGGACGGGGTTTCCAAGGCGTTCGCCATGACCGGGTGGCGCATCGGCTTCTGCGTGGCGCCTCTGCCGGTCATCGAGGGCATGTCGACCCTGCAGAGTCAGTCGACGACCAACGCGGCTGCGGTCAGCCAGGCGGCAGCCGTGGCTGCATTGGAGGGACCAACCGACGAGTTGGAGCGCATGCGGCTGGAGTTCGACAAGCGGCGCCAGTTCATGGTGAAGACCCTGCGAGCCATGCCTGGGGTCAAGTGCGTCGAGCCCAAGGGCGCGTTCTATGCCTTTCCCGACATGAATGCCTTCGTAGGTCGGCGCACGCCCGCGGGCAAGGTGATCGACGGTGATCCGGCGCTGTGTGAGTACCTCATCGAGGAGGCCAAGGTCGCGGTGGTGCCGGGGTCGGCTTTCTACGCCCCCGGCTACGTGCGCCTGTCGTACGCCACCTCGCAAGCCAACATCGAGAAAGGCCTGGGCCGCATCGGCGATGCCCTGGCCAAGCTCAAGTAACCTATTTCACACAGAGGCCGCAGAGACGGAGGAGGCGGAGGAGAAGAAGGGAAAGGGTTGGGTCCGGTTCGGTCCGAACCCTTCTTCTTCTCTTCCGATCTCAGTGATCTCCGTGCGCTGTGGGGAATAGCTAGCTAGCCGCGGGGGGCGGCATGGCGCGCTTGCGGCGCAGTTTTTCGACTAGGGTGGTGCGGTTGAGCCCGAGCAACTCGGCAGCGCGGTTCTTGTTGCCGCCGGTGCGCACCAGAGCCTCAGCGATCATGCGGTCCTCTACTGATTCCAGGATGGCGCGCAGATCGGTCCGGTCGCTCGGCCGATCGGGTAGCGGGGTGGGCACCGGGGTTGCCGATCCGTCTTGGCCACTGCGCAGCTTGGGCGGCAAGTCGGACAAGACGATCTCGCCCGAGCCCTTGAGAATCACCGTGCGTTCGAGCAGGTTCTCCAGCTCGCGGATATTGCCCGGCCAGTAGTAGTGCTGCAGGGCGAACATGGCGTCGGGGTGGATGCCCGTAACCTTGCGCCGGTTCTTCTCGTTGAAGCGCCTGACGAAATGCTCGGCCAGCAGCGGAATGTCGGTCGAACGCTCGCGCAGGGAGGGCAGCTCGACCGGGATGACGTTGAGACGCCAAAAGAGATCAGCGCGAAAGCGGCCAGAGGCCACGTCGTTCTCGAGCTTGCGGTTGGTGGCTGCGAGAATGCGCACGTCGATGCGTTGGTCGATCTCGTCGCCCACCGGTCGCAGGACGCCGTCTTGGATCAGACGCAGCAGTTTGGCCTGCACGCCCAGTTCCATCTCGCCGATCTCGTCGAGCAGGATGGTCCCGCCGCTGGCTTCGGCGAAGCGGCCGATGCGGGCGGAGTTGGCGCCGGTGAACGCGCCTCGGGCGTGACCGAAAAGCTCAGACTCGACCAGGTTGGTGGGGATGGCGGCGCAGTTCACCGCCACGAACGGCTTCTTGGCTCGCGATGAGCCGGCGACGATGGATCGAGCTACCAATTCTTTGCCCGTGCCAGACTCACCGGTGAGCAGCACCGTGCAGCCTGTGTCCGACACCTGGGCGAGCAGGCTCAGCACCGCGAGCATGGCCGGATCCTGGCCCAACAGCCAGGGCGCGTTTCGGTCACGCCACGCCACGGGATCAGGGACTTCGTCCGGGGCCGGGGTTTTGGATGTGCCCACCGCGCCGCCGAGAGCTTCCTCCAGACTTTCGACCCCGACTGGCTTGACCAAGAAATCGCGCGCCCCCAAACGCATGGCGCGGACTGCATCCGAGATCTGTGCGCTGCCGCTCATCACGATGACCGGGGTTCGCGGGCACTTCGTCCGCACCGCATCGAGGATGGCGAACCCGTCGGCGCCCGGCATGCGCAGGTCGGTGATCACCGCATCGAATGTCTCATGATCGATCTGGGCCAGGCCGCCCGGTCCATCCGCGGTGACCACGTCGTAGGAGGCCGAACGGAGGAGTCGCGCCAGGCTGCGGCACACAACCTCCTCATCGTCGCAAAGCAGAACCTTCGCCGTCATCGCCAGGCCTTGCCTTGCCTCGCCAGATGCCCGCATGGCGCGTCGTCCAAGAATCGTTTCCCAGGAGCAGTCAACACGATAGCTCCTTGAGTGTTGCGCCTTCCGGCGCGCGGGTCAAGGCGGGTGAGTCCGTCTTTGCGCTTGATTGGCACTGGTCGCGTGCGTATATCCCCGGTGATGGCCGAGCCTGTCAACATGCTCCTGCTCGAAATCGAAGCCGAGTGCGCGCGTCTTCCCGGCGCGGTGCTGGCCAAGGTCGCAGGGGGCGAGGCGCGGCTGGGCCGGCTCAAGGACTTACTTGGCCGGGCTGCGCCCGCGGGCTATGCCGCGTTTGCTTCGCGCTACGACGGCGGCTGGTTGCCCGCGAAAAGGTCTCAGCCCGAGCAGGATGCGGCCGGTTGCGGCCATGGTGCGTGCGATCCTGGGCTGCGGCTCTTGTCTCTCGAAGAGAGTCTGCGCCGGGCCAGCGACCCCGAACGTCCGGCGGAATTGAAGGGACTGTGGCCCGTGGCGGAACGGCACCTGCGGTTGTTCGCCTTGGACCTGGAGGCGGCAGAAGATGGCGAGTGCCCGGTGGTTGAGGTGGCTGGGCGCAGCGTAGACCGCGTCGGCTCAAGCTTTTTGCGTTTCCTCTACGCCTGTTTGGGCGAGCTTCTGGCCGGCGAGGGCGCCGAGCCCGTCACGGTGGCGCGTGAGCTTTGTCGGCGCGATCCAGGTCTGGCCGAGCACTGGGTTCGGCTGGTTGACCATTTCGAGGACCAAGGCAACAAGGACGAGGTCGACCGGGCGCTGGCCGAGGCGCTGGGCTGCACAAGTCCACCCGGGCCTGCCTTGCTGACTGCGCTCGCGCTGCGTGCGCTCGACCGGGGCGACAACACACGCGCGCAGGCGGCCCTGGACGACGCCATGGGGTCAGATCCGATGACCGCGCGTGATGATGACGCGCGCCTGGACGCAGCGGCGCTTTCATTCGTGCTGGCGCGGGATCGGGGTGACCAGGTAGCCGCAACTCGGGCCAAAGACCTGTTGGGGGCTGCGGCAGCTTCGACCGGGGCCTACTGGCGCGGCGAAGCCATGCGGGCCCATGCGATTGGCGATGGGGTGCGGGCTGCCCTGGCCAGCAAGGTGGTGGATGCGTTGGTTCCCGGCGACACGGACATCGTGCGGATGCGTGAGTCCGGCGCCAATCTGGCGACAGCACTACGGGCGCTGGCGGCGGCGCGCGATTCGCTGGACCAAGGCGAGCTGGAGCAGGCTGTGGAACACGCGCGGGCCGCAGTCAAGGAGCGGCCGGACCTGGCCATTTGTCATGCAGTCCTGGCCGAGGGCCTAAGTGCATGCCGCGACCAAGGTGCGCTGGAGGCAGCCCGCCGGGCGACCGAGCTGAATCCCGCGTTGATCGATGGGTGGCGCGAGCTGGGAGACGCCTGTCTGGAGGCGCGCCAAGCGGTTCGCGCTGAAGAGGCATTTCGCGAGGCGATTCGGCGCGACGGCAGCTTTGCCACGGGCTTTGCCAAGCTGGCCCAGGCGCTGCTGGAACAGGGGCGGACGCGGGAAGCGCTGGATGCCACCCTGGCGGCCCAGGAGCGTGGCGGCGATTCGTTTTTCGTGGCCGCGGTCAAGGGCGACATCCTGGCCGAGATGGATCGTCATCACGAGGCAGCCGAAGCCTACGACCATGCGATGCACATGGAGCCCGAGGACCACTGGGTGCTGCACCAGGCGGCGCGGGAGCACAGCCGGGCCGGGCACGACGACCGCGCGGCCGAGCTTTTCGAGCGGGCGCTACGCTTCGACCGCGACGGCTGCCACCAGACCTTGATCGACTACGGCGATCTTCTCCGTCGCGTGGGCCGCATCGGCGATGCCGTCCGCATGTACCGCAAGGCAGTTGCGGCCTGTCCCAACGACGTGGAATGGCGGCGCACCTTGCGCGAGGCAGAGCGCGAACTGATGAGTGCTCCGAGTTAGCTACCAATTCCGCACAGAGGCACAGAGACGCTCTGCGGCCGCAACCAAAGGGCGCAAGGTGATTTATCTGGACAGCCACCCGCCGCTGAGAACACAGAGAGGATGGAGAAAGGGGTGGGTTCTGTTCGGTCCGAATTCCGTCCTTCTCATCCGACTCTGCGTCCTCGGTGCTTTCTGTGTGGAATAGGTAGCTCAATCCCGTCCGTAGGCAGCGGCGCGGAACGAAGACGTTGCGCGGTCAAGATGAGGCGGGCGGTGGTGTCTATGGGGCTGTCCAGAACTTGCCCCAGCAGTAGAGGACACGGTCCCGATTGAGCGCGCAGGTGTATTCGTCGCCCGCGGTGACAGAGGCGAAGACGCCCGTGGGCGGTGTGGCTTTGCCGTATTTGTTGTCGCCCCAGCAGGCGATCCTGCCGTTGGTCCTCACCCCGCACGTGTGGATGTCACCCGCACTGACAGAGGAAAAGGTGCCCGCGGGCGGCTTGGCCTGGCCGACGAGTTTGCCATCTGAATCTTTGTTGGCACCCCAGCAGGCGACGGTCCCATCCTTCTTCTTGCCACAGGTGTGCCAGTGACCAGCGCTGACAGAGGAGAAAGTGCCTGTGGGCGGTTTGGCCTGGCCGACGAGCTTGCCATTTAGGTCCCTGTTGTCGCCCCAGCAGGCGACGCTACCGCTGGTCCTCACCCCGCACGCGTGGCCTCCGCCCGCGCTGACCGAGGTGAACTTGCCCGCGGGTGGTGTGACTTCGCCGCCATCGACGCATGTCCCCCAGCAGGCGATGCTACCGTTGGTCATCACGCCGCATGTGAGGCCTCCTCCCGCGCTGACCGCGGAGAAGGTGCCTTCAGGGGCCGCGGACTGGAAGCACTCGTTGTCGCCCCAACAGGCCACGGTTCCGTCGGCCTTCACTCCACACGAGTGGTTCATACCAGCGCTGACCGAGGCAAAGGGCCCAGCAGGCGGCGGCTGTTGGCCATCATCGTTGTTGCCCCAGGTTCCCCAGCAGGCAATGTTTCCGTTGGTCCTCACGCCGCACCAGTGGTTCATACCCGCGCTGACTGAGGCCAGGGTGTCCGAAGGCGGCATGGCTTCACCGTAGCTGTCGCTGCCCCAACAGGCGACAGCGCCGTTGGTCATCACGCCGCACGCATAGCCTCCTCCCGCGCTGACCGACGTGAACCTGCCGGCGGGCGTCGTGACCACGCCGCCCCAACAGGCGATGCTACCGTCGGTCCTCAGGCTGCACGCATCGGCTCCCCCGCTGACAGAGGCGAAGGTGCCTGGGGGCGTTTTGCTTTGGCCGTGGTTGTTGCCCCAGCAGACGACGGTCCTGTCGGTCCTAACACCGCACGTGTGATCGTCGCTCGCGCTGACAGAGGTGAACGCGCCAGTGGGAGGCGTGGCTTTGCCGTACTCATTGTTGCCCCAGCAGGCGACCCTGCCGTTGGTCCTTACCCCGCACGTGTGGTCCCCACCCGCACTGACCGAGGAAAAAGTGCCCGCGGGCGGCTTGGCTTGGCCGAGGGGTTTGCCATTCCAATCCTTTTTGTAGCCCCAGCAGGCGATGGTCTTGTCGGTCTTCACGCCGCAGGTGTGCCCTCCGCCCGCGCTGACCGAGGTGAACTTGCCTCGGGGCGGCCTAGCCTGGCCGTGTTCGTTGTCGCCCCAACAGGCGACGGTTCCGTCGGTCTTCACGCCGCAGGTGTGGGCTGCGCCCGCGCTGACCGAGGTGAAGGCAAGGCCTCGCAGCGAGACGTTCACATCGATTTCGGTGCTGGCAACCACGGCGCTGTCGGTCTTCGCGTCGCGCGTGTGATCGTCACCCGCACTCACCGAGGCGAAGGCAGGCTTCGCGGTGCCTCCTGGCGAGACGGCTGCCATCGGTGCGGCGTCGGGTTTCGTCTGCACTGGCGAGCGATGCTTCGAGCAGGACGCAGCGGCCGCGGCCGCCAGAAACAGGGCGGATTGACCGATGAGTCGCATGACAACGTTCCCCCTGCGAGCCCAGTCAGGGGATCATCTCATTGAAATACGGAGCCATCTCATTGAAATGCGTTCTGCTCGGCCTGGGGATCGGTATCAGTAACGGCACGCCGCGGGCCGCAGTTACTTCGGCGGTTGAAAATGAGAAGCTGAAGTCGCGTCCTGCTGCGGGGGGCGGCGCG
>Ga0182017_10003354_pt1 | contig 11977 bp, 11 predicted proteins | sample 712E3DmetaG_FD_120492 | JGI IMG/M metagenome (GOLD analysis project Ga0182017, IMG submission 120492) | Permafrost microbial communities from Stordalen Mire, Sweden - 712E3D metaG | ecosystem: Environmental > Terrestrial > Soil > Wetlands > Permafrost | place: Sweden: Stordalen | collected... | reverse complement strand
GCTTGGGTTGCTGCGGCCAGAAGAGCGCCGGTGGCAGTGGACCCGCCGCAGGCCGCTACGAGGCCGGCCACGATCGCCAACAAGATCAGAGTTCTGCGCATTGGGTTACCGCTCCGGAACCGAACGAGAGCGTCGTGGTTGCCGCAAAGCTGCGTGGACCGCCGATACATTGGACACTTGGGGGTCCGATATCCGGACGACGATCTCAATCGGCTACTGCCAGGAAGAGTAGGCCCGGACTCGAACTGCGGCCCCGGATGGGTGGCAACGTCGCGCCACGTGACGGCGACGTTGCGCCACGTGGCGCATGGACCTCCGTCTGGGCACGGCGGAGCCCCTTGGTCGACCCCGCCGCGCCGCGCTTCTCCACGCCGCCAGGACCGTTAGTGGCGGAACGAGGTCGCCAACTCTTTGTCGAGTGGCTCGGACTGGTGCTCCAACTCGGGCAGGAGGCGTTCCAGGTCGGCCAGGAAGAGCGCGGCGAGATCATGCGAGAAGCCGTTTCGGACGACGATGCGCAGCACCGCCAGGTCCTCGCGGTTCTTCGGGAACGTGTAGGCAGGCACCTGCCAGCCCCGCTCACGGAGCCGCCGCGAGACGTCGAAAACATTGAAGTTGTCGATACCCGACTTCATCTTGAGGGCGACGACCGGCAGCTCGCTGCCGTCGGTGATCAGCTCAAATGGACCCATCGCGGCAAGCTTCGCGGCGATGTCGCCGGCCACGTCTCGACACACGGCGTGTACGAGGCGGTAGCCCTCCAAGCCGAGTCGCAAGAACATGTAGTACTGGGCCACGATCTGGGCGCCGGGACGGGAGAAGTTGAGCGCGAAGGTCGGCATGTCGCCGCCCAGGTAATTGACGTGGTAGATCAGCTCCTCCGGCAGGGCCGCCTGGTCGCGCCAGATCACCCAGCCGACGCCGGGGAACACGAGCCCGTACTTGTGACCCGACGTGCTGATGCTGGCCACTCGAGGGACCCGGAAGTCCCACTCGAGGTCAGAATCCAGGAACGGGGCGATCATCCCGCCCGAAGCGCCGTCGACGTGAATGGGCACGTCCAGGCCGGTCCGCTTCTGTAGCCCGTCAAGTGCCGCGGCGATCTCGGCTACCGGCTCGTAGCTCCCGTCGAAGGTGGAGCCCAGGACGGCAACGACGCCGATGGTGTTCTCGTCGACGAGTTTGACCGCCTCCTCGCCCGAGAGGTGGAAGCGGTCGCCCTCCATCGGCACAAGCCGCGGCTCCACCTCGAAGTAATTGGCGAACTTGTCCCAGCACACCTGGACGTTGATGCCCATCACGATGTTCGGCTTGTCTGCGGGCCTGCCGGCCACGCGGCGTGCCGCCTGCCAGCGCCGCTTCAAGGCCAGGCCGCCGAGCATGCATGCTTCGCTCGAGCCGACGGTTGAGCAGCCGGGCGCCTTGCTCGGATCCGGAGCTTTCCACAGGTCCGCCAGCATCGAGACGCAGCGGTGCTCGATCTCGGCGGTCTGCGGGTACTCGTCCTTGTCTATCATGTTTTTGGGCAGACACTCGGTCATGAGCCGGCCCACCTCGGGCTCCATCCACGTGGTCACGAACGTGGCCAGGTTCTGGCGGGCGTTGCCGTCGAGCATCAGCTCGTCGTGGATGATCTGGTAAGCGGCCGCGGACGACATCTCGCCGGCCGGCATACGCCTGGCGGGGATCGGCTCCATTACCGACCCCTGGGCGAAGAGCGGGTTGATCGACAGGTGCTCGGCCGAATGCCGGCGACGATGGCTTGAACCCAACATCCGACTGACCTCCTCGGGTGCCTGACGAAGGCGCGGACGACCGGACGGTCTGACGCATCAACGATAGCGTCCGGCGAGTTCCTCGCTTGGCCTGCTGCGTCGGCCAAGACCGCCGTGCACCCCCGGCCCGCCAACGGACCAGGCCCGAGGATCCCTTCGCCGAGCGCTACCATGCCGACATGGTCGACGCTGACTTGCCGATGCCGAGCCCGGAGCCTCCGCAAGGCCGGCGGGCCTCGCTGTGGCGCCACCCCGACTATATGAAGATCTGGTCCGCGGCCACGATCAGCCTGATGGGGTCGCAGGTCAGTCTGATCGCAATCCCGTTCATCGCGGCCGTCGTCCTGCGGGCGACACCTTTCGAGGTGGCACTCCTCGGCACGGTCGAAATGCTCCCGTTCATCCTCTTCGCCCTGCCGGCCGGCGCGTGGCTTGATCGCGTGCGGCGCCGGCCGGTTCTCATTGCCGGCGACCTGGGCAGGGCAATCGCCCTCCTGACCATCCCGGCCGCCTATGCCCTCGGCGTGTTGACGATCTGGCAGCTATACGCCGTCGGGTTCGTCGCCGGCCTGCTGACGGTCTTCTTCGATGTAGCAGACCAGTCGTACCTGCCGGTTCTTCTCGACTCCCAAGACCTGGTCGAGGGCAACGCCAAGCTCGAAATATCGGCCTCGGCCGCGCAGATCGCGGGTCCGGGACTCGGCGGCGGGCTCATATCGTTGGTGGCCGCCCCGTTCGCCGTGGTGGTCGATGCCGTCAGTTTCCTGGCGTCCGGCGGCCTTATCTCGCTGGTTCGCAAGCCCGAACCCAAGCCTCAGCGAAAGGTCGGCGTCGACGGTTCGGAGACCGGCCTTCGTCAGGAGATCGCCGAAGGACTCCGTTACGTCCTGGGGAACCGCTACCTGCGGATGATCGCCGGCTCGACCGGCACATCGAACCTGGGCTCCAGCCTTTCCTTTTCGATCTTCCCGATCTTCGTTTGGGTGCAGCTCGGTCTCTCGCCGGCGTTGACCGGAGCCGCATTCAGCATCGGCTCCATCGGCGTTCTTCTCGGCGCTTTTCTGGCGGCTCCCCTCGCCCGCCGGGTGGGTGTTGGGCCCGTGATCGTGGGTTCGATATTCATCAACGGCCCGGCCTTGCTCCTCATTGCTTTCCTTCCGAGCACCGCGCTCGTTGCCGGGCTGATGCTTGTCGGCGCCCAGGTGCTCATGGGCTTCTCCGCGGTCGTCTACAACGTCAACCAGGTCAGCTTCCGCCAGGCCATCACCCCGCTGGACATGCAGGGCCGGATGAACGCCACGATGCGTTTCATCGTCTGGGGAACGATGCCCCTCGGGTCGGTGGCGGGAGGCATCCTGGCCTCGTTTCTGCCGTTGCGGACGACGGTCCTCATCGGGGCCGCAATCGCCTCATCCGCGTTCCTGTGGGTCCTGGTGTCGCCCGTTCGCTCGCTGCGCGAGATACCGAAGAGCGCCAGAGCAGGAACAGCCGACCGCTGACCCGGACCCGCGATGCGGCAGGATGGGTTCTGGCTGCCCTCGCCGGGGCTCGACGTGCTGGTCGCGCGGGGCCGAACCCCGGTTGCGTCGGGCAAGCCTCGGGTCGCCTGCCAGGCTCACAGAGCGGGACCATTGCCCGACTCAGAACCAGCTGCCGCCGCCTCTCGTATCCCCTATGAGCCCTGGAACCATTGAGAGGACGGGGCCCGAAATCAACGGGTCCAGAAGCAGAATGTTCAGGAGACAGACAATGCGTCCCAGTTCACGTTGGATATATCTGGCCGGCATCGGAGTCGGCATCGCCCTGATCGCCGCGGCGTGCTCCTCGTCCGCCACGCCAACCACCTCGGTCCTCGGGGCGACGTCGGCCCCGACCACGGCCGGAGCCAGCAGCCTCATGGTAGGCACGAGCAGCAGTCCGACCCTCGGCGCGTACCTGACCGGTCAGAACGGCATGACCCTCTACGTGCGGACGACGGACACGCCCGACACGAGCACCTGCACCGGTACCTGCGCCACCAACTGGCCGCCCTTGACGGTCGCCAGTGGAGCGATGGTCAGTGGCCCCGCAGCCGCGGCTGACGCGTTCGGCACCATGACCCGGCCGGACGGCACGAAACAAGTCACCTACAACCATATGCCGCTCTACTACTTCGCGGGCGACTCGGCCGCGGGAGACACCAACGGCGAGGGCAAGCTCGGCGTCTGGTTCGTGGCCCCACTCAGCGGAACGGTCATGTCATCGGCACCCGCATCGACCATGGCGCCCGCATCGACCATGGCGCCCGCGTCCCCGACCGGCGGCGGCTACGGCGGCTACTGAAAGCTGGCGGCTTGGACCGCCTACCGATCCCAACTGGAACCCGCCGGACGCCCGACCGGCGGGTTCTCTCTATGCCCAGAGAACCGCTTCGAACGCCTCGGCGATGGCCCGGTAGCCGGCCGACCTGGCGTGGAGATCCGGGCCGAGCGGGGGCGGTTCCCCTCCCCACGTCCACTCACAGGCCCGAGCGACGTTGACGGGTACCGACCCGACGCCCGCCATCTCCGCCTCCGTCTCGAAGTCCGTGGTGGAGAAGACGCCCTCGACGTCCGCGACGCCCAAGCCCGCGGCCCGGTATAGCTCGCGGAAATGGGCGTTGATCGGCACGATGGCCTCCCAGACCGACATGCGAGCCATCTCCCGACCCAGCGCCCCGTCCAGCCAGAGCGGCAGGAATGCGTCGTAGATGGTCATGCCCACGATCGGCGTCGCCGGCCCCGCGGCTTCCTGCAGTCTCCCCAAGATGCCAGGCAGGTTTCGTCTGATGCTGGCCAATCCGGCCGGGATCTGATCCAGGACGTAGCTGGGCATGTCGTTGAAGCCGATGTCGATCGTCACAAACGCGACCGTGCCGCGATGGCCGCGCAGGAACGCCACCGCTTCGTCCAACTGGCTGCCGTGCGGGTACGTGGTCAACCCGCCCTCGAGCATCGTCGTGGTGGACTCGCCCGGGTATCCGAGCTTGACGGTCTGAAGGCTAGGCATTCGCCTCCTCGCGATCCTGCCCAGCTGGTCGGCGTATCCCTCATCCGTGCGGAACTGCAATTCCGCGTCCCCGGTCGGCTGTACGCCAGTGGCCAGCGAATCGCCCAGCGAGAGGTAGTACGTGGGCGCCGCTTTGACGTCGACGACGGCGACTCGCGCCATCATTCCTGCTTGTCCATTGCGGCCAGCGTACCAGCCTGCGCGGAGGCGGGGTGTCGCCTCGCGGACATCCTTCACACCGGCGATACTGGCGTCGACAAACGTGCAATCCGGCCGAACGGGACCCCCAAGTGGTGCGAATGAGGCGGGCCTGGCCGGTTCGGTTCGATCGGAGGCACTGGCCCGTGCTCGACGGTGTCAAGGGAGTCGAGTCGATTGTGAATGAAGTCCCGATGGCGGCTTCTCTTTCGACGACGCACGACGCCGACGGGCGCCCGATCCGGCTTCTGCCGACCGGCCACCTGATCAGAATCTCGCTCTACTGGCTGGGAATCTCCACAGTCTGGAGCGGCATCCTCGACATCGTGAACGGCCGCATCCAGTTCACCAACCTGGTGCCGAAGGGTGAGGAGGGGCTCGGCGCATTCCAGATAGCGCTGGCCGGGACGTTCATCGCCATCCTGGTACAGCCCACCGTCGGCACGCTCAGCGACTACACGATCACGCGCTGGGGCCGCCGAAAGCCGTACATCTTCATCGGCTCCTTGCTCGATGTCGTCTTCCTCTGGGGAATCGCGACGTCCAATTCGCTGTTCGCGATAGCCGCCTTCGTCAGCCTGCTGCAGTTCAGCTCCAACTTCGCCCAGGGCCCATTCCAGGGCTACGTTCCGGACCTCGTACCCGCCAAGCAGGTCGGGCTTGCTTCGGGGTTGATCGGGCTCTTCGCCGCGCTGGGCAACGTCGTCGGCTATGTCGTGGCGGCGTCGGCTGTCTGGCTGAGTAGCACTGACTCGAACGCATACCTGTACGGGACGATGGGCATCGGCCTGGTCGAATTCCTGACGATGCTGAGCGTCGTCATCCACGTCGACGAAGGCACCCGCGTCAAAGCGCGCAACGGCCGCTCGTGGCTGGCCATCGCCCGCGAAGCCTGGAACGGAGAGGTGCTGCACGAACGGAGTTTCTTGTGGCTGGTCGCGTCGCGGTTCTTCATCCTGACCGGCGCGGCCATCTATCCGACCATGAGCATCTTCTATCTCAGCCAGACGTTTGGCCTGAACGAGGCCCAGACTGGAGAGACGAAGCTCCTGCTGCTCGCCGTGGTGGGCGTCTGCGTGACGTTGGCGGTCGTGCCCGCGAGCCGCTTGTCGGATCGGGTCGGCCGCAAGAAGCTCATCTACGTTTCGTGCGCGGTCGGCGGAACGGGACTGGCGATGGGAGCTGTCGCACCGATTCTGGCCGTGGCGTTTGTCGGCGCGGCCTTCTTCGCGGTGGCTGCCGGCTCCTTCCTGGCAGTGGACTGGGCGCTGATGAGCGACATCGTTCCCAAGGCATCGACGGGCCGCTATATGGGCATCTCGAACGTGGCCACTGCCTCGGCCGGGACGGTGGCCCTGGCCCTGGGTGGAGCGGCCGTGATGGACACCGTCAACCACATGCTCGGCTACGGGACGGGGCCCCGGGCGGCGCTCGTGTTCGGCGTCGCGTGCTACATCCTGGGTGCGGCGCTCCTGAAGCCGGTCGTCGAGAGGCGCCGAGAGGATGCGCCGACCCCCGTGGAGGCGGCCGCGTAACCGCAGCCGGGCCCGCTCATTGGCCGACGTAGACTTCGTGACCGGAGGTGACCTGAGTCTTGGACCCGCTCGATCAACGCCTGCTCACGTTGGAGCCTCAGTACCGAGAACGCGTCTGGGGCGGCCAGACGCTTCGCCCGGCGAACCCGCCCGTGGGTGAGGGATGGATCGCCTATGGCCCGAGCTGTGTCGCAGCGGGCAAATACGCCGGACGGACGCTCGACCGGCTGGCCGCAGACTACGGACCGGCCTTGTTGGGGACCGCCGTCGCGGATCGATTTGGGGCGAGTTTCCCGATCCTGATCAAGCTCCTCGACTGCGCCGATTGGCTGTCCGTCCAGGTCCACCCGGACGACGAACAGGCCAGGCGCATGGTGGGTCCCGGCGAGCGCGGCAAGACTGAGGCGTGGTACTTCCTCGACGCGGGGGCGGGTGCCGAACTGATGGTCGGAGTGAAGCCCGGCGTGCGCGAGGACCAGCTCGCCGGCGCGATCCGGGAGGGCCGCATCTTCGAGGTGGCGAACAAGATCACGGTGCACGACGGCGATGCCATCCTGATCCCCGCAGGCACCCTCCATGCCCTGGGGCCGGGTCTGGTCCTCTATGAAATCCAGGAGGCCAGCGACACGACCTATCGGGTCTACGATTGGGATCGACCGGCATCGGCCGGGCGCAAGATCCACATCGAGGAGTCGGTCGAGGTCACGCGTCCGGTCGGCCCGACGGACTTGATGCATCCGCGCGTCTTGGCCGGAACGGGAACGGCGCCAGCGATCGACTGCGCCTACTTCGACCTCGATCTCGTGCGAGTATCCCCCGGGGAGGGGCCGCTGAGCGCCGACACGGCAAGCCGAAGCTTCCACGTCCTGACGGTGATCGAGGGCACGGCTCAGGTCCGCCGCGGGGCCGAGCGCATCGATCTGGGCCGGTTCGAGACCGCCTTTGTCGCGGGATCGGCTGGGGCGTACGAGATCCACGCAACCGACCATCCGGTCACTCTGTTGCGCGCGACCGTGCCAGACTAGCGGGAGCGGAACCAGGCCGGGGCGAGTATAGAGGGAGAGCGCGATGAAGGTGGGCGTACTCATTCCACAGGGTTGGAAGTGCGAGTACAACGGCTGGGATCCGGCCACGGCTTGGGCCCGGACAATGGAGCTGGCCCGTGACGCCGAGGATCTGGGATTCGAATCCGAGTGGGTCTTCGATCACTTCCACACAGTCCCGGACGTGACCGACGAGATCACCTTCGAGTCGTTCACGACTCTGACCGCGATGGCCGCAGTGACCAGCCGCGTCCGACTCGGCCACATGGTCGTCTGCAACGGCTTCCGAAACCCGGCGCTCGTGGCCAAGCTCGCGTCGACGCTCGACGTCGCCAGCGGCGGTCGCTTCGAGCTCGGCATAGGCGCGGGCTGGAAAGAGGACGAGTGGCTGGCCTACGGCTACGGCTTCCCGCCGACGTGCGACCGGCTCAAGGCCCTCCACGACGGCCTGGAGGTCATCACGAAAATGCTCGGTCCGGGGCACGCCACGTATCACGGCCGCTTCGCGCGCGTCGTGGACGCCGTCAACGTGCCCAAGGGCATCCAGCGGCCGCGGCCGCCGATCATCGTCGGGGGCAACGGCCGCGAGGTGACGTGGCGCCTGGCCGCGTGCCACGCCGATGAGCTCAACGTCGTTTTCATCAGTCCCGAGGAAGTCGCCGAGGCGATGCCGGTCATCAGGTCGCGATGCGAGGAGATCGACCGCGACCCGGCGACTCTCAAGGTATCGCTCTATTGCCGCGACGAGGACGTGCAGGAACACGGGCAGGCGCGCGCCGACTTCATCGGCCGGTGCTGCGAAGTGGGCCTGAGCCGGCTCGTGGCCTTTCCGACCCGATACGAACCCACGACCGATGTCCAGGCGCTCTTCGCCGAGGACTGCCGCGCCGCCGGCGCGGAGATGGCGATCCCGGCATAGTCGGGCACGCCCTGCTCCCCCGCCCCCGGCCCTACTCAGGCCGGACCGCCTCCGTTCCAACTCCGAGCCGTTTGGCCGCGGATGCGATCTCGTCGAGATCGGCGCCGGACAGCACCAGCGAGCCCGCCGGCAGCCAGCCGTCGACCTGCTCCGGTTTTCGCGCCCCGACGATCGCCCCGCTGACGCCCGGCCAGGCCAGTGCCCAGGCCACGGCCACGGCGGAGACCGTCGTTCCGTTGCGAGCGGCAATCGGGCGCAGTGCGTCGCGCAGGGCCAGGTTGCGCGACAGCTCCGGCTCGCTATGACTGTTGGACCGTCGCCGCCAGTCGTCCTCCGCCATCGCCTCAACGCGCTCTCGGGAGAACGAGTCGGTCAGGATGCCGGACGCCATGGGGCTGTACACGATGACGCCGGTGCCGTGCGCGGCCGCCCACGGAATCACCGTGCTGCCCGAGCCCCGGTGGATCAACGAGAAGGGCGGCTGCAGCGAGTCGACGTGGCGGACCCGCTCGCAACGCTCCAAAAGCTCGACGCTGAAGTTGCTCACGCCGATCGCCCGAACCTTGCCCTCGTCGACGAGACGGCCCATTTCTCCCCATGAATCCTCGACGGGGACGCCCGTTTCGTCGGGCCAGTGGATCTGGTACAGGTCGATCCACTCCACGCCGAGGAGGCGCAGGGAGCGCTCCACTTCGATCCGGATGAAGGCCGGGCTGGCCTTGCGAGTCGGAGGCCTGTATGAATCTGCCGGGTCCGGATCCATGCCGCACTTGGTGAAGACCAGCGGCCGGTCCGCGGCCGGCATGCCGGAAAGGGCACGGCCCACCACTTCCTCGGAGTGACCTAGCCCGTAGATCGCGGCCGTGTCGATCCAGTTGACGCCGCCCGAAACGGCGCGCTCGATGGCCCGGATCGATGCGTCATCGTCCTGCGGTCCCCAGCCGAACGCCCAGCCGCCTCCGCCGGCCGCCCATGAGCCAAAACCTACAGTCGTGATCTCGATCCCGCTCGTGCCAAGCCGGCGCATGTTGAGCTTCATTTCTTGAACCTCCCGACGCGAACCGACCGGCCAAGCCGGCGGCCGGAACATAGATTCGGGTCCATTGTGGCAGCCCCGCGACCGTCCGGCCGGCGCCCGTGGCCGCCAGGCCGTACGCTTCACTAGATGACACGTACAAGTGCCGGGATCCTGCTCTACCGCCGCCGGGAAGGCGAACTCGAGGTCCTGCTGGTCCATCCTGGCGGTCCGTTCTTCGGCCGGAAGGACCTGGGCAACTGGTCGATCCCAAAGGGCGAGGTGAGCCAGGCCGACCCCGACTACGAAGGCACCGCGAGGCGCGAATTCCTCGAGGAGGTCGGTCATCCCGTTCCGCCGGGTCCGCTGATCGACCTCGGGTCGATCCGGCAGAAGGGCGGCAAGATCGTCTACGCCTGGGCGGTCGAGGGAGACATCGACACTGCGACGATGAGCAGCAACTTCATCGAGTTCGAATGGCCGCCGTTCTCGAGCAAGATCAAGCGCTTCCCCGAAGTCGATACATGGGTGTATTACGGACCGGAGGAGGCGCGCCGGCACATCAAGGAGACGCAGATCCCGCTCCTTGACCGCCTCGAGGAGGCGCTTTCGGCTGGGAATCCAGCGATGAGCGACAACCGATGACCGGGCCCGACGGCGAAGTCCTAGGCATCCACGGCGTTTCGGTCGTCCGATCTGGCAACCTGCTCCTGGACGACATCGAGTGGAGGATCCGCGATGGTGAGCGCTGGGTCCTGCTCGGGCCCAATGGCAGCGGCAAGACCACTCTCGTCTCGGTCGCGGCAACGTACCTCTGGCCGTCGCGGGGAACCGGCTCGGTCCTGGGCCAGACCGTCGGGTCCGTAGACGTGCGCGAATTGCGCAGACGGATCGGCATCGTCAGCGCGTCGTTGGAGGTGCGGATCCCGCCACAGCTCAGCGCTGTGGATGTGGTCGTCGCCGGCGCAACGGGCGCGACGGCGCCCTGGTGGGACAGGCCGGCTCCAGCGACGCGGAATCGAGCTGTCGAGCGACTCGACCTGGTCGGCTGCGCCGCCCTGCGCGACCGCCGCTTCGAGCTGCTCTCGTCGGGCGAGCGGCAGCGTGTTCAGATCGCGCGGGCCCTGATGCTGGACCCTGCCCTGCTGCTGCTCGACGAACCCGCGGCCGGCTTGGACCTGGGCGCCCGGGAGCAGCTTGCCGTGCTCCTCGCCCGCCTCAACGCGGACACGGGTCTGGCGGCAACCGTCGTAGTGACTCACCACGTCGAAGAAATCGCCCCAGGCACGACCCACGCCCTCATCCTGCGATCCGGTCGAGTCGTGGCGTCCGGCCCGGTGAACGACACCGTCACGGGCCCCGTCCTGACCGAGGCCTTCGGCCTGCCGCTACGCGTGGAACGGGTGCGCGGTCGGTTCACGGCCCAAGCAATCACGGACTGAGCGGGCTGCTCGGCCGCTCCAGGCGGGTCGCGCGCATCCGGACCCCACCAGGGGTTCGTCCCCGCGGACTCCCGGAGGTGCCGCGTGCGCATCGAGCAGTCGCAAGTCGACCTCACGGCCTGACTCGGTCCCCGAATTCGACCCTGGCTGCGGAGCGCGCCTCGCTACGCCCTCGGATCAGCTACGGACGCAGCCACTCGATGCTCGGCCAGCTCTCCTCGTGGGGAGATTCGGCGACCGCGACCGCGGCCAGCTCCTCCGCGGGCACTCGGATCGCCGCGAACCGAAGTCGTCTCTGACGCGACGAGCGCGCGCTTGCGCGGGCTTTGCGGGCGGCCAGATCGGCCGTGATTCGCAGGCTTGCGGCCTCGACAACGTCCACCGAAACGACGGGAATGGAAGTCACGTCCAGCTTCTGCTCAGGCACCGGATACTCGATGATCGGGACGATCCCTCCGGGAAGGCGGCTGCTCGGCGGGATCGTCATGACTCGCAACTCGTCCAGTCGGTGGACCAGCCGAAGGGCCTCATCTACTTCATCGGCCCGCACGTCGCCGGTAGCGACCGCGATTTCCAGTCGACCGGAACGCTCCTCCGGATCAAGCTCGAGCAACTCATCGAGCACCTTCTGACGGCGCTCTTCGCGCCGCGACCGCGACCACAACACGTTGTTCTCCTACCCTGACGAGTGGTCTGGGGCCAACCCTGAATGGTAGAAAGCGTTTCACGCGTCGAGGCCAAAGGCAACGGTTGGCGCACCTAACGGTACGACTGGCGCACGGCTTGGCACGTGAGGATCGCAAGGCTAGGGGTCGCGATGCCGGTGCCGAGTGACTGAAGCTCGGCGCCCGCTGCGGGCCGGGACCGGCGCAGGCCCGACCGCTCTTTGCCGACAGCCGCCCGGCTCCGGGACCCGGTCGGGCAGTGACCTTCGACGATGAGGCCGACCTTGCCGGCCAATTCATCTGTGCTTGACGATCTCGATCAGTGGGGATATGTGGTCCCCGTTCCTCCGGCCAGCGC
>Ga0182017_10003352_pt1 | contig 11979 bp, 12 predicted proteins | sample 712E3DmetaG_FD_120492 | JGI IMG/M metagenome (GOLD analysis project Ga0182017, IMG submission 120492) | Permafrost microbial communities from Stordalen Mire, Sweden - 712E3D metaG | ecosystem: Environmental > Terrestrial > Soil > Wetlands > Permafrost | place: Sweden: Stordalen | collected... | reverse complement strand
GCGGCTCGCTGCCGCCTGCGCGCACTCCGCGAAACGCGCGCCCCGTCAATCCCCGCCCGACCCCCGCCCGCCAGCAATTCCCCTCCGTCCACGCACATTCAGCAAAAATCCCGGACGCTACTGGTCTCGAGGGCGCGCGGCGGGTTTGACGCAATTCGACATCGAAGCAGTTTGCGACTCGGTCGCACCCGGCCTGACCAGCCAACTTCGCCACGAGATCGTGCGCGCCGAGTTCCCGCCGATCTGAATGAACGCCCGATCGCCGAGCTGATGGGCAACAGCCCGGCCATCGTCCGCCAGCACTATGCCGCCTGGCTTCCGGAGGTCCACCCCGAGGCGGTCGATTCGATACGCCGGACGGCGCTGTGCCGATGGACAAACCGGCTGTGGCCAATCTGCGCGTCGAGGCGGAGCGACGGGGCCTGCGGGTGGTAAGGGCGGAGTAGTGGCGATCGCCGACGATGCGTCCACGCCACCGGGCGATGCCCTACGCCCGGCAACGCGCGCTGTGCGACGCCGCGTGCCAACTGCACGACAGACCGTCGGCGGGGTATCGACGGCGATCCCCACCGCAGCCGACCGTGCGGGCGCTACCCCCGCAACCGGTACTGCCCGCGTGCAACCTTGACGACCTGCGGCGTAGCGGCCAGCGCGTTGCCCACGCTCTTTTCCAGCGTTCGGTTCTTCGTCGCGTAGCCGGCCTTCCGGACCGCCGCGGTGATGTCCTTCACCCGCATGGGTCGTGCCCGGCCCCGTAGCACACGCAGGACAAATTCCTTGAGTGATCCCGCCCGTGCACCCCCACCGCCACGCCGCCCTCCGGCGACGTGCTTCATCGCCGGGCGAACCGTCCCGTCCAGCGTTGCGAGGGCGTTGTCCAGGGCATCGAGCTGTGAGTCGATTTCCGCCCGCTCGGTGGCCAACTGGTCACGATACGTGCGAATCTGAGCGACCACGCCGTCAATCCCGGAACGTAGGTTCTGGCGCGGCTGGACGCGCGACTTGACCTTGGCCTGGGCGCCCTTGGCGCCGTGAATGGTGGTCATGTGCCGGCCCAGATGGGCCGCCATCGAAAACGTGCGGCTGCACGCCGAGCACTTGAACTTGCCGGTTTTCGCCATGTTTCATCTCCGAGAACTTGACCGCGACCGCAGGAGACTACGGTGTCAGCAACGCTGGTGCAACCAAGCCCGCTTCAACCGCGACCGGGATTCCCAGCACTCTCTGCGCAGCAACGCCGACGGTGCTCGTGCCCGCTGAATCCGCGGGTTGTTCGTAGTATGCTGCCGCCAACGTAACTGGGCACGTGGGTTCGGAGTGAAGGAGTCCACCATGAAGCCGTTTGGGATGACGCTGATGCTGGTTCTGCCGTCGTGCGCTGTGATGCTGGCCGTGTCGGCGAGGGCCGCGGGCCGCGACGATGCCGCCGCCGAGTCGCTGGGCTGGCGCCTGTCGCTGCAGTGCTGGACGTTCAACGACGTGACGGCGTTCGAGGCCATCGACCGCGCCAAGAGTCTGGGGCTGCGCTACGTCGAGCTCTACCCCGGCGAAAAGTTGCGCCCGGGCGCCGACGCCCAGGTCCACCACGACATGAGTACGGCCGACCGCGACCAGCTCATCGCCAAGCTCAAGGAGGCGGGCATCAAGGCCGCCAGCTACGGCGTGGTCGAGCTCACGGGCAAGGAGGACGCCGACCGCAAGGTGTTCGAATTCGCCAAGGCGCTGAATCTTGAAACGCTCACGTCCGAGCCGGCCCCGGAAGCCCTGGACGCCATCGAGAAGCTCGCCAACGAGTACAAGGTCAACGTCGCCTTGCACAACCATCCGAAGCCGAGCCGCTACTGGGACCCGCAAGTGGCCTACGCCGCCGTCAAGAGCCACGGCCCGCGCATCGGCCTCTGCGCCGACACCGGGCACTGGATGCGCTCGGGCATCGATCCGCTCGAAGCCCTGAAGAAGTACGGCGACCGGGTGATCACCTTCCACTTCAAGGACCTCAATGAGTTCGGCAAGCCGGACGCGCACGACGTGCCCTGGGGGACCGGAGCCGGCAAAACCAAGGAGATTCTGGCGCTGCTCAAGGACCAGAAGTTCAAAGGCGCCTTCTCGATCGAGTACGAAATCCACCCGCCGGACCAGGTCGCGCAAGTGGGCCAGTGCGTGGCCAACTTCGACAAGATGGCCGCGGCGCTCGCGGAGAAGAAATAGCGCGACGCGTGCCGAGCAGCGCCACGAGGTCGAGGCGTTCACCTACCTGCGCGACGTGCCGATCCGTATCGCCGCCCAGCCCATCGGTCGCTTGGCAGATTGCTCTCCGCGACGAACCTGGCTACTTGGTCGATCACGGCTTCACGGCCCTGGGCGGCACCGCGGCCGGCGTCAAGGTCCGCCGCAGCGGTCGCCGACACCCCGCCTTTCGGGCGGGCACGCTCCCGGCGTACATCAGCCAGGTTTTGCACGCCCACCGGGGCCCGATAGCCGTCAAAGACGTCGCCGCCGCCGTGCTCAAGGCCGGGTACAAGTCGCGGGACAAGGCGCTGCCCAAGACTGTCGGCAAATACCTGGCGGCGATGCCCGGCGTGCGGAAGGTCGGGCGCGGGGTGTTCCGGGCAAAATGACAAACCGGAGCCGGCGGCCAACATAGGGTTGGCAGGGGGGCCGGAGGCGCGCTTGATCGCGCGTCACAGCGTGACGCGCCAGTCGTCCGCGGCGGCGCCGGCGACGTCTTGTCGCTCCGCGCGTGGCCCCCGCGCACCGGCGCCGTGCCCTAAACAGGACCGATCTCCGATCGGCAAGCTGTTTGGGTCCGCGTCAGCTCGACCAATCGAGGACCGGCCTGGCGGTTCTCCCGGATCCCTGCTACGGGCACGTCCTCCCGATCACCGCCACGAACGGATCAATATCTGCAAACGTCACGTGCCCGTCGCCATTGCAGTCCGCATTCAGCCACGGGCAGCTCGGATGGTGCTGGTTCCAGGCTGACTCGCCGGACAGCGCCTCGACGAACGGGTCGATGTCGGCGAACGTGACGCGGCCGTCGCAGTTCATGTCGCCCCGGCAAATCGCCGGGCCGGCGACGACGCTGACCCAGAAGCCGCCGGTGAGCTCGAATCCGCCGCCGGTCATGGCGCCGGCGTCAGGCTGGCCGATCGTGCCGGAGAGCTCGAATCCGCCGCCGGTGCTCCACATCTGCCCGCCGCCGTCGACGGTCCACCAGTTGAGGTCGAACTCATCGGCCAGCGTAGCAGCCGCGCCGATGACCGTCAGCGCCACAAGTGCTGTCAATGCAAGCCGTTGGTTAAGCATGGTTTCAGTCTCCAGAAAAGCGATGCGTCCGAGACGCATCTCTACCGCCCGAATCCGATGTCATGGTGGCCATGTTCATTCGCCGCATCACTGGCGAACTCCATCGACCGGCCGATGCAGAGACTCCGGCTCCCTCGTGGCCGCGTTCAGCGCCTGCACCTTGCTGAGGTCATCAAAGAAAATCACAGAGAGCGTGGAGCGCGGGAACCAGATCGGGCCCGTGCCGCTATCGCGCTTGATCAGGAGATACACCGTTTGGGAGCCGGCTTCCATCCAGTGCATCGTTGCCGTGCTGACCGACTGCTCGTGGTCGGCGTTTGGCATCTTGACCCAGCGTTCCGTGGGTTGGTCCTCTGTGGTCGACCCAAAGCCCAGGGCAAACGCCCCCTCGTAGGGGCCGGTCCAGTAGCCTGCGAAGGCGCTGGCGAGCGCGAAGACGTAGCCGCCCGTGGGCAGGTTGATGGTCACCGACGTGACAATCTGGTACGTGTCGCTCGTCGTCATGAACCCGGACGGTGCGTTGTAGCCGGCGCGCGGCGGGTATCCGTCGGTCGCGTACGTCAGGGCCGTGCCGTTGATCTTGCTGGGTGCGATCGCGGCGGTCGGCGAAATGTCCTCGTCCAGAATCGTTTCGTTTTCGATCTTACTACTGTCGATTGCATTCTGCGGCAGCCGGTCTTTGGACAGCGTGCCCGTCGTCAGATTCGAGGCATCCTGGTAGAACGAGCCGTGCTGGCCATCGAGCGTGTCCGCGTCGTCCGCGTAGGTGGCGCGCGGCGCATACGCAGCGTACGGCGTGGCCGTGATCTCCTGCCGCGGCGTGAGCGTGAAGTACCCCACGCCCGGCTTGAGCACGTCGATCTCGAGCCAGCGCTTGTTGCCGTCGAACGCGTTGATGCCGAAGTCGAGTTGGACCGTGAATAGCCCCTTGTCGATCCTGACGCCGGCAGGCAACATCCCGCCGACCGGAAAGCCGCCGAGGCTGGTGTCGTACAGCCTGAACCACATGCTCCGCGCGGGGTCGTTCACGGGCACGCCGTCTTCCTTGAGCTGTCCCTGGTAGGTAAACGCCGTTCCCAAGGGCGTGCCCGCGAGCGTCGCGCTGACGCCGAGCAAGGCCGTTGCGATCGCACACCAGATCCACTGTTGCCTATAAGACATCTTGCATCCTCCAATCAAGAAATGAGATTCAATTGGGACTCTTATCCGCCTCGTTGCCACTTGTGCATGGTTACGTTTCGACCCTCCAAAGTCAATGGCTTGTTCATGACCAACGGTGCCAGCGTGAACGTGTTGGCCACATCGGCCTTGAGAATGAGCGCCGCGCGGTCGGGCTGGCCCGCGATCTGCGGCGCCTCGAAGCCGCGCATGGCCAAGAGCACACAGCGATAGCGCTCGCGCCGTCGTCCATCACGCCCAGCCCGTATTCCCCGCTCGAGAACCGGCGGATCGTTCGGATCACGCGCTTCGACATTCATCCAACGGCCTCCTGGCCACGCCGCACAAAGCATGCGCGACCCGAGACCTTGGCGCAATACCTAACTTGCGCCGAACTGCGCGCAAAGACTAATCAGATTCCGTATTACAGCATAACTCCCGGGCCACGCTCGTAGGCCGAGCCCATCCGGCACAGGCGGTCGAGCACTTCGGCGAACAGCTCGAACAGCGACTTCAGCCGTTCGATGTCCTTGAGGACGCCGACGACCTGGAAGTACAGCTCGTCCACGCCCTCCGGAAACTTGGCACCGAACCAACCCTCGTCATCCTTGACCAGCAGGCGGATGGCTGGCTGGCCACGGAGCAGGTCACAGACTCTCGGATCAGCGAACAGCGTCCGTAGCTGTCCTTCGTTCGTGCCTTTGATGATGAAGTCGTCGTCAATGTCACGGACGCCCACCTCGACATCCTGCATGCCCAGCAGCTTGCCGAGCCCGCTGAAGACCGTCTTCCGGTAGATGTCGAAGCGAAATCCATCGCCGTTTACGTACGGTGCCCGCATACGGGTAAACGTGACGGTGGTCTTCCCGGTGGACACGGTGTGGGTGTCAAGCGTCAGCGTCCATTCACCGACGCGGACGATGACCTCGTCCCGGCCGAAGAAACCGCCCTCCACAAACTGCCCGCCCACCTCCTCCGCGAGCCGACGCCAGACTTCAGCCTTGCTCGGCCCAAAGAGCTGCCTCAAAACGCCCATGATGATCACCGTCGGCGGGACACTTCGTTACGCGAACGGCGGGTCCGGTTCGCTGACCGCATCCTACCACATTCCTCGAACTCCTCCGTGCCTTCTTACCAAGATCCAGTCGGGCCCGAACCGAGACGTCACGTCGGGCACCCCTTGTGCAGCCGCTTGCCCTCGGGGGCGCTCTTGTACTTCACGAGGTTCTCGGGCTTGATCTTCTTCACGTCCGCGCAGTTGAGGGACTCTTCCGGCGTGGGCCGGACGAGTGCTTCGCGATTTTCGACGCCCTCGGGCAGCACTGCCAGAACGCGAAGGTCCGGTCGGTCGAGCGATGGCACCCGGCGACCGAGTTGCGAGTCGAGTTCTATGCTGGTACCTTCAACCGCTCGCGGTTACGAGACGACCTGCGGCCTGAACGATTTGAAGTCCACGCGGGTCTGTTGCTGAGTTGCGTCCGGTGCATCGGTTAGCCAGCGAAGTGGAATCATGCGACTCCGTAAAACGCGGCCCTCAAGCTACCCTGCTGATTCTCTGGTTGGCACGGGCGATGGTCGTCATCGTGCTCGCCGCCTGGGGCTTTTCGTGGGGGTGGGTCGCCGGCTACGGGGATACGGGGGCTTGGTGCGCGCTCGGGTATGGACGCTTCACAGTCGTTCATCATCGGCCCCCTGGCGAACCGAGTGTCGGTTTTCACGCCTGGATGTGGCCAACCGGACCGGCATGGGCAGCGGCGGCGAATCGGAATGACCCTGACGCCACGGCCTTGAACCGCATCGGCCTGACGCTTCCGGGCATCGACTGCTACGCTGTAGAGGTGCCGCTCTGGTCACTCTTGCTGTTCTTTGGAGCGGCGACCTGGCTACTACGGTCAAAACGGATCGCGCCCGGCCACTGCACGCGCTGCGGTTACGACTTGACCGGCAACGTGAGCGGGCGATGTCCGGAGTGCGGCTCGGCGGTTTCGGGCTCGCCGGTGAACGGCATAGCTCGTGCCGACGCTGAAGTGAAGGACGACGGGACCTAAATCACCGTGCGCAATCGCGCGGCGTTTGTAACCTATTGTAAGGCAATAGGTTGTGGATGTGAGAATGGGAACTCCAATACCTTGTGCTCCAACCGGGCCACGAGCCCAGAGGAGGAGTTCCCATGGCCGGGATTATTCCCGAATTACGGCTGGTGGCCCGGGCGAAATACGACAAGTGACTTGCATGGTTGACGCGCAGCACGGCGAAGCCGTTGTCCGGGTTGTGAAACGTCACCCGTTCGATGCTGCCCGTCAGGGCTTCGGTGCTGCCGCCCGTCACGGTCATGGCGAGATTATACCCGGCCCGCGTGTCTCGTTTCTCGCGTCGGTCGTGACGTCTCAATCGCCGATCACGCTTTGACGGCGATGCACGCGACGTACTGGTGCGTGACCGTGTAGTCGCCCGCGCCGGAGTGCCTGGCGCCGAGCCGCGCGAGGAATTCGTTGGTCAGCCCCGCACGCCGCGCGGGGTCGATCGCATCATAGAATGCTGTTCCCGCGCCGGATTTCAGCAAGTGCTCAAGCACCCCCGCCGGCTGAGCGAAACGAAACGTAACCGCACCTTCCCAGATCTCAGCGCTCGTCAGACCAGTCTTGCCGAGTTCTTCATACACGTGCCGTGCGTCGCGCGGAAAGTCAAACGCGACTCGTTTCTGCAGCACAGACGGGTCTTCGGCGACCAGGCCGCCGAAGATCTCCAGCGGCTCGCGCGGGGAATTCTCTTTGTGGACGACGAACGCCAGCCGGCCACCGGCCACAAGGGCTTGAGCCGCACCGACAAAGAACGGCCGAAGCGGGATGTAACCCAGGACCCAGCTTGAGAATACAACGTCGAAGGGCCCTTCCGCCACCAGCGTGTGGAGAGCGTCGCCGGTTACCAACCGCACTCGGTCGCCGCCGCGCGCCTCCAGGCGCTGACGGGCCTGCTTCAGCATGCCGTCGGATAGATCCACCGCGACGACGTACGCGGCGCGCTGCGCCAGGAGCGCCGTGGCGTACCCGGTGCCGCAGCCGGCTTCAAAGACGCGCTCATCGCCGCGCCACGGGAGCTTCTCGACGAGATCCACAATCGGTTGCCCGGCTTGCGTGAGCCAGAACGCGTCGTACTCCTCATGGACTTGGTCGTACGCCGCGCGAAGTTCGTGCGCGCCGACCTCAGCCCGAGCCTCCACTTGAAGCTGGAAAAACCGGGGCAGGACGTGATCCCGCGGCAGGCACTCTTCGCAAAGCCGCTGGGATATCTCGGGCGGTGCGGGCAGCGGGTGGTTGCCGAGCTGCCTAGCGAACACACGCCCGACGCAGGTCGCCCGCGGTTTCCTGAAGTGCTCACCCATGCGTGCCAGAATGTCCACGAGCGGCTCGCGGCCGACGTTTCCAAACGACATCGGCACGAGCTGACACGGGCATACCTCCCCGCTGCCGTCGATGTACAGGTGCGTCAGACCCGCTCCGCACCCGAAGGCGTCGCTGGACTCCAGGTACGCATAGGCCGACAGAATCGGCAGATCGTCGCGCTGGGCCACTTCCTGCTGATAGTCAAAGATGCGCTGTCGGTCGGCGGGTGCGAGCAGCACGTCGGTCCGGCCCGCGAGTTTTCCTGTCGCGCTGGGTTCGAGCAGGTGGACCTCCAGCGCCCCGGCATCGCCCGCGAAACGCAGAAACTTCATGAAGTACGCGGGCTGGAGGAAATCGTGACTCGCCACCGACACGACGTACGGATACAAGCCGGCCTGGCGGGCGGTGTGCAAGGCGTCCAGGGCGATGCGGAATGCACCGGCCTGCCCCCGCAGGCGATCATGCTCCGCCTCGTCCACGGAGTCGAGACTGATCCCCACGCCGAACACGCCGGCGTTGCGCAGTCGTCCGGCACGGCTCTCTGTCAGGCCCGCACCGGTCGTGCCGACGATCACGCACGACCGCTCGTCAAACGACCCGGCGATGTCCTCCAAGTCCTCGCGCAGCAGCGGCTCGCCGCCGGTCAGTGCCACCTGCACGGCACCCAACGCGCGCAACTCGCCCACCACACGCCGGAGCGTCTCCAGCGGCAAGTCAGTCTGGCTACGACCGGCGTTGTAGCAGTGCCAGCAGTTGAACGAACACCGGTTGGTCACGGCAAACGTAACGGAGTAGAGCCGGCGTGCGCCCGCGTCGCCGTACTGCCCGAACGCCGCGGCCAGATTGTCGAACGCCGGGCTCGGGTACGGTGGGAAGTGCGTGTTGACGACGAAACGCTCGCCGAATGGGACGACCTTTTCGCGTGCGAAGTAGTCTTTGAAAAACCCCGCGAGCCGCGGGTGCAGCTTGGTCAGCGGCGGTTGCACTGCGATTCGCCTGAAAAACTCGTCGCCACGCATCAGCTTGCTCCCGATCGCGGTCTGATCCGCGCATGCTCGTAGTCTCCCGCCTGGGCAACGTCCGTTAGGCTCAGGGTGGAGACCTGCGCGCGCCCCGGCACCTACTACTTCACCTCGCTCTCGATCGGTAGCGGCGCGCCAGCCCTGTCGGTCAGGTACGCAAAAGCGGCCGCATCACCTTGCAGGCTGCCGCGGAAGAACGCAACCAACAGTCCCGCCGTGAGCCGGCGCATGCCGGCCCGATCAGGACCGCCCGGGCAGAGGCTGCTGGCTGCGAGCGCAGTCGCCTCGTCCAGCATGTCCGCATGTCCCGCGTTCGGGACTACGATGTGCCAGGCCGGCGGCGCGCTGGCCGCGTAAAACTGCTCGTGATTGTCGCCGGCGGGAGCACAATTTCCGCCGAGTCCGGTGCCGATCACGAGCGTGGGCAGGCTGAAGGCGAACGAGCCTTGCACAACGCGCGCCTGGTGGCCGAGCGGACCGCCGGTGCCGTCCACTGGGTCAACGCCCGCGATGGCCTGGGCGCGCGACGGGTCCGCCACGAGCTCTAGCCAGGCGACCTTGCCGCCGCGTGAATGTCCGGCCAGACCGAGCCGACTGGTCTCGGGGGTGTAGCCCAGGGTTGCCGCGAGGCCGGCCGGCAACCAGTCCACGACCTTTGCCGCGGTCAGCGCCTCTTCGGCCGCCGTGGGCTGTCCGAGCAGGGCGGCGAGACCGGGCTCATACATCTGTGGGGCCACCACGACGAAGCCGTGTTCAGCCAAATGGTGCAGCACTTCACTGTAGGCTTCGTTTCTCGTCAGGAAGCCATGCTGGAATACGACCACCGGGTACCTGCCGGGTGGTTCCGGCGCAAAGATCAGCAGCGGCACCAAGTTGCCCTGCTCACACGCCGCGAGGTTCGTCGTTCGGACGGTCAGCGGGCCCGAAGCGTACGGATCCCCGTTGCCAACGAAGACCGTGCCGGACGTTGTGGGCGGAATGGTCGCGCCCGGGTCCTGTGACTTGGGGCAGCCCGGCGGCTGCACGCAGCCGCTGATACCCACGAGCAGGGCTGCGATCGGAGTGCAGAACTTGAGCCTCGTCTGATGCATGACGTCGAATTGTATGCGATGGCCAACGACCTCACCCCGCCCCCAGCGGTCGCCTCAGGGATGTTTCATGACTCGCGGCGATGTTCGATGGGTACTGCCCTCGCCGGCGACGACCGATCGCGACAGCGTGGCCTCCAACTCTACCGCGCGAAAGAACAGGACGTTACTTTCCTTGTGAATGTGCTGATGGAGGTCCGCCTCAAGCTCGGCTGGGCCGGCCAACATGGCCCGATACGTGTCACGCGCGTCTTCCGGCGGAGCGCGGCCGCCACCCGGCCGGGCCGGCCAGGGTGCTGTACTTTTCAACCGACCGCCGACAACCCCCAGGCGCTGCACTTTTCAACCGCCGTTTACACATCGTGGCCAACCGCACGGTGTGCGGGCTGCGCTTGGTATGGGCGGAGTAATGGCGATCGTCGAGACCTTCCAGAAGTCGGGCACGAAAGCTGACAAGGACGACTGAGGCCACACGCCCGGCCGCGCGCCGCGGGCTCATGGGTTAGCGGGCAGCATTTCGGCGGGCACGTCCGCACAGTCGATCGCCACGCCGTTGCGGTAGCAGGTCAGCTCCGTCGGCAGCGCTTGCGCGGCCAGGCCCCGCATGAGCCAGCCCGCGGCGAAGGATGTGGCGTTCGACGCCAGGTCGAACGGCCAGCACCCGCTTGCAGTGACCAGCAGCGCCGCCAGCATCCCCGCCAGGACTACCCGTGTCGTTGCTCGTCGCATGAACACTCTCCCGGCACTCCAGGACCCTGTCGCGTCGGTCGTCGTCGCGCGCTGCTCCAACCTACACTCCGCCCTTGCCATATCGCCGCAGGCCCAGTAGCCCGACCAGCGTGAACAGCGGAAACAGCCCCGGCAGCCCACAGCCGCCCGGCCGCGACGTGCTCTGAATCAGGTAGTACTCGTCTTCCACGACGATCTCGGCCGCTGGTTGAGCGGCGACCGGCGCTTGCTGCTCGGTCGAGTGCACTTGCGCCGCCACCGCCGCCACGCCGCTGGTCTTGGCGCGCAGCATCAGCTCTGCGGCGACCGTATGCCCCGGCGCCACGTCGCCCACATGGACAATGACGTTCCGGCCATCGAACTCCACCTGCGCTGGCGCCGCTTGGGCATACTCCTCGGTCAGCACGCGGGCCGAGACGTACTCCAGGCTATCAGGGATCGGCACGACCAGGCGCACGTCCGTCGCGCTGCCGGCACCGACGTTTTCCACGGCCAGTTCGAGGGGCACGACGTCGCCCGTCGCCACGGTTCCGCCCGCCGCCGGCCCTGTTGGGGACACGGCGATTGTTAGCCGCAGATCCGGCTTATCATCGCCGGCCGGCGTGTTCGGCTCGGGACTCGGCGAGGGCGTCTCGCCTGCGTCGGCAGGCTCGGGCGGCAAGATGGCGAAGGTCGCGGTGATCAACGCGCTGTGCCGCACGTCCGTGAGCGTCAGCGGGTTCTGCTCCGACTCGAAGCCGTCGCGACCATTCCAACGCACAAACGCCCAGCCGTCTGCGGGGATGGCAGTCACGGGCGCCGTTGCTGCGCCGTATGGCACGACCTGCGTTGCCGCGCCTTGTACGCTGCCGCCCGCCTCCGCCGCGAATGTGACGGTGTACACCAGCAGTGCGAAGCTCGCGGTGACGGTCATGTCGGCGGTGACGTTGGTAACCGTCAGCGGGTTGTCGCTGCCGACGTAGTCGCCGGTCCAGCCGGTGAAGTGATAGCCGAGGTCGGGTACCGGCGTGACCGGCGTGCAGTTGCTACCGTAGTTAACCGTCTGCGGCGTCGCGCCGGTGAGCGAACCGTGCGCGCCGGCGACGAACGTGACGGTGTGGGTGTCAATCGCGAAGCTGGCGGTGATGGTCAGGTCCGCGGTGACGTCGGTAATCGTCAGCGGGTTGTCGCTGCCCACGTAGTCGCCGGTCCAGCCGGTGAAGTGGTAGCCCAGGTCGGGCACCGGCGTGACCGGCGTGCAGTTGGCGCCATAGTTGACCGTCTGCGGGGTCGTACCGGTCAGCGAGCCGTGTG
>Ga0182017_10003349_pt1 | contig 11987 bp, 8 predicted proteins | sample 712E3DmetaG_FD_120492 | JGI IMG/M metagenome (GOLD analysis project Ga0182017, IMG submission 120492) | Permafrost microbial communities from Stordalen Mire, Sweden - 712E3D metaG | ecosystem: Environmental > Terrestrial > Soil > Wetlands > Permafrost | place: Sweden: Stordalen | collected... | reverse complement strand
GAGATCGACGGACATGGGGTTGTCGATGGTCCAGCGCGAATCCTGGCTGAGGGCATCACGGGCGCCGGGTGCAAGGCGAATACGCTTGGCTTCTTCCAGAAAGGCCAACTCGAGAAGGCTGACGGGCGAAATGTAGAGGCCGCTCGCACGCGCTAGCGTCCGACCGCGCGCGTGTCCGGTGTACACCCAAATAAGGGCGTTGGTGTCGAGGAGGATCACGCCTTGGACCGCTGCTTGAAGGACAAACCAGCCCTCCCGTGGCGCCAGGTCCAGTCCCCATTCGCGACAGCCGGATCCAGGATCTCGATGACGGGCCTTGCTGTCCGAGGTGCTCGACGCTTTTCATCCAAGACGAGGCGGAAGTGCAACTTGCCGCGCTCAATCGTGACCGACTGGCCACCGGCAGCCTGATCCAAGACGCGTGCGAAGTTTTGGCGTGCCTGCGAGGCAGTGAAACGTGCCATGTGTACATTGTACAACGTTGTTGCGGGAAGGGGCAAGGACATCTGCAAGGAATGCGACGAGAGAGGACGCAGAGGTCGGAGAGGAATAGGAGGTTCGGATCGGTGGGTGCCCCCGCGGAGTTGGGCTTCTCAAGGGCTAGCCCGGATCGTATGATCACCGTATGCGATTTCTGCCGATCGCGGTCTCGTGCTTGCTCCTGGCTCATTCCTCCGCCCATGCGGCAGCGTGGGACAAGCCGGGTTGGCAGTTGACGTTTCAGGATGAATTCGACGGCGTAGAGGTCGAGGCCGCCAAGTGGGTCAAGCGCTACAAGTGGGGCGAGGCGCAGATCAACGGCGAGTTGCAGGCCTACGTCGATGACGCCTTCCAGGTGCAGAACGGCATTCTCACCATCGTGGGCGAGAAGCGAACGGCTACTTATGCCGGACAGACTTTTCAATATGCCTCGGGCGTTCTCTGTTCGGTGCTGGAGCAGATGTACGGCTATTTCGAGGCCCGCGTGAAGGTGCCAGCCGGCCAGGGCATGTGGCCGGCGTTCTGGTTGCTGGGCACGAACGGCTCGACGGGCGTCAACGAAATCGACATTCACGAGATTCTGGGCCATCAACCGAGCACCGTGCACATGACCGTGCATTGGGGCACCGACTACAACGCCGGCCACCAGAGCGACGGCAGTAGCTGGGTTGGCCCCGACTTCTCGGCCGACTTTCACACCTTTGGACTCGAGTGGAATCCCGATTCCATCATCTGGACTATCGACGGTGTCGAACGCAAGCGGCACACCGGCGCGGGGGTTCCGCAAGTCGAAATGTACCTCATTGCCAACCTGGCCATTGGCGGCGCGTGGCCCGGCGCCCCGGATGGGACCACGCCGTTTCCTGGCCTCTACCAGGTCGACTACGTCCGCGCATATACGCGGGTGCCGGACGCTGGTGTCACCTCGAATGGCGGGGTCACCGCGACCGGCGGGGCTACCACGAATGGCGGGATCACCGGGAACGGAGGCGTGGCTGTGACCGGCGGGGTCGCCGGGAGTGGCGGCGCTATCGCCACGGGCGGAGTTGTCGCGACGGGGGGAGTGACAGCCACTGGCGGAGTCACTGGAACTGGCGGCGCCACCGGAAGCGGCGGTACGGTTGGAAGCGGCGGTACAGTTGGAAGCGGCGGCATGGTTGGAACTGGCGGCGCCACGGGAACCGGAGCGACTACTAGCAGGGGCGGTGGATGCGGCTGTCGCGTGGCGGGCACGCCGTCTGCTGCTGAACTGATGGTGTTCGTGATTCTCGTGGTCGCCTGGCGGCGGCGGCAGCGTCACTGAATGCCCGGGCAAGCATAAATTGATGCCAGCCGGCCTTACAGCCTACCCAATCAGAGCAACTTTTCCGCCGGCGCCCGCCTCCGCCGTACCGGTTTGCCGATCGCACCTACCTCACATACTCCACCAGTCCGCTGATGTTCTGGGTCTTGATTTCGCCGGCGACCAGATCCGCGAGCCCCTCTGCGCCTGCGATGCTGGTGTGGGTTACGTCCGTACCCCCCGCGTGGTATTTCGCCAGCACTTGCGTCTGGGTCATACCAAGACCGTTGTACCAGGCGGTGGAGAGGGCGGTGAGGTCGATGAAGGGCACGCCCTTGTCCTTCGCAGCTCCGGACGCCGATATCGCATGCAGGCTGGATTGATCGCCTATTGGAATGCTGCCGACGCGAGCGGGTGGAGAAACCAGAATAGCGTTGACTTTCGCGGCCTGGGCGTCGGTTACGTATTTTTCGAGGTTGGTCTGGACCGTGGCGTCGGCCACCCCTTTGTCGTTGTGACCGAATTGGATGAACACCCAGTCGCCCGCGGTCCACTGCGACTTGATGGCGCCCCACAACAGTGAGCTCCCGTAGAACGACGAGGAACTCTCGCCGCTGTCGGCATAGTTGGCGACCCCACAGGGAGCCATGACATGCTCCGGAAACATCTGGCCCCAGCCGCCAAAGCCAGAACCCGGTTGGTCGCAGGTTGTGGAATCGCCGGCGATCCAGATCATGGTGGGTTTCGTGGCCGCTGTGACCAGGGCATAGCCGATGGCGCTGACGGCTGGGGGAGTTGCGGTCGGGCCGGAGAAGTACATGTCCAGCCCCGGGGTGCCGGCGGAGACTGCCTGCGCCGGCTCGCTCTCCTTGGTTCGGACGTTGACCACAAAAGCGTAGGTCTGGGATTGGCCGGCGCCGATGCTCACCGGTTTCAGCAGGCCGCGGTTTGCTTCACAACTCACATAGGTTTGGCTCGCAGCGGTACCGCCGAGAGTGACAGTCACGGCGTAGTTTCCCGCCGAGCCTCCAAAGTGACATGCGATGCAGACTGGCCCAGCGCCGCCGCCGGGACAGAGGCCGCCAGAAGCGGTCGTCGATGTGCACTTGGCGTAGTTGTCCGCCGTTGGCGTGGGATATCCTGCCGGGACAGCTCCTGGTGTGGGGTTCCCTGCTGCGCCTGCCGCGCCTCCGCTCGCCGCTCCTCCCGAGCCTGGTGTCCCTGCTACGCCGCCGGTCCTGCCTCCCGATCCCGAACCGGCTGCCCCTCCGGCCGCGCCTGTCGTGCCGCCTCTCTCGCTGCCCCCGGCCGAGGTGTTCCCACCGGCTAGGGGAGTGCGGCCACCTGCGGCAGATCCACCCGCGGCCGTCGTGCCGCCCGACGTGGCGCTGCCACCCGCGGCCGTGGTGCCGCCGGACCTAGCGCTGCCGCCCGCGGTCGTGATGCCGCCAGTCGCGGAGGTGCCGCCACTGTCCGCGGCGCCGCCGGATGCTGAGGTAGTCAGCGGGACCGTCGTTCCGCCGGCTGGGGACGTGGTGCCCCCTGCCGGCGTCCCGGCCGTCAGTCCCCCTGCTGCGGTCGTCCCGCCTCCACCCTGCAGGCCGCCCGAGGAGGATTGCGTCCCTCCCGCACCGCCCTGCGGTCCTTCGGAGTTGTTTCCTGAGCAGGCCATCAGACCGGCAAGCGTGAACAATGGAAACAGTGAAAAGCGTCGCAGGGTGGGCATGATTCTCCTCAACTGCTGGGGTGGAAGCTCCGGTGCGTCGAACATGTGGTGCCCTTCCGGCTCACTACAGGGTCAGAAATCTCTTGAGCAGGCTCGCAGGCGCACGGGAGACGGCCTCCTTCGTTGATGTTCGGGAGGCGGCTAGATAGGCTGGGGTTGCATGAAGCGGCCAAGACATCGCCAGGCGGTCAGGCCGGAAGGAGCCGGGGCCCGCGACGCTGCTGGAAGCTCGGATCGGCCCCGGGCGGAGAGAATGGCCCGGCTTTTGAATTCGACTTTGCTGTTTGGATTGCTGCTGGTGGGGGCCTCCAGCTTTGCCTAGCAGGAGGGACAAGTGCTTTCCGCCCTTTGGTTGCGGCCGCAAGGCCGCCCTGGGTGGGGCTTCCAGGACTTGGTGGATCTGGCATGATTCCCCTGCGCGTTGAGCTGCGATTCCGGGGGGCTTTCACATGCGACCATGCTGGACATTTCAACCTCTTTTCTCGGCAGTCGGAATCGTCGCACTTGCCGGTGGCGGCTGCAGTGGGTCAGGGGGAAGCCAAGGCTCGGGCGGCACGCCGACCACTGGCACGGTGGGTGATCTGGTGCCGACCATCGAAGCTCTTGCGGTCAACGTGGACCGGGGCTTAACCATCTATGGGACGGATTATCACGACCAGTGGGCGGTCGACATCGCTACCGGTGCCGTGAAGTTGAACGCCGGGGTGCCGGTTACGGCGACCGCGGCGCAGATTCAGGAGTTGGTCGGCGTGGTAGCGTCCAGCGCCTACTGGTCAAACGTCCCGTGCGCGAGGACGTCTGTCGTCGAGCCAGCAGGGCGCGATCCGCCTTGGATTTGGCCGAGCGGCGGCGGGGCAGACCACAAGTTCGGCGTGAGCAACGGGACTTGCGCCAGCTCGAACTACAGCTATGTGGGCCAGGTGTTGAGCTGCTCGGAGTTTGCCGCCATCTACGCCCTGCTCGAGGCGATCGCGCCGAGCGGCGATGCTTTCAACTGCGATTTCTACTGGTAGGCGTCTTGACCCCACGTAGGAGACGCATTCTTGAGATGGCGAATGTGTCCCGATGGCGTGCGCCTATTTGCTGCTGACGCAACGAAATGGGCCCAATCTCTCGCGGCCCGCCTTGGGCGCAGGGTGGGTCCACTCCCTCGGTGCTTCAGCCGCGGTTGCATCGGTTGCGGCGCGGAGCTCATCTTCGGTGGGCAGCCTGGCTGCGCGGCTCTGGCAAAAGGCGTCTGCTTGCTTCCAGGTAATGCATTCAATCGGAGCCCCTGTCGCGTTCTCCCCGGTGATGCAGAACTCGGAGTGCGGCCTGGTCTTCATTTTCGCTTTCGCAATGGGCAGTCTTGGCCGCTCACACGCGGTGCATGCAGCATAGTCGACCTCGCTGACCGGGTGCTCGTCGATACAGACGGCTTTGCTCGAGCCGTTCTTGGCTGGCTCATCGTGGTTGGCTTCCGTGTCCTGCTCATTGGCCGGAGGCGAGACTACCCGTCGCGTACCAGGCGGGCACTCGGGTGAGGTTCCGGCTTGACCGCCCGGGCCGGGCAGGCTGGCTACGGCGCGATCGATGACTTGTTGAGCGCTCTCGTGCAGGATGGGTAGCCAGTGCGCCACCGCTTTCCTGACGGCACGAACCACCGGAGAGATGAGCGCACGGGTCTCTCTTGCACCCTTGAGTTCGGTGGCGCTGAATGCGACGGCGCCGCCAGCGAGCGCGATGAGCATGAGCAGCGCCACCCCGAGGTTGCTTTGTTTCGGTGGGCGAGGCTCTGGCTTGGTCGTCGAAGCGGAAGCGGTCTGGGTTTTCTGGGTTTCGGGCGCAACAAGCACCGTGGGTGCGAGTTGGATACTGGGAGACGGGGCAGAACGCGGTGGGGAGGTAGCGGCCGGATTGAAACCCACGGGCGCGAACTGTCCCGCTGCCGCGAGAGCACTCTCGAGGAACTCTCCCGCATTCGGGAAGCGGTCTTGCGGGTGTACCGCCAGGGCCTTTTCGAACACTGCTTCCAGTTGGTCTGAGACCTGCGTTCCCAGAGAACGGGGGGTGGGTCGCTGGGCAGGATTGGCCGAGGAGAATCCGAACTGGACGAGATCCTCTCCCTGGAGCGCGGCTCGACCCGCCAGCATCTCGCTGGCTACCAGGGCTACCGAGTACACGTCTGTCCATGGTCCGGTAGCGCCGTAACTTCGCGTGAATTGCTCGGGCGCTCCATAGCGGGGCGTGAAGGAGGTGATGGCCATTCCGGTTTTCGCGAGAGCTGCGTCGAGCTTGGCGTGTTCAGAAACCATCTTGGCTACGCCGAAATCGAGCAGCTTGCAGGGCGTTGCAGGCGCGCGAGCAGCGCTGCCCATGACGAAGATGTTTGCCGGCTTGATGTCACGGTGGGCGATGCCTCGCCGGTGTGCCACATCGAGAATGGGCAGGATCCGCTTCAGGAACCCGACTACCTCGTCCTCAGTCCAAGCCAGCCCCTGGCGCTGGTCTTGCTGAAGAATGGCGTCAAGGGGCGAGCCGTCAAGCCACTCAAGAACCATGTAGGGCATCCACTGCCCAGCGGGCGTCGTGTATTCGCCGATGTCTCGGGCTTGCACAATGCCTGCGGTTTGGCTGGATAGCTCGGTCAGGAGAGCGCCTTCTTGTATGAACTGATGGAGCAGCTCTTCCCTGTGCTCGGCGGGAGCTTGCGATAGGCCGCTAAAGAACTTCACCGCTACCGGCTGTTTCCAGATGGTGTGCTCGGCCAGGTACACCACGGCGAAGCCACCCTCGCCCACAAGATGCTCGATGCGATACTTCTCGGCGACAAGCTGTCCGGAGATGTTGAGCGGATCGTCTTCATGCATTTGGGAAGCTCCGGACGCGCAGGGCTATCATCCGCTGGATGGGCAGTTCGATCAATCACCCTCGCTGGGGGCAACGCCACCGTCCGGCGTTTGACGCGAGTTGGCCCTCGCGAGGCCGAGATCACGTCGCGCCTCGGACACCCGCATTTGGTCGCGGTCGTCTATTATGCAGTCAAGATTCGACAGCTTGGACAAATCGTGCGGCAGCAGCAGCGACCTTGGCCGCCCTAGCTGCAGCGATAGCGATGTCGCCGAGGCTCGTTCGCGCGAGATTGCGGCCAACGTATTTTGGGGCCTGGCCGGTGTCGCTGCCGTGACCACCGCGTGCTATTATACCTATAGGGTCGGCGCATCAGCGTGTCGCCATTGGCGGGTGGAATCACGGCATCATCGCAGCGGTAAGGTACCAGACTTGAAATCGCACTCTTTCTCGTCGGCAATCCTCGCGATTCCATGCCTATGTCTGATCGCTGTGCTGGCGGCCGCGTGTTCCTTCGACTCCAGCAGACTGCAAGTTCCGGCACCGCCCGCGGCTGATGGACCGGTTGGACTCGCGCCCGACGCGGTCGTGTCTGAAGTTCCGGGCGACATGGCTATGGTGCGCGACGCTCCTATTGGCACGCCCGACGCTCTTGCCGGCGCCGGCGGTAGCGACACGCCCGCCGCAACCGGCGGTGTTGGTGGAAGTGACGGTCCGACTGAAATCGGCGGCGCGAAGCCTGACGATGGGCCCATGGCGACCGGCGGCGCCGGGGGGGGTGGCGGCTCCAGCGGAACCGGCGGATCGATAGTGCCTGACGCTGCGGTGGAGGCTCCGGACACGGCCACAGGGGGCAGCGATACGCTCGCGGCAACAGGTGGCGTTGGTGGAAGCGACGGCCCGACTGAACCCGGAGGGGCCACCGACGCACCCATCTCGACGGGCGGCGCAGGGGGATTTGGCGGCTCCAGCGGAACCGGCGGATCGATAGTGCCTGACGCTGCTGGGGATGCTTCGGACACGGCAGATGAAGTCGGATCGATGGCGCCCGACGGTGCGGTGGAGGCTCCGGGCACGGGAGATGGAGTCGTTCCCGAGGCGCGAGATGCGGGTTGTGGCGATTCCGGCCAGGCTTGTTGCCCTGGAGGTACTTGCGCTGCAGGAGGCTGTTGCGTGGCCAACGATTGCGTGGCCAACGGGGTCGCATGTTCGGCCGGGAACATCTGCACGTTGGGATCCTGTTTGTCGCCCGCGAGTCTCGTGGCGTCGCCCCCGAGTTCCGCCTTTGGCCCGGTCCTTGTCGGTCAGTCGAGCAACGTTACGACTTTCACCATCAGAAATGCCGGCCAGCAAACCAGTGGGAAGATCGTCGTTACGTCGAATAATACTGACTTTGTGGTCCAGAGCGGGAGTGCCGGTGATTGCATATCCGGCACGACCACCTTGGCTGCGAGCGCGTCCTGCGCGGTACGCGTTGTCTTCGCGCCCAAGCGGGCGGGGCCAAGTTCGGCCCAAATCACCGTCTCGGCCACGCCGGGTGGCAGCTCGGTTGTCGCTATGTCTGGTACTGGCACCTGCCCCACGGACCAGCTCGGCGACACAACGGGAACCTGCGTTCCGATAGCCGGGGTCACGTGGACGCAGCGGGGCACCTCGCAAGCCTGGTTTTCGGTAGCCTCGTCGGCGGACGGCACCAAGGCGGTGGCAGTAGTCTTGGGCGGCAACATCTACACATCGGTAGACAGCGGGATGACGTGGACGGCGCAGGGTGCGGTGCGGAACTGGATGTCGGTGGCGTCATCAGGGGACGGGACGAAGCTGGTGGCCGCGGTCGCCAATGGCTACATCTACACCTCGGTGGACTCCGGGGTGACGTGGACGCCACAGCCACAGAGCACGGTGCAGAGTTGGTATGCGGTAGCGTCGTCGGCGGACGGGACGAAGCTGGTGGCGCAGATCAGGAATGGCTCCACCTACACGTCGGCGGATTCCGGGGCGACTTGGACGCAGCGGAGTGCGGAGCGAAACCCGACGTCCGTGGCCTCGTCGGCGGACGGGACCAAACTGGTGGCCGGCACCTGGGGTAGCTACATCTATACCTCGGGAGACTCCGGGGTGACGTGGACGCCACAGCCACAGAGCACCGTGCAGAACTGGAACTCCGTGGCCTCATCGGCGGACGGGACGAAGCTGGTGGGCGTGAGCGCTACCCCTGGCACTATCTACACGTCCGCGGACTCTGGGGCGACGTGGACGTCGCAAGGAACGTCGCAGATTTGGAGAGCGGTGACATCATCGGCAAGTGGCAAAGGCATCGTGGCAGCGGTCGCGGGCGGCACCATCTACACTTCAACGGACTTCGGCGCGACATGGAAGTCACGGGATGCCGCGCGGAACTGGATTTCCGTGGCCTCATCGGCGGACGGGACGAAACTGATTGCGGTCGTCAACAACGGCTACATCTACACGTCGAGCGGTCCAGTGCCGTGATCTAGGCGACCATGCAGGCCAGCGCGGGCACCTTCGTTCCATGCTGCGCCACCTGCGACTGAAGACAGAACCGAAAGCAAAACCAGCCATGTCGGTCCTGATGGGCGTGACATGGCTGGCTGTGGGAGGTCGACTCTTGCCGACCGCGCTCGGAATTCAGGTTTAGTGATGCTGCGTGGGAGGCCACTCTCCTGAGTACTGCGGGCCCAGTGAGCCATCCTCGGCGCGTACCTGCCCCGTCCACGTGATCTTCTGGAAGTCGAATCCCAGGGTTTCCTGGAACGTCCCGGTCGAGGCGGTGTCGATCACCAACGATGTCACCTGTGCCTGCTCCACCTCGTACCGCAGATGATCGAAGGGCTGGCCGCTGCCAGTTGGCCACACGTAATGAGCGGTTACTTTGGGCGTGACCGTGCCGCTCACTGCCACGCCCAACTGGGCCACCGTCTGCTGATGAACGTTGGTTACGAGCGTCAGTGGGGAAATCACCGTGTTACCTGCTCCTGTACCCGAATGGCTCGTATTCGAGTTGGTCAGCTGCATCGCGAGCGAGGAAAATGGTACTTCGTTTATGTAGGGGCCGTTGGAAACGTTGGGAGCCAGGTTGACGAATCTGGGCTCCATCCCGGGACCGGGGCCGGGGCCGCCAGTCCTGTTCACAGCGTCGTAGGTGGCCAATGCGACTTGCATGCCGCCGTGGTTGGGGTCCTCGAAGTCGCACTCCCAGGTGATCGTCTCAAAAGAGAGAGTGAGCTTTTCGATGGGCGTGCCATCCGACAGCGTATCCGTGGTGACATCATTGATCGTGACGTTGGTCAAGTAGATCGTGAACGTACGGAAGGCGTTGGGCGTCCCGCCCAACAACAGGAGCGTCCCCGTGCTGATCACTTGGCCACTCGCGGCCGCGATGGCGAGCAGTGGGCTCATCGGGTCGCTGTGGCGACGGATCTCGATCGGGGAAACCTGCGTAGCTCCTCCTGCTCCAGTTCCGCTGTGGATGCTCGAAGGAACGTCCACCCGCTGGGTGAAGCTGAGGACGTCGATGGTGTCCGGGAAGGTATGCAGGGTCAAGGTGCCAGGGGACGTGAGTACTGGCGTCGGGCCTCCTCCGGATCCCGCCGGACCCGCTGGACCTCGCGCCCCTTCCGGACCCGCAGGCCCTGCCGGACCCGCAGGCCCTGCTGGACCCGCCACGCCCTGAGGCCCGGCTGCCCCCGGAGTCCCCGGGCTGCCCTGTGGACCCGGGACGCCCTGTGGACCCGGGACGCCCGGAACACCCTGCGGCCCCGCAGGCCCCATCGCACCTGCGGGCCCCGTCGCACCGGCTGGCCCCTGCGCCCCAGTCGCGCCAGTCTTTCCCTGCGCACCGGCTGGACCCGCTGGTCCGGTGGGGCCGGTAGGTCCGAGAACCCCGACGAAAGATGCGCAGCCAGTCCCGGTCAGTCCGAGATCGACCGTCACGCTGGCGTTCATGTTGTTGAGGGTTACCTGCGTGCTCGCGCAGGTCGAACTCGCGGACGCCGACAACTGATAGCTGCCGGTGCCGAGCCCCGGAATCGAGTAGTGCCCGGTGCCGTCGGAGAAGGCGGTGCGGGATTCCGACCCTGTCAGTTTCACCGTGGTACCCACGACGGGACCTTTCGACGATGACACCACGCCCGAGATCACCAACGAGCCGGTGAGCGCCTGAGACGAAGTCTCCAGGCTCTTTCCCGCGCTACGCCCAGTGCAGGCGCCGAGCACACCGAGCAAGCCCAGAGCGACGAGCCGGCCAGAGGTTTGCAAAACAAGGTGCGTACCGATTAGATTTTTCATGGACGGCCTCATACTATTTTGTTCAGTGTAGAGTCAAGTAGGTTTCTGTGCGTGCGGAGCCTTTTCCTACCCCCATCTGCGCGACCTGAAGCGCGTTCGCGCAGGGCGCCGGGGCGGCTCTCTGCTTGACCAGGCCGCCGTGCTCCCTCTGGTGCGCCCGGCGGGGGGGTGCCCGGGCAGCAGCCGATCAATTGCCGCCGACAAGACAGCGGACGCTCGATCCACTGCTGGGCAGCTTGAAAGGCTTGGCAGGCGGCTATTCGAGGCGGAAAATAGTCGAGGCAGTTGGCAACGATTGCCGAGGAGCAGGACATGGAAAGAATCAAACTCCTTAGTCTGCTGGTCTTCGCTACGCTGGTCGGCGCGAACCATGGCTGTGGCAAGTCGGGCGGAGGTGGGGGTGGCGGTTCGATCGCGACGGGAGGTGCGATGGCCAGCGGCGGGGTCACCAGCCAGGCAGGCGAGAGCGGAACCGGAGGCACGGTTGCGAACGGCGGCGCGACTAGCCTGGGGGGCTTGCCAGACAGCGGAGGCACGACGAGTACGGGTGGCATCACCGCATCAGGTGGATCCCAAGGTGGAGCCGATGCCGCCGTTGGTGGCTCGACCGGGACGGGCGGAATCGTCGCCTCGGGAGGTTCCCGGGGCGCGACCGATGCGGCCGCGGGAGGTTCCGCGGCGACGGGCGGAACCGTCGCCTCGGGAGGTTCTCGGGGCGCGACCGATGCGGCCGCGGGAGGCTCGACGGGGGCGGGCGGAGCAACCGGCGGTGCGAGCGGAGCGACCGGCGGTTCGGCCGGCGCGCGCGGCCTAGACGGTGGCACTGCCTCGGGCGCGTGGTCGATGGGCTACTACGCTAGCTGGGCGCCCGATCAATACTCGATCTCGGAAATCGAATGGTCAGGGCTCACTCACATCGCGATGGCGTTCTACTTGCCGAATCAAGACGGCTCGATGACCCTGGCCGGCGGGAACCCGCAGCTTGCGATCAATCTCATCGCGGCCGCTCACGCCAACGGCGTGAAGGCCATCGCCTCCATCGGTGGGGCCGATTCGCAGAGCGGTTTCCAGACGGCGACTGCCAGCGGCACCGTAGCCACCTTCGCCGCCAACCTGGTTTCGCTGCTGATCACCACGGGCTACGACGGCATCGACATCGACTGGGAGCCGATGGACAAGACCGACGAGCCCGCGGTGATCGACACTGCCAATCGCATCCGCAAGGCAAAGCCGGGCGCATTGCTGACGATTCCCATCGGCGCCATCAACGTGAATCTCGGTGCCGACCTTTCGGGTTATCCGGCCATCGTCGCCGCGTACGACCAGCTCAATATCATGTCGTATGGCCAGGCGGGTGCATGGTCG
>Ga0182017_10003348_pt1 | contig 11987 bp, 7 predicted proteins | sample 712E3DmetaG_FD_120492 | JGI IMG/M metagenome (GOLD analysis project Ga0182017, IMG submission 120492) | Permafrost microbial communities from Stordalen Mire, Sweden - 712E3D metaG | ecosystem: Environmental > Terrestrial > Soil > Wetlands > Permafrost | place: Sweden: Stordalen | collected... | reverse complement strand
TTCCTTCCATCTCTAATTCTATGAGTCTATTCATTTCTACAGCATATTCTACAGGTAATTCTTTTATTAATGGCTCTATAAATCCTGCTACAATCATTTGTATGGCTTGTTCTTTACCAATACCTCTACTCATTAAATAAAATATCTGCTCTTCGCTTATTTTTCCCACAGATGCCTCATGCACGATATCAGAATCTTTTTGGTCAACATCAATGACAGGATAGGTGTTTGACTGAGATTTATTGTCGAACATCAAAGCATCGCAATTCACAGAAGATTTGCTGTTGAATGCATTTTTTCCTATCTTCACAATTCCTCTATATGTTGTTATGCCCCCATCTTTACTGATGGATTTGCTCTTCACGACACTTGTAGTGTTAGGCGCCAGATGATATATCTTAGCACCAGTATCCTGATTCTGATCCTTTCCAGCGTATGCAATTGAAATATGATTAGCAGAAGCATTCTTACCAATCAGGAATGATGCAGGATAAAGCATACTTACTCGGGATCCAAAATTTCCGCTAATCCATTCCATAACAGCATTCTCCTCGACCATAGCCCGTTTAGTATTTAGATTATAAGTATTCTTTGACCAGTTCTCAACAGATGAATATCTCATGCGTGCATTCTTATGGACGAATATCTCGACACATCCAGCATGGATAGATGATGTAGTATAGACTGGTGCTGAACAATTATGGACTGCTACACCTGCAACTGTATAAGTCTCATGAATATTTACACCGAAGTTATATACACTAATATTTTTTACCTTCCTTTCTGTAATGCTTCGTATAGGGACATATGCGAATTTGTTATCTATTCCGAACCTAGTTGCTCTTTTATGATTATGTATCTTGTTTTTTACATGGATCCCCACAATTCTACTGAAAGGTAGCATATGGATTCCTGTAATACCTAAAGTATACATCATAAGTCTTCCTTCTTTTTTTCTATTACGAGCGTTTATGAATGCAAATACTCCTAGTCTTAACATTATGTCTCTACCTTGTCTTGCAAGAGTATACGAAGTTGTATTTATCCTAAATAATTCTTTTAAACCAGAACGGTGTTGCTTATTATAATAATTTCCATCTCCTCTAAACCATCCATTAATAATTTCTGCTTGATGTTCTCTTTTCTCATACATCATCCATGAAGGCAGTTTCTTATTATTACATCTGTCACCAAATTGTTTAAAAAGACGTGCAAGTCTTGTAGAATTTAAACGTACACTAATACTATTATTTATGCGATGAGGTACTTCATATGGTTTAACATCAAATATCTTTTTTAACAGCTTCTTAACATCGTTAATATATCCACGCTCTGTCTTATTAAAGTCAAAACATAAGTAATGTTCCTTCATAGTACTGCCTTCTGCTAGATAATATCCAACAAGTCTAAAAAATCCTGGAGTAAGTTTTACAACTACTGTCTCATCTTCGTATTTTCCATGCCCTATGTATTTGGCAACTTTGAATTCATGAGTTTTCTTAGACTTGACAACACTATTTATTGGCATAACAAGATAATCGCCTTGCTTAAAATATTTGGGAATATTCCATCGAGGAATAAATTCAGAATTCTTTTCTCTAGATTTTTTCTTATCAATATACAAGAATTCATGATCTGGGGTAGAACTTATGCTTTGAGTTGAGTCACCATAAATCTTAATATCATATAAATATCCACTATAATCATATTTTTGCAAATCCTTCGCCTTCTTAAAATCACCTTCTGAAGTAAGTATCCTATCATTCTCTTTAATATCTTCAATATTCTTATAATCTGGGTTAGTGGCAACAAGATTACCGGCTGTAAAGCATCCCTCTATATAATGCAATTCTGCACCTTCATCAACAATAATTAATGTATGCTCAAACTGACCCATACCCTGTGTATTCATCCTAAAATATGCTTGCAAAGGCATATCAACCTTGACATCTTTTGGTACATGTATATAAGTACCTCCACTAAATACGGCTCCGTGGAGTGCTGCGAATTTGTGTAATGATGGGCTGATGCATGTTGTCATGAAATATTTTTTTACCATTTCTGGATATTCTTTAACAGCTATATCCATATCCTCAAATACTACTCCTTTTTTTTTCAAATCTTCCCTAATATTATGGTATACTACTTGGCTGTCGTATTGTGCTCCTGCTCCTGATAATGCTTTTCGTTCTGCTTCTGGTATTCCTAGTCTTTCGAATGTTTTTTTTATTTCTTCTGGTACTTTGTCCCATGAGTCTGCATTTTGTTTTGCATCTGGTATATTAAAGTAAGTTATTTTGTTGAGATCTAATTTTTCTAGGTTTGGTCCCCATGTTGGCAGTTTTAGTTCGTTAAAGATTTTTAGCGCTGTTAGCCTTTTTTTTAACATCCAGTCAGGTTCATGTTTATATACGGATATTTTTGTAACTGTTTCTTCATTAAGTCCTGGTTCAGTCTTATATTTAGATGATTCTTTGTCATGATGATCGTATAATTCTCGGGATATTTCCATAAGTCACCAAATTTATTGTTAGCATCTTCAGGTGTAGCGAACACGCAATGCTTTATCGATCACGAACCAGGGGATCTGCCCCCTACGGGGTGGTTCGTCAGCTTGAATATTAGCGACGAGCGAAGCAGATGCTAACAAAATTAATCATCGTTTCGCGCATATTGGGCACATCTTTTTTGCATGATTGTCTACGATTGTAAGTATAGGTATTATCGTCTCTTTGTTCAGGGAATATATCCTTTGCTTGCCGCTCTTTTTCATATCGACGATCTTGCATTGATGCATCCTCAATAATGAATGGCTGACCTGGCTCTGCTCAAGTCCTGTATGCTTGGTTATGCTGCTGACATTTGCAGGCTTTTTCAAAAGCTCCTGTATTATCGACTGGTTTGTCTTGTTGGCCAGCGTCTGAAAAAAGTCCATATATGATTTGCAGAACATATGAAGAAAAAATCATATGTTATTTATAAATGTTGTGAACCTGCTTATTGCCGGCCGGCTGTGATGAAATGCGTCCAGTGCCTTTAGGCGGAAATCTTGCGGGTATGAAAAGAAAATATTTATAAAAAGATACTACTTTCCAGTAATTATGGACGAAGAGTTTGATATAACATATCATTGCCTCAGATTCGAGAATGATGTTGGGGAGAACGAGGTAGAAGGCATCTCGCGTCTTGATGTTGCGATGTATCCTACTACAGGCATATGCAAGGTGAACAGTGGGCTTCTTGTGGCCATGAATTATCATCCTGAACATTCTCCTAACAATGATAGAATTATTCTTGAGCACACATATCTTGTCCAGGCAAGCCTTGTAAAGACGACAGTCGATATTATGCATAACAAGATAAATACAAGGATAATCTATATTCCAGAATACCAGACTAATCATCTAATAGACTGCTTCAGAGAAGTATACAGGAGCCAGGGCGAACTGACTGTATTGAAAGGAGATAGCGGAGAGCCCAGATGGCCTCCTAACATAGAATAAGTTATTTCTCATTGAATAAATCAAAGAATGATCATCGCTTTCCGGTCATCGCACGAAAATATTTATAAACGATTATTGTCTTATAGTATTATGTCCTACCCGAATTTCAAAAACAAGCATTCAAGACAGGCAATGTTCTCAGCAAAGGAATTCATGAAATATTCTACCAAAACAGGCTTCATTCCTATAAAAGTTCCAAGAGACATTATCATATGCTATAGCTCTGGACTATTCGCTTATATAAAGAAGAAAGAGAAATACAAGTCTTATAGAGCAGTCAACGGAACACTATTGGTGACCCGAGATGGCATCGGAGTGTTTGCAGATTTCGGGATAGGTGCACCAGCAGTTGCTGCAGCATTAGAAGAATTGATAGCCATGGGCGCAAAAAGATTTATATCAATAGGTACTGCCGGCACATTGCAGCATGGATTGAATGCAGGGGATATTGTGGTATGCAACAAAGCAGTCAGGGATGAAGGAGTATCTCATCATTATGAAAAGTCATCAAAATATTCCTATCCATCAAAAAAATTGTTCAGAAAAATCCTTAAATCAATTGATGGAAAATTCTTTGTAGGCCCTTCATGGACTATCGATGCGCCATACAGGGAGACTGTTGCAGAAGCACGGCATTATCAGAAGCAGGGAATAATGACTGTTGAGATGGAGGCATCGGCATTATTTACAGTAGCCAAATGCAGGAAAGTGGACTTAGCAGTTATATTGGTCGTCAGCGATTCTCTTGCAGGATTGGTGTGGAATCCTCAGTTTCATACATTGGGAAAGACAGAAGGATTGAAAAGCATCTATCATATGGCAAAGAAAATCATGAGTTCTTAATCTCATTGTATGCTTCATCCAATGTTATCAATCTTTCTGCCCCAGAATGCATATTCTTCAATTTTATCTTCTGCTCTTTCAATTCCTGCTCGCCTATGAATGCGACAAAAGGTATCTTCATCATATTCGCATAATCAAGATTCTTGGAAATTCCTCTCTCCATAAGATCAATATCCACATCAATTCCAGCTTCTCTTAATTTTGTGGCTATGACCAATGATTCATTGAATGTCTTTATTGGGATTATGTATAATTCTGTGACTGTTTTCTTTAATGCTTTGTCTTTCAATGAGTCAATTATAGGCTCTAGGCCGAATGCTATGCCTACTGCTGGATATTGCCTGTTGTTCTCTGCAAACATCCCTATCATGTTGTCATATCTTCCGCCGCCGCAGATGCTTGAAGTTATCTTGCTCTCTTTCAAGAATCCTTCAAAAACAGTTCCTGTATAATAATTCAGGCCTCTTGCCAGTGAATGGTTGAATATTATCTTTCCAGACTCGATAAATTTCAGGTATGACAATAACTCGCCCATCTCTTTCAGGCCTTCTAGTCCATATTCTGATTTTATTATTGTCTTTAGATGGTTCAATGTGGAATCATTATCTCCTCTCATCCCAAATATCTCTAATAATCTGTCGACTGATTCGTAGGGGATATTTTTTTCTAATAATTCTTTTTTTACTGTCTGCTCCCCGTATTTCCCTAATTTGTCTATTGAAATGATTATGCTCTCTCTCTTGTCTTCGGCAATATTGCATGCATCAAGAATCCCGTATAACAATTTCCTATTATTTATCTCAACATATGCATCTAAATTGAGTTTTTTATATGCGTCAAGGACCAGCAGCATCAATTCAGCCTCTGCTTTCACTGATGAAACACCGACGATATCTACATCGCATTGCCAGAACTCCCTATAACGCCCAAGTTTTATAGGACCGTCACGAAAGACACGGCCGATCTCATATCTCTTGAATGGCATCTTAAGGTTTGGGTTCATTGCGATGAATCTTGACAATGGCACAGTCAGGTCAAACCTTAATCCTAATAACCTCTCTCCTTGGTCTTTTAATTTGAAGATCTCATTGGTGGTGTCTGTGCCTTCGCCAGCGGCGAATTTTGCCGTGAGAGTGTCTAATCTTTCGATGCTTGGAGTCTCTAGAGGAGAATATCCATAAGTCTCGAAGATATCTTTGAGTTGGTTAATTATCTCATCCCTCAATATCTTATCTTCTGGAGCAAAATCCCTTACTCCTTTAGCAGATTCTACCATGATAATAGAAAGGAATCATCTTTTTAAAAATGTAGCGGAAAAATTATAAGGCAGTCAATGCCTATGATTTATCCTAGATACCTAGATCCCCAAAAACCTGAGTAATCCATATGTCACAAACACTGGCCATACTATCGCTTTCAGAAATCCTAGCACGCCCATCCAAAAGCCTGTCGCTGTCGATATATAATATATCGCTGCGCCTATGAATCCTAGCCCATAGACTGCATTTCCAGAATGGTTATGGTGCCAACAGCAACAATGTCCTTTCATCTCTTTCTTATCCATGAACTCCACTTTGGTTTTCTTTGCCATTTTATCGACCTCGATGACATAATATCAAGAGCATATTTAAATCTATCCCTTCCTGCACCGATATGTTCCATCTTTTTGTTCCATCTTTTGCAGATGTGACGCTGTCAATCCAATATTTCTAAACATTTATATACTTGGTATATTTTCTATGAATAATTTGGGGGTGTTTAGAAATGAAAATACTATATTCTATATTGGCAGTTGCATTGATTGCATTTTTTGTAGCAGGATGCGTACCGAGCACGCCATCCATAAAAGATATATTGCCAGGCAATACGCCTGTGAATAATGATGTGACGCCTGTAAATAATGATGCGCAGCAGGCGACGCCGAAACAATGCACTGAATCCATAAACTATCAAGTGCTCATCGATGCTTTGCCAAAAGAAGTGAATGGCTTTGTTGGAGATACACCACAAGGGAATATGCTCACTTTCACAAACCCTACAGACCAGAGTGTTATTAAGTACAGCACAGCCAGCGTCAATCTTGTGAATAATGATAAGAATATTGAAGTGACAGCAATAGATACCTGCTATATCCAATATCTTTCCATGGCATGGGCCGGCATCTATGAATCAGAAGGCACAGACGGGTATTTCAAAAAGACGACCATCAGCAGCTATCCGGCCTGGCATCAGTATGTCAAATCATCTGAGAGCTATTCATACAATGTCTTTGTGAAAAATCGTGTAATCGTCACAATACAAGGCAGTGATGGTGTTGCTGACAGCGATGTCTCAGCAGCGACAAATGCAGTCGGATATGCATCAATAGCAGCAGCCGCGACTTAGAATATTTTTTCTTTTTTTTATTGAAAATTTCGACAGAAACGCAAAGAAACTATTGTTTCTTGTGCACAAGAAATTGCATGAATAGAATTTCTTTGCGACCCCTCGCGACGCACCTGCTCATGAATTCTATTGCAGCTCGCAAATCGGCGCTTACAATGATATCGACATAGCTCAAAAAATAGGCTTTGTTTAAAATGTATTTTTTATGGCTAATATATGAGCATAATAAAACATATATTATATTGCAAAGAGAGATTGCAAGAGTGAATTTGCACATTAATAAAAAAAGATAATATGCGAATCGGCCAAAAAACGAGCCGAAGGCGAGATTTTAAACAAAGCCTCAAAAAATAATCACCTTTAAATATGATTGTCTTCTTCAATCCAGTATGGGCGTGTAGCGCAGCTTGGATACCTTGCTAAAGCAAGGGCTTTGGCATAGCCAATGAGCGCGACAGCCTTCTATCACAATCTTTGGATTGTAGATGCAAGCTGTAGGTCGTGGGTTCAAATCCCATCACGCTCGTTAAATTTATTAATGAATCGCTGAAGGATGGTTTATGGCAATAGATCCTAGAGTTCTGAAACGCTATAATCAAATTCTCATGTATAAATTAGCCAAATATACTGGTCCTGATTTAATGGATAAGAAGGAGAAAAAGCAAAAGAATCATTAACTAAAGGAATAAAACGCAAAAAACTAATTTCAAAACCAAATACTGATCCGAAAGGAAGTCAGAAAAGTCTAACAGAATATTCTTAAGAAACGATAGCACTCACCTCCTACTTTCATACATTCTTAACAACTGTTTTTCTCGTAATCTTTATAAACCCTGATTCTTAAGGATGATATTACGGTGTAAATAATAATTTTTTATGGTAGGGGCAGCATATTATTTTTAAATAAATATCCATAATATTTTTAAATAATCATCATTTGGGTATATGAGGTGAATTATTGGCAATAAATAAATTTTATCGATGTGGTAACACTTCACAGATTTCAGGATTATTTCTCAACACAGGTGATTTGCATGAATAGGATTGATTTATGTTTAGATAAGATAATATTCGTCTGTCTATTGCTGCTGTTCTCCATAGGCATAGCAAGCGCAGTATGCACAGATTCTGATAATGGGTTGAACTATTATCTGAAGGGCTCGACAAATATCTCAAGAAACATGAATTCATACTGCCTATTCAACGATAGATGCTATAATAATTATATATTGAAGGAATATTATTGCTATAATGGAAATATCAGATATATATATTTCAATTGCGGGACTGCAGGATGCAGCAATGGGGCGTGTGCAGGATCTGCACAGAACATCTGCACTCCAGGAGCATTGCAAGAAGGGACATGCAATGTCTGCAACAGTGCAGGCACTGCCTATCTCAACAAATGCACAGCGAATCAGATATGCAGCAGTGGAAATTGTATAACACCGCAAGTATGCACTCCAGGCACGACACAATCTGGGACAGTCTGCAATGTCTGCAATGCTGCAGGCTCATCATATAATGCTGATAGCACAAAATGCTTGACAGCACAGACATGCAATGCAGGACAATGTGTATCAACCCAATTCTGCACTCCAAATTCTGTGCAGTCAGGAACCACATGCAATGTCTGCAATGCTGCAGGAACTGCATATGTTCCAACAGTCAGCAAATGTTCTTCTCGTCAGACTTGCAATTCTGCTGGTGCATGTGTGTCATCTTCTGTGTGCACTGCACCTTCTTGTAATGGAGCGCAATATTGTAGCAATGGTCAATGGGCTAATTGTGCATCAGGCCAGATTTGCAGTGCTGGTGCATGCGTAAGCAATCAGGTGCAGGCATGCACTCCAGGAGTATTGAAATCAGGAACCACATGCTTTGTATGCAATTCTGCAGGAACTGCATATGTATCAGATGCCACAAAATGCTCTACAAGTCAATGCGGCCTGAGCGGAGCATGCTTATCAGCTCCTTCAACTACTAGTCCTCCATCGAACAAATCTATGTGGGTCATCGCATATTATCCTAATTGGTGGTGGGGAACACTCGACCCTCAGAATCTTGATTGGACTGGCATGACTCATATGGTATTATTCACAGGCTCGGGAATTTCTACAAGTTCGCCATATTTTTCATCTACCGGGCTATCAGGGACTGCTCTCACAAATACTATCAGCACTGCACATAGTCATGGTGTGAAGATATTATTGAGCCTTGCAAGCGTCTATCCTGGCTCAAACTGGAATGCGATAGCATCAGACAACAGCAAGATCGATTCGCTTGTCTCATCAGCAGTAGCGTTTGCGAAAGCAAATAATTTTGATGGAATAGAATTGGATATAGAATGGCCAAGTGCAATGGCTCCGCATGATTATCTTATGGATAAATTGCGTGCTGCATTAGATGCATGGCCTACACGAGGGATTTTGGTGTCAGCGATCGATATGGCACCATTCCATAGCGCATATGATCCTGTTGTCATGAATAGGGATCTTGATATGATGTTTGCCATGACATATACTAGTTGGGTCAATTGCGGAGGGCCAGTGGCAGGATTTGGGACACCTGTGTATAAATCGACTCAATTCCCTAACTTGCAAGGATGTACACTCAATGATAATGCGATAGACTTCATCACTCAAGGCTATGATCCTTCAAAGATGGCCATCTCGGTGACTTTTGAAGCCATCCGCATGGGCGGTAGCGCACAAAAACCTGGAGATGCATTTTCTAAAAGCAACTGGAGCTTTACACAGGCACGTAATGATATGCGTAGCTCGAATACAGCAGTGATCAATTACGATGACTCGGCAAAAGCAGCATGGAGCTATTGGAATGGGGATTATTATGACCTTCAGACTCCACAATCCATATCTGAAGTTGTGGCATGGACAAAGCAGCATAATTTTGGCGGCATGATGGCGTATGATACTCCAGCAGGATGGCTGCCAAGCAAAACAGGCACTGCAGCAAATCCATTATGGGAAGCGCTGGTCTCAGCAGTCAATAACCCTTCGACACCTAGCGGTACAGCAAGTTATTGCACTCCAAACGCAGTCCAGACAACAACGCAATGCAATGTCTGTAATAGTGCAGGAACTGCATATGCTCCATCGACAGCTGCATGTTCAGGACAGGCATGCACTTCAGGGATGTGTACAGTAGCAGCGACATCACCGTATTGTACTCCTAATGCTGTCCAATCAGGCACGACGTGCAATGTCTGCAATAGTGCAGGTACAGCATATATTCCAACAGTTAGCAAATGTTCTTCTGGTCAGACTTGTAATTCTGCTGGTGCATGTGTATCATCTTCTGTATGTACTGCACCTTCATGCAATGGTGTTCAGTATTGCCTTAATGGACAATGGGCTAGTTGTGCATCAGGCCAGACATGCAATGCAGGAGCATGCGTTAGTTCAGTAATATGTACTTTTGGAACGACAAAGACAGGTACGACATGCCTATCATGCAATGCTGCAGGTACTAGCTATGTTGTTGATTCTACAAAATGTGCATCAGGGCAGACATGCAATAGTGTAGGCGCATGCATCACATCAGGTACTGGTACATGGAATGGCGGAGTTCCAGTAGGATCCACAATACCTGTTGCTGGAGGAAATTATTTCTTGCTCGGCACAAATTATCCTTGGAAGAGTTTTGATGGGGATTTTGGCTCAGGAAGCATCAAAGTAGGGTCTAGTTATGAGACAGACATGACAAAGCTTCAGGGTTATGGCGTTCATGTTGTGAGATGGTGGTTATTCCCTCATGGTGGCAAGGATTATGGTTTCATAACATATAGTGGAGGCGCACCTACTGGTCTGACTTCAAAATTCTATACTGATATGGATGGTGCGATAGCCATCGCAAAGAAATATAATCTTTATCTTGTCCCTGTGTTCTTGAGTTTCGATACAGCCAACAGCAACGCAAACCTTTTTGATAATGGACCGAACACACAGGCATTCATAGACAATGTTGTAGTGCCGATAATGCAGCATTATCCTAATGAGCCACGCATCCTTGCATGGGAGATAATGAACGAGCCTGAAGGTGCAATAAGTGACGGACCGTTAGGAGGAGGCGCATGGACCAGTACCAAAATATCTGGAGCTTCATTCTATAATATAGCCAGTAAGATATGCGCAGCAGTGCATCAGTACACTACATCATACTGTACCACAGGCTCGAATGGAGTTGATTTTCTCCAGTATTACATGGACAGTTATACATCTACGCACAACCTGCCGCAATTGCATTTTGACTTTTATGAAGCCCATTATTACGGATACGGCTCGAATGTCTACTCGACAGCTGTCAGCTCTATAAAAGGAGGAATAGACCATCCTGTTGTGATAGGAGAGATCGACGGCACAACTGTCTCGACATCAAATTTTGATAAATTATTGGCAAACGGTTATGCAGGAGTATGGCCATGGGCTTATGCCCCAGACACCAAAGCAATACCGTGGAACACATTCACTGCATGGGCGAATGCGCATACTGCAGCTATAAACATTCCTGCTGCCAATTAGATAATAAACAAATACATAGGTGATATATATGGTCGACAAGAAGTATTTCGGATTATTTACAGTATCTACTATAGCAGTTGTTGGAATACTCTTGATGATATTGTTCACTACGATAAGCAGCGATGAGCCATTGGCAGGCTATGCAGCTGCTGGTCAGATACCAGTCGGATGCACTGCATTCAAGTCAGATCCTAATAATACCCTTTCTAAAGGCACTGTGATATATTCTTTTGATGGTGCAGACTTTTGTTCATTTACTGATAATTGCCTGTCTCCCACATTATTGAAAAGATATTCTTGTCTTGGCAGTGTTGTAAGGGTTGGCATATATACTTGCGCTCAGGGTTGCAGCAATGGGGCATGTGTAGGAAACAATCCTAATGTCTGCACTTCAGGCACTACAAAGACAGGCACGACATGCTTATCATGCAATGTTGCAGGTACAGGATATTTCCAAGATGCAAACAAATGTTCATCAACCCAGACATGTAATCCTGCTGGTGCATGTATCACTAATCCTAATTCTACAACATATTGCACTCCAGGAGCATTGAAATCAGGCACGACATGCAATGTATGTAATGCTGGTGGTAGTGCTTATGTTGCTGATAATACTAAATGTCTATCTGGTCTTTCGTGCAATAATGGGCAGTGCATATCAATCCAGCCATGTGTTTTAGGTGCTGTAAAATCTGGAACTACATGCTTTGTATGC
>Ga0182017_10003347_pt1 | contig 11989 bp, 8 predicted proteins | sample 712E3DmetaG_FD_120492 | JGI IMG/M metagenome (GOLD analysis project Ga0182017, IMG submission 120492) | Permafrost microbial communities from Stordalen Mire, Sweden - 712E3D metaG | ecosystem: Environmental > Terrestrial > Soil > Wetlands > Permafrost | place: Sweden: Stordalen | collected... | reverse complement strand
GTGCCGCCCTTAACTTCCAGCTTATGCAAAGTTACTTCTTGCGGCGTCACGATGCTTAATTCTTTTAAAACTCCCCACCATAAAGGCTGCTTGCCGATCGCCCGGCCTAATAAAGATTCTTTTTCGTTAATGGCACTTTTCAAAACAAGATAATCATTGATTTTTTTAATCGTAGGCGCAAGGTTGGCCATGTGGACCTCACTGCGCTTGGCTATTGTTTTTAAGATGATGGAACGGCCGTAAATAAAACTGTAAACGCCTAAAATAATCACGAGAAACAAGGGAAAAGTAATCCGCGCCAGGAACATTAAAAACAGCGCTTTCTGTTCGATTTTTTCTTTGGGAGGGACAAGGTTGACTTCACCGCCCTTGTCGATACAAAGACCGAAAGCGACCGCTAAATGCGGGGCAGCCTCTTCCATCACCAGCTCTTGCCGGAATACGCCGGTGTCAAGCCAACCCTTGATCGCTTTCAACGGATTTAATTTCTCTATTGTTTTTATCGCTAAATTGTTCAAGTTCGCCGAGAGAAAACGGTCGATATTCTTCATCCGGGAAGCGCCGCCGGTAATATATAACGCGTCAATGGTTTCGATCTTGTAAGTGCGGAAATAATAGGTTACGGTTCGAGAAATTTCCGTGACCAACCGCTCTAAAATCGGCCGCAGCGCCGTAGTGATCTGCCCGCCCTCGACTACGCCGAAATCCGTATAAAACTCCGCGACTGCGTCATCCGCCATCGGTATGCCGCACTGACGTTTGAAAGTCTCGGCGTCTTCAAAAGTTATATTGACGCCCAGGGGAGCAAGCGCCTTGAGGATCCCCTGGGTAAGCTGCTCGCCGCCCACGGGAACCTCGCGGCTGAACTGCAGTAAGCCTTTTTTGTAAAAATTAAGGATACTTTGTTTTACGCCCATATCCAAAACCGCCGTAATTTGCTCACTGCCGATTGCCGTAATCAAATTGCCCAGGGCGTCGGACGCGATATTTATCGTAACGGGACGAAGATTGAAAGCCTTTAAGAACTCAAGGTGTTTGTCCAAAGAACTATTATCAATAGCAATGCAAGTAACCATCGCCGAAGGATTTTCTTCTTCGAATTTATCGGTAACAAAATAATTATAAAAAATGTTTTTGAAATCCAATTGAAAGGGAAGCCTTTTTTTCAATTCGATGCCTACCGTACCCCTTAAATCTTTATCGGAAAGCGGCGGGACTAAAAAAGAAAAAACAAATATCCCCGCGCCTTTTATCGTAAGCCTGCCCAAAGTGGTTTTTATTTTAGATTGAGCGATAAATTCGCTGATAAAATCTTTGATGAATTTCGCGCGTTCCTTAGGATTATCTTTTACCTTAAAAGGGATGGCTCTGACTTTATAATCGGTCAAAAGATACCCTCCCCTGCCTTTTTGCAGCTGGACTATCTTAATATACCCCTGTCCGACATCAATACCGATGGTGTTTTGCGTAGAAAGAATAATATTCCTGAAAGAAAAAAGAACCTCCTTAAAATCAATCTTTTTTCTGGTAACCGGGATGCTTACCTCGGCCGGCGCGCCGGATTGCGAACCGGGACCGGCGTTGGAATCGGGACTTAAGTTAGGGTTAGGCGTATTGTCCATATTAATAAAAAATAATTTTAAATTTAGCAATTAACATTTTAAAGTTAACATTTTTTAAAAAATGCTAATTGCTAATTGTTCCCGCCACCTTAATATTCGGAATCAGGCGGGTCAGCCTTAGGCTTAAAATGTCAAATTTAAAATTAGTTGAGCCCCCGGTATCATCAAGTACTTCAAGGGCTCAACTATTTAGTTAGCGCCCACCTGCCAAAGGGAACATAGGTTATTTTTTTATTCTTTATTTTTTCCTCGCCGGCAAACCCTTCGGTAATGACCAGGGATCTATTCACCTTTAATTCCGCCATCGCGTTGACCAAAGGAGTAATATATTTTTCTTTTGCTTTAAATTCCTGCGGATCGGCGCATACCTGGATCAGTTCTCTTACCTTCCCTCTTTCCTGAAGGACAAAATCAACTTCATGGCGCCCGTCGCGCCAGTAAGCTATCTCCGAGAAAGGATATCCCGCCTGCGCACGGCGCAGCGATAGATACACGGAATTCTCCAAAACCCTGCCTTTGTCTTTATTAAAATCAAACCCGTAAACCAAGCGCAAACCGTTGTCGATGATATAGGTCTTGCGCGGCCTTGAATTCCCGCCTTTTTCCGAACCTTCACAACGCGTCTTCTTGGTCATAAAAATAATCCCGGCATCCTCAAGGTAAGAGAGATAATAAATCAGGGTCCGCTTGGTAATCGGATAGATTGTTTTGATCCATTTCCAAAAGGCATTTAGAGAAAAAATCCCCGCGGTATTCGAAACTAGAAACTTAAGCAGCTCGCGCATGACCATCTGGTTCTTGATGTTATAGCGTTCCGATAAATCTTTAAAAAACATCGCTTCCACGTAATCTTTCAAGATCCGCGCCTTCAGAGCCGGATCAGGCTGCAGCACCGCCTCAGGAAACCCCCCGCTGGTAAAATATTCCTCCTGGCACTTTGTGGCCGCAAAATGCGCCGGCGAAGACGGCGCCGATTTCGACAAAGCCACATTTTTTATCCGCAGGAATTCCGGCAAAGAAAAGGGTAAAATCTCAAAATTTAAAACACGGGAAGAAAATCCGGCGGCAATATCTTTATTCAAAAATTTCGAAGAAGAACCGGTGATAAAGATATGGAATTTTTTTGTCGCGTGAAGGCGCGAAACTGCCGATTCCCAGTTTTTTACATTTTGGATCTCGTCAAAAAACAAATAATTACTTTTATTTTGATTTTCTGGATAAAGCTCCCAGTAAACCTCTAAAATCACCTCTAAGTCTTTCGCTGAGGCCGGTAAAAGACGAGGGTCATCAAAATTTATATAGACAATCCTGCGCTTTTCGATACCGGAATCGATTAACGATTGGATAAGAGAAAATAAAAGGTAGGTCTTGCCGCTGCGCCGAACGCCGGCCAGGACAACGATTTTTTTGGAATTTAACGGGACAGAAATATCGCGCGCGATTACCGGGGGTAATTTCGTTTGGTGAAATTCCCTTATCGCCTGCTTGATGATTTCTTTATTGATTTTGTATGATACCATTTATTGATTAAAATGGTATCATGAAGGATACTTTTTGTCAAGATATAATTATGAATGATTATGGAATATTATAGATGGTTATACTAACAAAAAAATGCGTTTAAAAAGTATTCAAGCGATGCCGCGAATTCGCTCGTTTATAGATAGATTGGGGATTTACGGCACAGCTTGAATTAGAAGATTTCAAAACATGGATGTCCCTAAGGCAGGCTTTTGCATCAAAGAACGTTTATGGCAAACTGTTTCGCAAGAATTGCGAAACAGTTTGAATTACGCCTTGACTTTCGCGGCGCCCTGCTATATACTTAACCTCATAAATAGTTAATATACTAAACAATAAAATGAATATTGACCGGTTTGTCGAGAAAATGATGGAATTATGCCCGCGGATCGCCCGCAGCATTGCCCATCAGGAAAGCGACCATCTTTCGCAAGGTAAAATCACCCTGCCGCAGTTCTGGGCGCTTGACCATCTATACCGTAACGGCCCCGGCACGATGACCGAGCTTTCCCGGTTTTTAAAGATTTCCCGGGCCGCGACTACCGGCTTAATCGACCGGCTGCTCATCCAGAAACTTATCGTAAGAAAAGAAGATAAAAGCGATCGCCGGGTTGTGCGGATAGAAATAACTTCCCGAGGGTATCATATAATTAAAAACATCCACCGGCAAAAACACTTGAATTTTGCGCGTATTTTCAGTAAAATTTCTCCGGCCGACCGCGCGGAATACCTGCGCATATTGGAACGGATAGTGAAAATAGTAAGTTGATATGAGAAAAAAAGTTACCTATATAATAATACCGCTGGCCGCTTTTATCTGCTTTGCCGGATTGCTCCTGCCGGCCCGGGCGCAAACAGCGCGGCAGGAAACTGCGCCGGTAGAAGCAAAAAACGCCATCACGCTGGAGGAATGTTACAAGTTGGCACTCAAGCAAAGCGAAACCCTCGCCATCAACCGCGAGAAAATCCGGGAAGCCGAAGCGCATTTCACACAGGCGCTGGGAACAGCCCTGCCCCACGTCAGTTTCGTGAGGACCGAAACCCTGCAAGACACAAGTGAATCTTCCTCCAACAAAAAAAGGAGCTTTGACCAGGGGTTCGCCTTCAGCCAAACCCTTTTTTCCGGCTTCAAGGAATTCGCAGGTATGGCAGGAAGCCGGGAAGAGGTAAAACAACGCACCTGGGAAGCTAAACGCGCCGCTCAACTTCTTTTTGTCGATGTCGCCGACGCGTTCTACCTGTTGGCCGAAATACAGGAAGACACCAAAGCCATGGAAACAACCCGGCAAGCGCTCAAAGACCGCATCAATGACCTTAAAGCACGCGTGGATATCGGTAAATCCCGCCCCAGCGAAATCTCCAGCACTGAAGTCCAGCTTTATACTCTTGAGGCTGAAACGGAAGCGGTCAAAAGCAGCGAGACCGTGGCGCGCGACCTCCTGGAATTTCTTATCGGAGAACCGGTCGGCTCGCTTACCGACGACAACGCCAAATTTACGCTGGAAAGCGAATCGGTATATCTCCGGGATGTTTTAAACCGCCCCGATGTTTTGGCGACAAACTACGCGTGGCAAGCGGACAAAAAAAGAGCTTATATTGCCAAAACAGGTTTTCTTCCTTCAGTAAGCCTGGGAGCCAATTCCTATACCCATAAAAGTTCATCTCCCCGCGTTGCCTGGGACGCCCTGTTATCAATCGATGTTCCTATTTTTGAAGGCACGGAAACTGCCGGCGCGGTCAAAGCGGCAAACGCCGTCGCCCGGGAAAGCGAACTCAGTTACCGGCGCGCGATACGCCTGGCCCTGGTGGACATCCATGATTCCTACGCTTTAGCTTCCGCGGCAATCACCCGTACCACCACGCTCGCTAAAGCCCTGCAGTCGGCCGAACAGAATTACGCGCTCCAGAAAGAAGACTACAAGCTCAACCTGGTCAACAACCTTGAAGTCCTCTCCGCGATACAGGATTTGGAAAACACCCGCCGGGGTTACAATAACGCTTATTACGAAAGCCGGCGCCTTTGCTGGCAGCTTCGCGCCGCCGGAGGCGATATCCCGCAGGTGGAAGAAGCGGAACAAAAGAGATAAGCAATAGCATTTTAAAATTATCATTTGGCATTAACCATTTATCATTTTTAAAAAATTTAAAATGACAAATGGTCAACGAACAATTTAAAATATAATCATGAATCTTCCTAAGGTCTCGATAAAAAATCCCGTTTTTGCCTGGATGCTCATGGCCGGCCTTATGCTTTTTGGCCTGATCAGTTTCAACCGCATGGGCGTCAGCCAGCTGCCGGATGTAGACTTCCCGGTCATTTCCGTCGGCCTTACCTGGCAAGGCGCCGCCCCGGAAGTCCTTGAGTCAGCTGTAGTAGACGTAGTCGAAGACTCGATTATGAGCATCCAGGGCGTACGCGATATCACCTCTTCCATCAAACAGGGCAGCGCCAGCATCACCATCGAATTTGAGCTCGACCGCAACATCGACGCCGCTTATCAGGATGTTCAGGCCAAACTCAATGAAGCCCAGCGTAATCTTCCCAAAGACATGGATGCTCCCATTATCAGAAAAAGCAACCCCGATGACCAGCCGATTATCTGGATGACCGTGTATTCCGGCAAACGTTCGATGCGCGACCTGATGACCTATGTCCAGGATTATTTAAAAGACCAGTTCAGCACGATTAACGGCGTGGGCGAAATATTTCTGGGCGGTTTTCTTGACCGAAACCTGCGTATCTGGGTGGACGCGGCTAAACTTAAAACTTACCAGTTAACCGTCCAGGATATTATCGACGCGGTTAATCTGGAACATCAGGAAGTACCGGGAGGAAAAATCGAAACAACGGCAAAAGAATTCAATGTCCGCGTGATGGGCGAAGCGCTCAGCGCGAAAGCTTTCGCCGACATTCTGATTCCCCGGCGCGCGGGACTACCGATTTACAAGCCGATTTATTTGCGCGACGTCGCTACGGTCGAAGACGGCCTTGATGATGTACGCCGGCTTCTACGCGCTAAAGGCATGCAAGCCGTAGGCTTAGGCATCCGTAAACAACGCGGCACCAATGAAGTTACTGTAGCGCATAAGGCTCTCGAACGCCTCGCCGAGATAAGGAAAACCCTGCCTGAAGATATAAAAATAGACATACGCTTTAATCGTACCCAGTTCAGCGAAGATTCGATACACGAATTAACCTTTATGTTGATCCTTTCCGCCATCGTCACTTCGCTGGTCTGCTGGATCTTCCTCGGTTCCTGGAGCGCTACGGTTAATATTCTTTTGGCGATACCCACTTCGATTCTGGGCGCCTTCATCGTCATTTATTTTCTCGGCTTCACCCTCAATACTTTCACCGTGCTGGCGCTTTCCCTGGCCATCGGCATTGTCGTAGACGATGCGATCATGGTCCTGGAAAATATTGTGCGCCTGCGGGAAAAAGGCATGGCTAAAGTTGAAGCGGCGCTCAAAGGCGCTACCCAGATAGCTTTTGCCGCTTTGGCCGCAACAATCGCTTTAATCGCTATCTTTCTCCCTGTCGCGTTTATGTCCGGGATCATCGGCAAGTTTTTTTATCAGTTCGGTATGACTATTTCCATCGCCGTCGGCCTGTCATTGCTGGAAGCGCTGACCCTTGCCCCCATGCGCTGTTCGCAATTTTTACAAATCGGTGAACGCACTACATGGTTCGGCAAAACGGTAGAAACAACGTTCCGGCGGCTGGCAACCGGTTACCGCACAAGCCTCGGCAAAGCGCTGAATCACCCCTGGCTTATCCTGCTTACGGCTAATATATTTTTCTTCGCTTCGCTTTTCTTTGTTGGAATACTGCGCAAAGAATTTGTGCCGGCGCAAGACCAGAGCATGTTCCTCTGCCGCCTGCAAACTCCCGTAGGCTCAGCCTTACCCTTCACCGAAGACCGGGTAAAACAAGCGGAAGCATTTGTGAAAAGTCAGCCGGCGGTAGAAGGGTACTTCACGGGAATCGGTGGTTTCGGTGGCGGGGAAGTCAACACGGCAATGTTATTCGTCAATCTTAAAAAACCCGGGGAACGGCCGGTTGACCCCGGCCTGAAACGGCGAATGAAACAAAGCGACATAATGGCCGTCTTTCGTGAAAGCCTCAACAAGATACCGGACATTAAAGCAACGATCCAGGACATGTCCGTTGCCGGATTTTCCGCGCAGCGCGGCTTTCCTATCGAATTTTATGTGAAAGGGCCGGACTGGCAGAAACTTGCCGATTATTCAGCACAATTGCGTGAAGAAATGGAGAAAACCGGCCTGATGATTGATGTCGACACCGATTATCAGGCTAAAATACCGGAAATCAGGCTTATCCCCGACCGGGCAAAAGCTGATGAACGAGGCGTGAGTATCGATACTCTCGGAAACGCAGTCAATGCCCTAATTGGCGGCGAACGCATCGGTAAATTCACCCGGGATGGCCGGCGCTACGACATCCGCATCCGCCTTATTCCCCTTCAACGCGCCAAAGCTGAGGATATAATGGAAACAGAAGTATGGAATAACCGCGGGGAAATAGTCCAGCTTAAAGAAGTTGCTTCTCTCAAGGAAGAACCGACGCCATTGACCATTACCCGGCGCGGCCGGGAACGGGCAATCACCATCTTTGCCAACGTCGCGCAGGGTAAATCCCAGGCTGACGCGCTCAAGGCGGTCGAGAACATCGGCAAAAAAATCCTGCCCGAAGGTTATAAGGCGGTGTTCAGCGGCAGCACCAAAACTTTTCAGGAATCATTTTCCAGTTTGTTCGTTGCGCTGATCCTGGGAATCATCGTTGCCTACATGGTATTGGCTTCGCAATTCAACAGCTATCTTCATCCCCTATCGGTCTTGTACGCTCTACCGTTCAGTGTCTCGGGCGCCCTTATCGCGCTGTGGATGGCGGGGCAATCGCTGAACATCTACAGTTTCATCGGCCTTATCCTGCTGATGGGAATTGTAAAAAAGAACTCCATTCTCCTGGTAGACTTCACCAACAAATTGCGCGAACAGAAACTCCCCGTTCGCCAGGCTCTGGTAGAAGCCTGCCCGATAAGATTGCGTCCGATTCTGATGACCTCTATTTCCACCATCGTCGCGGCCCTGCCGCCGGCTCTGGCCATCGGCCCGGGTGCGGAAACGCGTATCCCCATGGCCGTAGCAATAATCGGCGGCGTTACTATTTCCACTGTCCTGACCCTGTACGTCGTTCCGTCGGTATATTTATTATTATCGCGGATAGAAAAAAAGAAATACGATTTACCGGGGGAGCTTGAAGAAACAAACGAAGACAAAATTGAAATTAGCGCTTAAAAATGTGGGGTATTTGCATAACTATTCGATAGCCCATGAGAAATAAAGAATAAAGGCAACAAAATAATTTTTTTCTTCTTCCTTCCCTTCCCTGGCTTCCTGTAGAAATTGTTATTTTTGGCAGTGTGGACAAAAAGTAGTACCGCGGCCGGCAACAACAATTCTTTTTAGCGGCGTTTTACATTTTAGGCAGGGCTGATTATCACGCTGGTAAACCTTTAAATAAGGCACATTCCCGCCCTTACTCCCATCTAATTGATAATAACTGTCGGCGGAAGTTCCTTTATTTTTTATCCCTTCCCGTAAAACTTTAAGCAGGCAATTATAAAGACGCACTAAATCTTCGGCGTTAAGTTTGTTCGCTTCCCTTTGAGGATGTATCCCGGCGCAGAATACCGCTTCCTGGGCGTAGATGTTGCCGATTCCGGCAATAAAGGCCTGGTCCATAAGAAGTGGCTTGATTTTAGTTTTTTTACCGGTAAAAAGTTTAACAAATCCCTGCCGAGTGAGGTCAAGCGGCTCCGGCCCCATAGTTTTTACAATCGGTAATTCCCGCCAATCATTGACCAGGCGCAGCTCGCCCAAAACCCTGCCATCGCAAAATTGCAGCCAGCGGCCGTCGGAAAGTTTAAAAATAATCCGGGCATAACGGCCTTCCTTCTTTCCTAAAAATAGCGAGCCGCTAATACGCAGATGAATAATAATAAATAATTTGTCGCTGAGCTTAAGAATCAGCACTTTACCGCGCCGGATAATCTCGGCGATTTTACGGCCGGTTACTTGCGCCTTAAAATCCTGCGGCGAAATCCCCTTTAAAAGACGAGCGTCGTTAAAAACTACGTCCTTGATTGTCCGGCCGGCCGCTTCTCGTTTAAGTTGCTGTTGGATTGTCGTGACTTCGGGTAATTCAGGAATAATTTTCTCCTTTTTTAAGCTGCGCTTAATGCCTAAGACTGTGCCTCCGGCGGTGCCCTGCGGGCGGCGGTGCCATAAAGCGGCTTGCTTTGCGCTTTCCGCTCATAAGACAATTTCTTAACGGTAAAAGGGTGGGGTAATTCAGGCGGCTGCGTAACTCGCCCCGCCTTTCGTTAAAAGGCAGGGCTCAAACACCCGCAGCCGTTTCGGCCTTCGGCTTACGAAATTCCCTGAATTACCCCACCCTTTTACCTAAAATTGTCAAATCGCGAAAACCGCAAAGCCAATCCTATTTTTATAGGTGAAAAATAAAAAAAGATTTTATTCAGTAATTTTTATTGCTCTTTACCATCAATAACCCCAGCGCCTTCTTTATTTAATATCGTTAAAATATTTTTACAAAAATCTAATAAATCAGTCCCTTGAAATTCCTCCAAGGTCATTTCTTGAGCAATTTCTCTATTTTTAGATTTAGCGCTAAATCCTAATTGTTCTTTCACCTTTTTGTCGGAATTTAACTCAGTTAACCCATCAGGAATTTGTAAATCTGGATAAATCTTTTTTATAGCCCTGACCGAAAGATATTAGGTAGGCGTTTTTTCGGCTAATGTAAACTTCTTAAGCGCCAGGGAAAACCCGGTTAAATACCAGAAGATTACCGTTACCCGGGGATAATACAGGTTGGTCTCGGTAAGCCCGTTGATCAGAAAAGCGATAAGGCAGGCGATTAAACAAAGAGCGGTTGTTTTTAAAAATTCATCCGGCAGATTACGATATACCGTAATTGCCTGTTTAAACAGCATAAATAAAAAATAAAAAAAAGCGCCAAGCCCGAATAAACCGATTTCTCCGGCAAGGTGTAAATAAATATTATGCGCGTATACGTTCTTGCCGGTTATATAGGCTCCACTTTCCGGCAGTTTATACTTTGAATAGTTCTGGCTGAAAGTATTGACCCCCACGCCGATAAAGGGGTGGTGGGCAATCATGTTCAGGGTATTTTTGTAGGTGCTGATCCGGTCACAGTTGCACATAAATATGATAGGGTTATAGTTTATTTCTTTTGCCCATTTTTTTATATTTTTCGGCATTACCAGGGGATAAGCCAACAAAGCGGCCAGCAAAATAACAATCATCGTTTTCCGTTTCTTGACAATCGCGATGGCCAACAAAGCAAGATAGACACCCAGGCCCGCTCCCCGCGAAAGAGTTAGAACTACTCCCGCAACCGCCAGAAGGCCGGCGGCCAACATCGCGATTTTTGCTTTTCCGCGATAGTAAAATATCGCCAAACCGGCGATTAAAGGAGCAAGCGCGGCTAAATAAACCCCCAGGACATTAGAATTAGCGAAAGAAGCGGTCGGCCGGAAAAGGCTGATCACGCAAGTATCTAAAGGATTACCCCGGATGAAATCTTTACCGAAGATTAACTGCCAGGCGGAATCAACGCTTACCAATGACACGGCCAGAGCCGTCGATACAATAATACGCCTGATCTGTTTTATGTCTTTAATTTCCTGCGCGCAGACTAAAAATATCAAAAGGTATTTAAGCAATTTCGTGATACCCTGGAAACTTGCCCTCAGGTCAATTGAGTTTATAAAGGAGAGCAGCGAAAATAGCACTATCGCGGCAAAAGCCCAATTCACCGGCGTAGGGATGAATAATCTTTCTTTCTTCAAAACCTTCTTCAGCAAAAAGAAAACACCCATAATGCCGATAAAAGAATCGGCCAAACCGGAACTAATCGCCGCCGAAAACGGCAAAATTACAATCGACCAATAAACCGCCGAATTAAAAATATAGGATGCTTTATCTTTCATAATCATGAAGCAGTATAAGCGACAAGCATATACACCGTTGTATTGGCCACACCGTTCGTATACCGCACCGACCCGGAACTATTATCCACCGCGCCGTCAAGCTGGAAGTTTATCCTCTGCGCGGCACTACCGCTCGTCCTCGCGGGGATGTTTGTTGACGTGATATAGCAACTCTGATCCGGCCTGCCGTCATTATTCCAATCAAAATCCATACTGGAGTTAATACTGTAGGCACCGTTCCAGGGGTTTCTTGCCGGCCATTTTTCTAAGTAAGGCCCGTCCCAGGAAGCGTTGGAAACCGATCCGGTAGTATTGTTGATCAAACCTGAACCGTTGCTGGTATTATCCGGCCATGAACCGGTATCGGTATAAAATGCCAGGCATCCAGTCCTAAAAGACTTATAATCGCTGACGCCGGCGCCTACTTTTCCTTTTTCAAGCGCTTTAAAAGCATTGGGCGCAATAATAGCCGCGAGGGTCGCAATAATGGCGATGACGACAATCAATTCGGCCAAGGTAAATACCTTACGCATACCCTCTCCCTTTGTTTGCTTTGCAAAAATCATTATGGTAAGTTAAACTAATCGTTTCCAACACCCACTTTACCAATATTATACTCCAAGATATCTTCCCTTCAATGGATTTCATAAGGCCGGTAAACAAATTTACTCCCCGCGGCAAGCCGCGGGATATCTAGCTTCATTTCTCCGAAGTTCTCCTTCGCTCTTTGAGCTTCGGGGAAATCTCGCCGAAGTTCTCCTTCGCCGTTATTGACTTCGGAGAAATCTC